>Ga0116227_10003611_pt1 | contig 34272 bp, 34 predicted proteins | sample S1TSphgellanicum_FD_89693 | JGI IMG/M metagenome (GOLD analysis project Ga0116227, IMG submission 89693) | Host-associated microbial communities from peat moss isolated from Minnesota, USA - S1T2_Fb - Sphagnum magellanicum MG | ecosystem: Host-associated > Plants > Peat moss > Unclassified... | reverse complement strand
TCTTCAAATCCTTTGTGTCTCTAAACCATTCTCCATGACTAGTCATGTGGTTTGAAGCTCCAGAATCCACATACCAGACATTGTTGTCTAATACACCTCTTATCATTGAATTTGCCATGTGCTGCATCACAAACAATCGCTCATCACCTTGATTGCTAGTTAATGCATAATTCCCTTGTTGTAGTTTTCCATTTCATGCATCATGCTCCCTTTGATAACAATTCTTTGCCATGTGCTTAGGTTTCCCATAGCATTAGTAATTTGAATCATTATTTGGTTGTTAACCTTGATGACTTCCACCACGACCTCCACAACTTCCTCGACTTCCTTTTTTTCCAAAATTTCCTCATCCACCTCTATGAAGTTGACCTTCATGTTGATGATGTCCACCATGCGAACTTCCATGTCGACCTCAAAATGAAATTTTACCACATGTACCTCTATTAGTATTTGAGTAGAAAAAGTTTTTTTATGATCCTCCATTGGATGAAGTACCAACAATTCTCATCTCTTCACTTATAAGTAGTGTTATTAAGTCTTGGAAATCGAGAAATGTTTCTTGAACTACAATTGAAGTATGAAACTGGCTATAGTCTTTTCCAAGTCCATTCAAGGTGACGGCCACTAAATCTTCATCATCTATAGGGGCTCCTATAGATGCAAAAACATCTGTAAGGTTTTTCACCTTTGTAGAATAGTCACTAATGTTCATCTTGTTTTTCTATAAATTATGCAACTCTTGCTTAAGCTGCATTTTCCAGGCTTGTGTATTGGTGCTATACATTTTCACCAATGTATCCCAAGCTTGGTTGGGTGATTTTGCATCTTGAATATGCATAATCATGGAATCGGACACACTCACAAAAAGCCAATACAAGACTTTCCTTGTTTTTTCATGCTAAGTTTTATTGGCTTGAATTTGTTGTTATGTGGGGTTTTTTGGGAGAGGAGGTTATTTCTCATCACCAATTATGAATTCCCAATAGCCTTTCCCCATCAAGAAATTCATAATCCTAAATTTTCACACTTGGAAATTGTTCTTATTTAGTTTCTCAATTGCAATTTGCAAAAGACCGTTCGTCATCCCTTAAAGCAACATTCAATGTCTTTCTTGGGGTTTCACAAATGATTTTAATTCCTTCCTTGGGTTTCTAGGATTGGGATTAGGGTTTTCCTTCCTTAAATTTATAGGATTAGGGTTAGGGTTAGGGTTGAACAAGATGTACCTTGCATATGTATGTATGTCTTGAGTATTATACGAAATTTTATATTATACATAGGTTTTACGTATATGTACGTATCTCGTATAATATTTCGTATGGTATTAAATACATGATTACATAGCACACTTTTATATGAAGGTCTTGATAATGTAATTGCACTTCCCAATCTTCAAACTCCTTCCTTCAAGTTCTCCCAAGTTGTATTTGCTCCACTTCAAAAAATTGTTTTGATGTCTTCTCAAAACAAACTTCCGTCACAACAATTTTGCAAAGCAACATCGCTCACATATGACCTTGAATTAATCTGAAATTTTGGTCAAACATTAGAAACTATGTCTACTACCTTCTATCAAAATTTCATCTCATTTTAATTTCATAAAATGAGAGATCTTGCTACTTCCTTGAAGTCACCTCAAATTGGGACCTAAACACAAAATGACTTACAACTTGCTATCATCAACTCCAAAATCCTTGAGATTTTTGAAAACACATTAAATATATGTGTTCTATATCTGTTCAAAATTTTAGCTCTATTGATGATGACCACAAAAAGTTATCACTTTCAAAAGAAATTGACTTCAAAACTGAAACTGAAATTTTAAATGTTTGGATCTCTCTCAATATAGATCCAAATGACATGAAATTTCTCTCACATATATATTCCTTCATGATCTATACGATCCCAAGGCTACAGATCCAAAAAGCTCAAACAAAAGAGATATGACCAAAAAACCAGATATGGCACAAAGTCTTCAAAGGCTCATAACTCTCACAAAACATATCATTTTCTTTTGAAAATTTGAGAATAGAAGCGTTTTATAGTCTTCTATAATCTCTCCAAGTTTCATTCTAGGATCTTTTCACAATAGATTTAGATCTAGATTTTAAAATCTGACTTCCACAACCTTGATATGTTGATCTCCTCTCACTTCTTTTCTTTTCTTTTCTTTTTCTTCACATTCTTTCCTTTCCCTATTTCTCTTTTGCACTTGACAAATTTTTATGATATTACTAAAGACTCTCAAGCTCTAGTTCTAGAGACTTTCTAGTTTTAGAATTCTTTCAATTTTCTCATTCAACAACCTAGCTTTGATATCATGTTAACAAATAGGAGATCTACTCAAGTGTAAACATAAATATTTATTGAAAAGGAAACTAAAACATGATGTTCACAACACAAAACATAACATCAAGAACTCCTCAAGGTTTTTGTCACATGAAATACACAAACTTGTGCAATGAAGAAAAGAGAACCAAACCATCAACACCAAGGTATTTAACTAAAAGACTAAACCACAAATACCAAACTAATATAAATGAAGAAAGTAATTCAACCTTGTGAAAGTAATCTAGTTACTTTCCTATTATAGTAACTAATGAAACCTAACTAGTTAAGCTTGAATTCTCAACACACTACACAAACTATTGTACATAATTTGCACCCAATCTACCTTCTTCCCCTTCTTTACTCTCATCAATGTGATGGCATTCTTATTGCTAAAATAAGTCACCTTCTTTCTTTGATAAATCACATATATGATTATAGGGTATTTCACTGAATATGGCAAACCCAAACTCTTTGCATTCCATTGATCTCTTGCAAAATTTATGGGTGTAATTCTATAACCCTATAAAACTTGTAATGTTACTATATTATTGATTTGCCCTTTTGGGTCTTTTACATGGCCTTTTGCACACACTCCAAAAACATCTACAATCAACTTCTTGCTAATCGCATATACTTTGTCTTGATAACCAAAATAAATATATGTGTCCTTAATGACAAAAGTGTTTAAAAATTCTAGCATAATATTTAGAATCGCTACTTCTTAATTCATTAAAAACAAAATGATGAGATTTACCTTATTAGTCCATTCTTCCTCTTCACTGATGTTTTTCCAATTTTCCAACTCTTAACATGCTTATCATAATCTTGCTTTGTATCCACATGAATTTTTTAGGATCTGAAATGCGAATACCTTTGTCTAGTAGTGTTGTTCTATCCATGATGGTTGCTCGTCTCCTCACCTCTATATCCTTTGGTGTAGTCATGTTAATCTCCATCGCATTTGGTTGCATTTCTTTTGATGGCTACACTCCCACCTTAGGTATTTATTCCTCCTCTACATCCTTCTATAGTGCATGTTCTGCCATAGATATCACTGCTCCACACCTTCATCTTCATCTGATTCTTCAATGTATACTAGATCCACTTGTGTAGCTTTTGGTCCTGTTTGTTCACTTGAACTCCAACCTTTTTTTCATCTTCACAAAAACTCAACTACATATGTTTTTTATCTATATATATCTTGAATTATGGAATGTGCAAATTGCATTTTCTCATGGTACTACTTTCTTTCCTCACACTCCAAAAATGACGGTGATGTAGTAGCAACCTCACTACCAACAATTGAATGTTTAGCAATCCAGCACTTTCTCTTCTTCTCAACTTTTTTTTTGCTTCTTTTTTTCTCAACACTTTTGTTTCCTCCCCTGTCTCCATCTATGCTCACTTTTTTGTGCTTCCTTATCCCTTGCTACTTTCTACAATTTCTTGATCATGTTCTCCACATTCATGTTTTTGTGAACTCCATAACTTTGAAAAAACACACTTCTTATAGCAAATGAAAACAACTTTCGACAATTATTCCATTTATTTTCATCCTTGAGTTTCCCACTTGTCCCATTCATTTTTTGGCTTGTTCATCGTCTTTTAATTAATACCTCATCCTTGGAATTATGATGGCCCATCCCTACCACTTTTTGTGTCCTTTATACAATCACGTGGAAACATGTCACCTCATCATTGTGAATGAATGACTCATATTCATCTTTTGACTACTTTACATCCATAGTACACATGTCGACTATGTCAATACATTTGTTGACCATATTAATATTTCTATTGATTATGCTAATACATTTGTCGATTCTACTAATATTTTTACTAATTGTGTCAATACATCTGCTGACTACACCCATGCATCTAATGCCTATGTGAATACATCTACTGAATTAGCTGATACCATCAATACACCACCTTCAAATTTCTATAACATTGATTTTTCATTCTATACTTCATGGTCCATCTCATTAAAAAACACTAATTCCTCGCTTCTACAATTATCGTTCAACAATTTGTTCGTCATTTAAAGTTCAGAAATCAATATTGTTTTGACCTTAAGATTTTCCATATGTTCTTCTTCTTCATTGCCCCACATTTGTGGTTTTTGTGTTACACAATCTTCATCTTCCACCTTTGTATTAGAATCGTCCTCTTGAAGTCCACCTCCACTCTATGCCCAATATATTGGTATCTATTGCTCTTGTTTCTAAACTTCAGATCCTATGTGTTTGTATGGTTTGAACTTATTCACATTGATTAACACATGATTAGTCTCAAACTTCTCAATTATCACCAATAACATAGTGTTATTTAGTAACACGTATTGTACTCTATATGGTCCAAACCATTTCTTAGAAAACTTCCCTAGGTGTGACTTATTTCCCTTTGGAAACTATAGAACATAATCACCAAAATTGAATTGTTTTTTTGGATTCTTTTGCTAACTCCATAATGTTCTATTCCACTATTAAATACTAGTAGTTTCTACAACTTGCATCTTAGCCTCATGTGACTTCTCTAATTTTGAAACTTTGCTAGTTAAAACTTTCATTGAATGTTTATCTTATTACCACCAGCAACTAGCACTATGTACTCTATAGGCATCAATGGATGTAATCCATACACTAATTTGATATGGTGTATACCCTGTTGCTACTTTATATGTAGTTCTATATGAAAATAACATTGTTGACAGATGTTCATCCCAATCTATTTTATTTTCATTAATCAACTTGGTCAAGAGTGTCCCAAGTACCTTCTTAGTGTACTTAACTTGCCCATTCCCTTGAAGATAGGTTGTAGAATTGACATGTTTCAACAAAAAAATGATTTGTCAAATACTTGATAACATCATTAATGAAATGAACTCCTTGATATGTGATTATAATCAAAGAACATCCAAACTTGGTTAATATGCACTCATATAAAAATTTTGATGTTACTACTACAATATTGGTTCTTAATGCTTTTGCTTCCACCCACTTGGTAGCATAATTTGTGGTTACAAAAATGTTTTTATTTCATGTATATTGGTAAATACATAATCTTTGATCCACTATTCTGGTTTAAAATATGGATTGAAATGCAATAAAATTAAAACTAATAGAGTATGTTCATTCAAATCTATTTAAAACTAGTTTTAGAATTAAAAATCTAGTAATGAAAACATGATAAAAAATCAAAACAACAAACTTTAACTATGAAAATATAGCTTTTCCAAAAATCAAAATATTCTTCTTTCATACTCCATTAAAACTCCATGTTCTACAATGATACAATGGTTCTCATCTCTTCCTCTTCTTTAAATATAATCCCAACAAAAATAATCCTATTTTTTATTCAAATTCAAATGATGATAAAAACTATGTAATCTAGCTAGTAATTCCTAAAACACTAACTAGGTAAATAGAAATACACTAACTAAAAATTACCACAAGTAACTACTCCCTTAACAGTACCCCACCCATACTCTGAATTATGTCTTGGAATTTTGGATTAAAAATGTGTTACAAAAGCTAAATATATTACTATTTCTAATCTTGTGATTCAAAAATTTGATTTGTTTGTAGAACAATCTGTTGTAACTATACTACAACTTGTTTTGCTTATACTTTAGATTGAAGCACTATCTGATTCTTTGTTGAATACATAGTTTGTTGTTGTTCTTTTAATGTTTTTGTTGACAATTGTGTAGTTGTTTGTTGATAAGTTGTTTTTTACTCTTGTGGTTACACCTCTGTTATCACTTGCAGCTACTATTGTAACTATAAATTTGATGTGATCTAATTTTGACCTTGCTATTGCAAATATGATATAACTTGTAACTTCTAATTTGATTACAGATATAATGTAATATGAGTCTAATCTTGTTGTTGCAACTTTGACACAAGTTCAATCTGACCTTGCTAATCTTCCTAAATTATATGTTCCTCAAGTTGTATATGCTCCCCTATTTTTGTGGTTGTAGATGCATACTCCTAAGAATTGACTTCCTTTAAAACAAAATTTACTTGTTTTAGAGTTTGTTCAATAGCCTCCCTTTCAAGGCTATCTTTTCCTCCTCTAAGGTTTCATGGCTCTTCTACTACTCTTGTACTTGATGGTCTTGCCCCATTTGTATCCCCTCTGTCTTTTTCCTCATTTGAAGTCTCTAGTTTTGGAGACATAATTAAAGGCTCATACTCAAATGATGGCATATTTTTTTCCATACGAGAAATCATGTGTCTGTACAACCTTTCATTTCTCTCATACTTTCTATAGACCTTCCCAATATCCTTCTAAATAATGTTGTGAACTACATCCCACCAAAAGTTTGCATCTTTTTCCTCCGTTGATGGTGCCTTGAGTTTTACTTGAAGCAAAGTATTCTGCTCCTTAAATTCACTATTTTTTCCAAAGACAATATTATAATTGAAAGGTTTTTTTTGTTGAATCTCCTTTAGAAGTTCGTTTAACTTTTCATTAAAGACCAATTGCTTTTGCAAATTTCTATCCATTTGTGCATGCCTCTGGTTAGCTTGCCTTTGTATTTCATTCTTAGCTTGATATGCATTAACATTGTCCACTTTGAGCTCCTCCACCTCCTTCTATTGTTTTAAGAGAGTTTCGTCCATGTTCTTGTAATCTCTTTGAAGTTTGTTATGTTTTATACTTAGAGTATCCTTCTCTACTTTTAAACATAATAATTGGCTTTTATTTCCTTTAAAGTTACTTGCAAGGAATCCCTTTCTATTTTGATGGTCTCCAAATCCTTAATCTGCTTCTCCATGTTGTTGATCTTCTATCTGGTTGCCTGAAGTTTTGCCAATACATGATTATTCTCATTGTTCTTCTATGTAACTTTGCTTTGAGTCTTTACTCCTTCTCCAAAGGTCCTTGCAGATTTTAAACAAATCTATCCTTCTCTTCTATAATTTGCTTATTTTTAATCTCCAAATTAAAAAATCCAAACAAAATAAGTCAACTGGACATTGTATTTTATAATTGCTTGTTGAAACATAATAGAAGTTCTTCTATGCTCATCCAATTCTACTTCTATCCCTTGCACAAACCTTGGTGTATGAAACCTAGGAGTCTGACCCCTAAAACTTGTACCTGATGAACCTAAATTCTTGTGTGTAGTCCAAACTTCTCCAAATATATTCATGCTTATTACAGAACTTGGTCTTGAAGGTAGCATACTTTCATTATTCTATGGTGATGGCACAAATTGTTGTACCCCTAGTAATTCCTGGTCAAAATCACATATATGCTCTTATGCTAACTATTGAGCTTGAAATTTTGGTTCCTTCTTGGGCCATCTCTAATGATCCTGTCCATCATGCTTCTACTCCTGCTTGGGAGAAATTGGTAATCTTGGATCAAATCTAAGAAATATGGATTTCTTTTTTTGTCTTTGATTATACTACTATTGTTTTTTCAACAATTCTATTGTTTGTTGAAGATTAATACTACCTCTCATTGCAATATCCTCTTGTCTTCTTTGCCTTTTATGTAAAGTCTTTCTCTCCTCATCATCATCAGACTGAGACATCATAACCAGTCTTCTAGTTGTCATAGTTTCTAGTTGTTTATCCATTTTAGGAGAGATGTGTGTACGGTTCAGAAGTTGGTAGATGTGAGATCCTATAGAATATTTCACATTACTGTAATAATATATTTGCATTTCACATGCATACATTCCTTGTTTCTAGCTTAATTCTCCACATATTTAACACTGCAATTCATTTAAACCCCAGATTCATGGTTATTTGACATAACCAGAATTTGCACTTTAGAATACATTGTCAAAAACAACTCCAAAAACAAAATCACAATTAATTTCATCATATTGTGATACTACAAACAATTCACACAACAATATGAACATAAAATTCACTATAGAAGTTTGTGCTTCTTTGTATTATTGTAAACTTGAACAAAAATATAGTAGAATTCCATGTTTTGTTGAAAAAAATCCCCAAAACAACAAAAATAAAATTTGTCGTATATCAAAATAAATTTGTGGTTTTCTACTAACAAGTACTTACAACTATATTTAATTTTCCCAAAACTTTGTGTCTAGTAATCTCTTCCTATTTTCCAAAACTCTCCCTTTTTGAACTATCCCAAGTCACATCATCATGATAAAACATAAAGAATTCAACATTCAAATTAACAAAGTTTCTTGATCAGTCCCTATCTTAAATGCTTTGTTCATCCAAAATCATGTACTCATCCTACCCCCTTAACAGAGGCTTTTTGTTCTTAATGAACCTTTCTCTTAAACTATTTTTTCTTCTTTTGTCCTTTTGAGGTTACTTTACATGGTTTTTCTTCTACTATGATTATGCTCCTTCTAACTGAAACCACTACTAGAATAAAACTTCTAGGACTATGGCAGAATGGTGTACATCCTTTATTAAATTTTTTTGGTTATTCCCTCACTCGTATTTTTTTGACACTTCTCCCATCTGATCAATTCTTTAACCAATTGAAAATACATGATTGTAGCCCAATTAATAAAATTTCCATGATTTGTTGTGGAAATTATCATAGCAATTTTATTATTAAAATATTCCACCTCATCCTTCTAGTATTTAATTAGTATAATGGTAGTATTCTATTAGCATGCTCTGACTTCATCTTTTTCACAACCCACCCTTCATTGGTGTTGTAAGTGTCAGGAACTTTATTTGCTAAATCTGCTAATGCTACTCTGGCATCAAACATTTCTACATGGTCTACTTATGTCTTTCATGTATGGCAAATTCTAAAAACTTTTGCCAATACATGCTTGTTTATTATTCTTTGGTCATCCCCCAATATAACCTTGATTATGTTATGTTCAATATCCAACTTCCAATTGTTCATAAATTCAACCAAAATGTTGTGGCAAGGTATTTTCCACTCAATCTCAAATAAACCTACTAATCCAAGTCTATTTGCCCAAGCTTTTTCTTCCTTTCTAGAGCTTGTCCAAAGCAAAATGTTCTTTAGATTGCTATTGTAACTTTGCTCTATTGGAGTAAAAACATACCTAATCTCATCATCTTGATGAATATGCACTTTCTTCCCACACAGACTTGTAGCCATTGCTTGCCGACTTGTTTTCTTCATACACTTCTTATTGGGAATATGAACACTCTCTGGAATTTGCTCCTAAGTATAGTCCTCTTGATGTAATGGTGATTTTTGTTGTTGTTGCAAATCGTCCTTCTACTAGTTTTCCTTGAAATCTGAAATAGAAATAGGACTGACTTGCTCACTAGGACCTGCCTATGTTCTGGGCTTTCTAAAACTATATCTCCTTAATGTTTCCTTACAATCTTTCTCATTTATTTTTATTGCTTCAATAGTGCTTTCAAACTTGGATATCGGAGAGGATTTCTAAGAAGAAGAATAATAATAAACTTGAGGAGGAAAAGGCGGACCTCTTTTTAAAAACCTAGATTGCAGAGGCAAAAGGTTTGCAAATTTTTGCTGCTCTCTTAATCCCTCTTGCTCCTCTTTCAACTTTTGCAACTTCTCTCTAGACCATCTTTGTAATTTATCTACAAGACTTTCTTCAGCACTCATTTTGGAGACAAAAAATGATTGAAACTTGCTTGTAAAGAATGAAAACAAATAGTCACTCTAATGTTTGCCACCTTCTAAAACGTTATCACCTCATTTCATGAAGTGATGTCTCACTTTTTGTTTTAGGGCCAACACTTTAATGATTTGTATTTTATTTAGGTTGTTTGACATTTGTTGTCTTTTGCTTAAATTCATATTGACACAATCATGGGCTACAATAAATACTTATTGACCAAAAAATTATGTGGACATGGCACTGAGTAATTTTGATGATATTCTTGAATCCGATGACCTGGTATAATCTACACTACAAATTCCTTCTAGCCTATGTTGAGTCATCAGATCAGCAAAATTTTGTACTAATGTCAGTGATTTATCTACCCCAAAATTTAGTAATTGTGAAATTGTATAACCATGATTTGGGTATTTGTTTATAACCTGCTGACTTATTAGATTTACTAGGGCTTTTTTTAGGTCATTGTTTGATTAGTCCCAATGTTCTTTGTTTTTCTCTAATCTTTTGAATCTTCATCATATGTTTCTTCCATGTGGTTTTCATCTATGGATTGTAAAGACTTTAATCCTCTGGACTTTGAATGCCCTTTAATGTCTGATCCACATATGTGTATGGTTTCAATTTATTAACATTGACCAATAATGGGTTTGGTTCAAAATTGTTGATAGAAACAAAAAGAATAGTATTGTCGAGTAACCAATACTCTACCCTGAATGGACCAAACCATCTTTTCTTGAATTTTCCCATATGTGTTTTTTCTCCTTTAGGAAACCATAAGACATAATTTCCAAATCGGAACTTTTTCTCAATATATTTCTGTTGACTCCACAAGAATCTACTCCACTTGTTGGCTCATTTTAAACTTCTAATTTGTTTTCCTATAACTTTTCAATTTTTGTAATTATGGTTGTTAGCACTTTGGTTGGTTTTGCATCTTTGTGGTCTTCACTAATAGTCGACAAAACATATTATGTTGGCATTAGAGGATGCAAACCATAGACTAACTAATAAGATATATAACTTGTTGCCACCTTGTAAGCAGTCCTATATTGAAAAAAAATTTGTAAAGAGATGTTCATCCTAGTCTGTTCTTTTCTCATTAACCAACTTGGTCAATAGTTTGCCAATGATTTTGTTAGTAGATTTTGTTTATCCATTTCCCTGTGGATAATATGTAGTAGAACTAACATGGTTCAATAAAAATTATTTTATTAGATGTTTTATTATTTCATCAATAAAATGTATGTAACCAAAAAGAGAGGGTCCGAAAAACACACAGCACACTGACTGCCCTCAACGAACCCAGGCGCCCATGTTCTCCTGATCTATTCCACATAGTTCAGACCTTCGATCTCACATAGCACTCTAACTGCCTACTCATTCTTTCAAACGAATCATCACAAGACCCAGGGACGTGCAAGTGCCTTGCATTCCACACAACAACAGAGCAGGTTTCGCCTAATCACACATATGCCAATCAAGGAGCTCTTTCATTACATTCCCAGAGTATGTACATTCCCTGAAAGCACAAGCTCACTTCTGCATTAGATGTTCACAAAAACACCAGATTCCTAGTGCCGTCTACTCTCCCTCTCTCTCCAATTCTTCTACAGTGGTTTGACCGACTGTTAGGCGTAGCGGAAAGTTCTAACATTCAGCCAAACTACTCTCCCTCACCAAGCTTTCTCCATGCTCCCACAAAAACACTCCCTCCTCTTTCTTTTTGTGTGCTCTCTAATCTATCCGGCAAAAATCCACCTCTCCTCCTCTACGCATCTCTCACACCATCCCACATTCAGCAGAAATCCTCTGATTTCTTTCTCAGCTCTACCCCTCTTCCACACCCAACCGTTTTTCTGTTCTGTTCTCCACCTCGCTTCTCCATCAAGACTCCCCCTCCTTTTCCCTTTTCGGCGCATCAATGCAGCTCCATTCCTCTTCATCATTCGCGCCGCCTTCATCCATGTACACCTTCACACACAAAATGTCCCATGCACAACCATGCAGCTGTCATGGAGAAAACATCCGCCGCCAAAAATCAGGACGACTAATTATACCAAAGCACACCCTCAAGGCCCGGGTGTTCACACTGTGTGGCAACCCACTTTCGTGTTACATGTACTCCTTGATTTGTCACTATGGTCAATGGACATCCAAATCTAATCAAAATATACTCATACAGAAATCTAACTATAACTACTGTAATATTGGTTTTGAGTGTTTTTGCCTCTACCCACTTAATTGCATAATCTATAGCTACCAAAATGTATTTATTTCCTATTAGTCTTCCTATTGGTTTGATTGAACCTATAAAATCTAAACCTCATTTCATAAAAGGTTCTTCTGGAAATGTTGTTACCAACATGGCCAAACTTTTGGTTTTGAGTCCTCCAATCTTTTGATAGCTATCACAGCTTTTGCAAAAGTCATGAGTATCCTTGAATAAAGTTGGCCACCAATATCTTGCATTTAGAATTTTCTGTGCAGTAATATCAATAGTAAAATGTCTTCCATCCACTCCTTCATGTAGCTCCTTTAGAACAATTTATGTTTCTGAGGTCGTCAAACATCTGTGCATTTTGTTGTCTTGTCCCACTTTGTACATAATTCCCTCTTTTAGAATGAAAGGTTCTGCCTTTTTGGCCAACTTTTGTTTCTGAACTAGGTTCAAAATTTCTAACATCTAACTTGTCTTTAAATAGGTTTTTCCTTCCTACATCCATATTGGTTTTATAAAAATAATGATCTAGGACACCTAATGGTTATGTACTGTCTGGTAATTTGGATAAAACATCAACAACTACATGTGTTTTACCAGGTTTGTAAACTATTTGTGAACTCATACTCCAAAAATAACAACCATCTTGTTATCTTTCCTGACACCTATGGTTTGTTGACCAAGTATAATAAAGCCATATGGTCTACATAAAAAACAAATTTATTTCCCAATAAAAAATGTTTGAACTTATGCAAAACATAAACCATTATTAAGGCTTTTCTTTTTGTAGTAGTATAATTATGTTTTGCCTTATTGAACAATCTAGAGGCATATACTATAGGATGGTCATATTTACCAGTTGGGCTTTGTGCCAATGGTAGAAGTGAAATTTAAATTTTGCAGAATATTTCACACTATTGTAACAACATATTTGCATTTCACATGCTTATGTCCATTATTTCTATCTTAAGTCTCAACAAACATAACACTACAATTCATTCCAACATCAGATTCATGGTTATTGCATATAATCGAAATCTGCACTTCAGAATACATTGTAAAAAACTCCAAAAACAATATTACAATTCATTTCATCATAATTTAACACTATTGAAAATTCACACAAAAGATAGAATTCATTGTAGAAGTTTGTGTTTCTCTATATTATTGAAAACATCATTCCAAGTTATAGCAAATCCCAAAAAAACACTTAAAATCTGTGCTATATCAAAATAGAGTCTGTGGTTTTGTACCACAAGTACCTCCAACTCTTCCTATTCTTCTATCGAAACCCAAAATAAAAAATTAACTCCAAAAGAACTCCAACTTCCTTGTCTCATCCTTCTTTCGTTCTCTAGAACTCCCCCCTTTAATACCATCCCAAGTCACATCATTATGATCCAAAACAACAAGAATTCAAAATTCAAACTAACAAGGTTCCTTGATTAGTCTTTATCTTAACTAACTTGTTCATCCTGAATCACATACTCAATTTACCCCCTTAATAACCAACATTGCATCTATTACCAATAATGATGCATATGTGTGCACATGAAACTCCAACTACCAATTTGGAGGTATTAAAATCAGTGCTTCCATGTACTTCTACTTAATCTGATCCCAAGCTTCTTGACATTCTATGGTCTAGATAAAAGGTTTTGTTTTCCTCATCAACTTGGTGATTGGTGCCATGATAAAAAGAAAGTCCTTGACGAAACATCTATAAAGATGAGCAATACCATTAAAACCCTAAATTTGCTATGGATTGGTAGGTACTGGCATGTTCACTATTGCCTAAACCTTTTTAAAATTTGGTAGTTTTGCTTCCTTGGAAACTATGAACCTTAAAATCAATCCTGAAAATACCATAAAGGCACATTTCTCTGCGTTAAAACTGATTATATGTTCTTTGCACTTTTGAAAACAAAGTTCGAACTTCATTAAGTGATTCTCCATATCAGTATAAACTATGAAGTCATCCAAAAATATCTTCATGAACTGGTCTAAGTATTTTCTAAAGGTTCTACTAACTAATCTCTAGAAAGTTGGTGGCCCATTTTTGACACCAAATGGCATCACCATCTAAACAAAATCTCTCCAATCTATTACAAAAGTTGTTTTGTATCTATCCTTAATGGCTATAGAAATTTGATGGTATCCTAAATATCCATCTAGAAATGAATAAGCTTCATACTTTGTTATAGTATTTAGTACTTCACAAAAAAAATGGCAAAGGATAAGGATATTTTTTGTGACCTTATTGAGCTTCCTGAAATCCACACAAATTCTCAATTTGCCATTCTTCTTAAGCATTACCACTATGGGTGATATTGACAAACAAGATATTGACAAACTTGTTTGATAGTTGTAGCATAATCAGGGTTCAATCTGTACCTTACTTGATGTGCTAGTGGAATTGACGTATTTAACCCAATTTTATGTTGAGCCAATTTTAGAGGTATGCCTTTCAAATATTTGTAAGTCTAGGCAAACACATATTTGAACTCCTTTAATATCTAAAGCTCCTTGGTTTTCTCCTTTGTCAATTATGAATTCACCTTGATGTATTATGGATTTGCCTCTATGCCAAGATTCAACTTAATAAGTTGTTTTTCTTAAGTCAAAATCCAACCTGTTATCTGAAGATTTTATACCTATATTTTTGCTGGTGTTTCATCCACTTGAAGATCATCATGGCCATGATGGTAATAGGTTTCTAGATAAACCTTGTCTTCCAATGAAACCTCTAGTTTGACACAAAAATCTTTTGATTTTATTGTTGAAGGCACCACTCTACAACTATTTCATTTAATATCCTTTGCTCTAGATTAGTTTCTTTAATGCTTCTAATTTTTGACACTCCAACATTCAACAATTAAATTGTTTCTTTTGAAAGAGTAATTGTGCCAATTGAGAATAGTTATGGTTCTATCTCAAAGATTATATCTTCTTCTTCATCCATCAAGTCATAATAAACAAGTACTTGGGCCTTCTCGTTTTTTCTCCTAATTTCTTTTTAACTAATATTGTTCTAACTATTCCATTACCTTGAACAATAATGACATTGTTACCCCAGTCATGTGTAGCCTTTGCATCTTTGAACCAAGGTCTTCCTAGCAACATAAAATAACTACAATCTACCACATTGTTTTTTAAAACAATAAATTTGGCTATATATGGAACATGTATGTGAATCTTCAAATTTATGATGAATCTTAAAGGTCTAGTCATACTTTGATATGCCATTCTAAGGTGGTATGGAGCTAGTTTTGGTTTAGGTGACCTAACTTTGTTCTGAGGTTTTCTGTTATAATGTTCACACTTGCTCCTCCATCGATCAAAACATCCTCAACAATGTTCTTCCCAACTTATACTTGGATAATTGCCATTTGGTTAATTATCTACTTCTATAGTTGTTGTGTCTAGTTTAGAATGTGTCTCAACCATTGTGGCTACACTAGGCTTTGACATCTATTTAGTAATTATATTAGGTTTTTGTAGCTTTAGTTTTTGCCACAAATATATTTTTAGATTTGGTGTTATCTTCAGCAATTGGCCTAACCTCAAAGTATAGGTTGTTTCTAGCTTATGTTTACTAATATCTTGGAATATTTGTTCCATAGACATAATTTTGTTGATAGAATTAGTAGACAAACTTCGTGATACAATTGGTTTTGTGGACACCTCAAATTTTGGCAATCCTGCCCAACTTGTACTCCATAATGTTTTCTCCTTTGGAAAAAGATTTTGTGGTGGGTCTTCTACTTACATCTCATGTATAATCTTGACAAAAGACTACTATAGTCTCTATTCCTCTTCCCAATCAATAGCAAACTTTTTCTTAATTGACTCTTTGTCCTCAAACACCTATTCTTCAATAACCTTGCTCTTGGTGATGGCCATATTCACATCCACCGTATGGACTAAAGGATTTGAAACCTTGGGTTCTACCATAACTTGTTTATACGTTGGCTTCATTCTTTTGTTCTTAAACATATTCTACATATCATTGTATTTGGGACATTCTATGATCTTATGTCTAATGTCACCACAAATATGATAGGAATACCTCACAGCCTTTGTACTTTAATATGTTGAGTAGTAATTTCAAAGACTATAAGAACATGGTCTTCTTTTGTTTTGACTCTATAGGTTTCAACATTATGATTTGTCCTATGATAATTTGTACAATACATTCATATTTTCTCTAGGATTATCTAAGGTTTCTAAGTTAATATTGTTTTATTAATTTGTGGTACTTATAGATTGTTTATGGCCTCTACTTCAGAAATTCCTTCTTCACAAACCAAAGCTACTTCCTTATGTTGTTGCAAAGTTTATCTCTTCATACCTTCTATCACTACACACAAATATGGTTGTAATCCATATCTAAAAACAATAATTAAAAAACTATTTGTTGTCTTGTGTTGAAGATTATTGGCCAACTTTAATGATCTTTCATAATAGACTTCCACTCTTTCATTCTTCTCCTACATGTTTTTCAATTATAGGTAAACTTGTTCATCATCATGAACTTTTCTGTACCTTTTACAAAAAGCCAGTTGCAATTTTGCAAAAGTACAATCTGGGTAATCTCCCATATAATTATTATGCCAATCAAACATAATATCATTGAGGGTAAAAATGAACAAATTAACAATTTTTGCATCACCTATTTCACTATATGCTCTAATGACAAATTTAAATACTTTGACATGAGCATATGGGTCAAAGCCCTTGACATACTCAAGATAGTTAAATGGCCAATGATAAGGTTCGTTTGGTGATAATGGTGGCCTACCTAAATTCACCATCACCAATCCAAAGTATCATGGAGGCTTTAGAGGTCTTAGTGGTCCTAATGGATTTGAGCCGCCTCTTCCTAGATCTAATGGTTAATTAGCAAAAACTTTGTTCACCTCTCTAGGTATGTTTTCATGCAAACTCACAAATTTTGTTCCCCTTGGAGTTTGTGGTCTAGATCTAACACCATCAATAATATAGATTAGTGCTGATACAAATGGAACTTCTATAATTGTAAACTAGGGCATTGTTGTGGAATATAATGGCACAAATCTTGTTGGTTCCATTCTAAAATTTGACGTTCATGCATAAGTAATTCCAATATTGTTTTAATGTAATAGACTTGGTATAGGAGCTACAAAATTCGGTATTATGTGTGCCATAGTCTGAGTTCTCATTTCCACTTTGTTTTCTCTCTAGGTTTGTTCTTTGAGTCTATTTGGAATTTCGACCCTTTCATGGTACAAAAGCTCTGGTTCAATATGTCCATGATTCCCTACTCTTGTAGGTTCTAGATTTAGATTGTGGAAATGCTTAGCAAATCCTTGCCTCACATTATCTTCAATAAATGGACATTCATTGATTTGGTGTCCAATGTGATGGTAGTATGTGCAACGTGGAGAATTTGGTCTTGGAACTTTATTCACATTGTGAATCCCTTTACTATAATCCCTTGGAACTCCTTTAACTATGCTTCCATTATGTTGATTGAATATGGGTTCATTGTATCTCACTCTTACAACCACATGAACACCTTCTACTACTGTTGGTTCTGCTTTTAGTAAGATCATAATTTCTTATTTAGTTACAAATACCAGTTCAACTCCTTTGGACAGTTTGATACCCTCAGTTGTGGCTTCTTGCTCAATGACATAATGAATCGATGGTTCAAAATTATGAGTTTTTTGTTCAAATTCATCATTTTCCTGACCATTTTGATAATAAAGAAGTGAAGTAGATTTGTACCTTGGTACTATTTCCTCCCTTTCTAACCTATTGAATTTCTATTCTTTTTCTTGAATCAAAGTATGAGAGTTATGTTGTTGCATTTAATTAGTTGATCCCAACACAACTATCTATTGAGGTTCAGATTTTGGACTCCTTTGTTTAAACTCAACCTATGAGTTTGCATTTTCAATTTGACACTCTTCCTTCCTAGAATTTTGCAACAGATTGTTGGTGCACCTTTATGCTTCGCTAGTTTACATTTCATGAAAAAAATTGGTGTTGCCTAATGCATTCTTTGGCGTGCAAGTCTTTCTTTTGTCCATGAATATTTTTGTTTTATTTGAAAAACTCTTCTAGGTGTTTCAAATCACTGATTTACCCGATATGCACTCAAATTTTTTCTGATGGCAACGCCATTTTCCACTTGTTCGTGTAATACAACTTGATTAATTGTCTCCTCAAACTTTTAGTTATAATTTTATTTTCCATCTCTCCACATCCTAATTCAAACTTGAACAAACTTTTGCATTATAACAAAATCCTCACAATTAGTTACTCTACTTAAATCTAGTTCTTGAGCAAAAAACTATGATCAAGATTTGAAAAAAAAATGAAAAAAAAGAAATTGAAGTTCTCTATCTACACCAGCAGAAAATCCCCCCTTTTGTAACTACGTTTTCAACTACTATTCAATTATAAACCAAGTCGAAAACCACACATATAGTTGTAATTTATTTTTTACAACTGGGAAATGTTTTTTGCAATTGCTAACCAATAATGTCAAAAAGTACAAGTCGAAAATGAAATTATAGTCAAAAGTGTATGCCACGTGTCAACACCACAACAATAACCACTATGTGCCATTACTTACCAATTTAGTTGAAAATTATTCTACCAATATAGTCAAGGGATGTTGTCAATTGCATTTGACTAATGGATGAACTTCATCTATTAACTAAGCATGACATCAGCCAAAAATATAATTATAATTTCAACTAGGTTGCAACTATGTAAATTGAACATTTTGATTATGTTGTAACTATGTAAATTGAACATTTGGCTAGTGGTTTCGTGACACATGGCACATTGACAATGTTAACATGTGGCACATTCATAAAATGTGAAATCAACGCATAGTTAAATGACACGTGGCATGCTCACAAATTTTGGGGTCAACAAATAGTTAAATGACACATGGCATATCCACATCAAAAGTTTAAACCACATGGTGCTTAATAATAGGTTAGCTCTAAACCTAGGCATTCAAGTTAAACCTAAATGTAGGCCATTTAATCTAGGTTTAAATTAGGGCTAGATCTAGGCACCTATGTTAGGCCTAGACCTAAACCACATGGCAATTAATAAATGAAGTCCTATTTCATTTGGTTTAACCTTTAAGGTTGAACCTTTTTGATTGGCTCATCCCAAATGGCTATTAAATTTTCATGTTTATTGTGTTCTCTAGTAGTCCTAGTACACTCCTTTATATACTTTGGATTCATGGAATGGAAACCAAACAATATGGGATAAAAGTTTTAGTTGTAACCTAGGGGAAACACACCTATCACTAAACACTTAACGATATTGGATCATTATAACTCTCTTGTCCATGGTCTGTTCCTTTTGAAACTTAAATTTTTTTTGTAATCCTCCACCTAACATATCCAAATTTGTAAAAAACGTTACAATCTAATGGAAAATGAATAAAATATGCCCTTTCAAAGTGAAAGGGGTTGTGTTTTGGATTTTTTCATAAATGTTCAAGATGATTTTGAAGCTTTAGCTCTTCAACTATTTTTTTTTTTTACTTTTCACTTTAAACAAGTTTTATAGATTTTGAGATAGTGCATTTGTGGCCTTTGAAATCATTCAAAATGAATGAGAAATGAACAAAATATAGTTGCTAGAAGTAAAGGGGGTCTAGAGACAATTTGAGACAAAATATCACTCTTTCTCTTCTTGCATTCTCTACTTTGTTCCTTTGCTTTTGAGGTTCAAAGAACATTTGTAGCTTTCTATTTTGTGCTTCCAATGACATAAAAAATGTTCAATTTGGTGTTGAAATGAGAGAAACTTGAAAGTGTTAGGTGATAGAGTACCATTTGTTGTCTACCCTAGTTGTAACCTAGTTGCAACTTAATTGCAACTCAACTAGTTGTAATCTAGTTGTACAAGTTAGTCTAAGCTTAGTTAGGCCTAGATTTAAACTAATAATCTACCTAGCCTACGTCTAGCTACTTATTTTAATTACTTATAGTAATTATTCATCAACTATTTTAAACTATATAGTTGTATAATTGAACAATTAAACATATTATCATCATTTATTAAATAATATGGTGATTAGTTTTTTTGTTGAAAAATCAGCAATTAAATGTATTTATTTATTAAATAATTATTTATCACTATTTTTTTAAATTAGAAATTCATTAGAAATTCTTATTAACATTTCATAAAACAAAGAATTAATTCAAATATAAATATTCAATAATAGATTTTATACGATATTTTAATTACAGTAATCATTATAATGTTGTGATAATTAATAATTGACTATAATTACAAAAATAACATTAATAATAATATTGTAGCTAGTAATTAGGTTAGGTTAGTTATTTAACTATTTTTATTCGTATTTTTATCTAACTTGTTGGAACTATTAAATAAGAAAAAATTATAATATAATGGTGATAAATAAAAATAATTTCTGAAATTATATGATAATTTCTGAAATATATTTACTAATTATTCTTAAAATTATTATAATTTCAGCATAATTAATTAATAAATTATAATATATGAAAAATAATTAATAGCAAAAATTAGAATAAAAATTATAAAATATAAAATATTAATTATGTATCATTACATGATATGTTATAAATTAAAATTGAATCTACATGGAAGTAATAAATTACACATGTATTGAACATATTAAAAAAAATTTATCTAAATATCTTTACTTGATATGTTGTAAACTAAAATTGAATTTTCATAAAAATTATAAATTATGCATGTATTGAATATATAAATTATTAAGTTGACTTATATTTCATAATTTCCTTAAATTTTATTTTCAAATTAAAGTGTAATATTTATATGCGCAAAAACATTCATCATACATGTAATCATTCATGGATACAAAAACATTTATGTGTACCTTAATAATTAATGAATATTTATTGCAATTTTAAAAATATATTGAGACATCATACATATAAAAATGGATAAACATTAAAGTTCCAAAAAATTATGAATTTTGTATCATTACTTGATTTGTTGTAAATTAACATCTGATTTACAAAGAAATAATAAGTTACATATATTGAACTTACATTATTAGAAACGCATATTTCAAAATTTCCTTAAAATTTATTTTGAAATTAAATTTTAATATTTATATGCACAAGTTTTTTGCATCATACATAAGCATTCATTTCCACAAATACAATTTACATGTAATTTAATGTTTAATGAATTTTGATTGCAAATTTTAAAACTATTGAAATATCATGTCTATAAAGATTAATAAACATTAAAATTCCACAAAAAATATTAATTATGTATCATTGTTTGATATGTTGTAAACTAAAATCCAATTTACGTATAAATAATAATTAGGTGTATTGAGCATGCACATTATTACAAATTTATATTTCAAAATTTTAAAAATTTTCCTTCAACAAAATTTTATTATTTGTGTGCACAAAAAATATTTGCATCATACATAACCATTCATTTTATACAAAGATAATTTACACATAATTTAATCTATTAATGAAGGTAGATAATTTGTTTTGTTTTATTCTATCATGTTGAAATTCCCTAAATCAAATTACTTCATATAATGTTATTGATATCTTTGAAAACCTAACAATGGATAGGGGTGCATTGATTTAGGTTGAAATGTTTTGGAGCTACAATGCAAAGGTTATTGATTACTGAACCATTTTCTTCATAAACATTAATAAAATCATAAATAAAAATTTTAATCGAATCTAAAGGTGTACTTGGTGTTGTTGGAAAATAATTGCTAAGTTAAATTTAATGAAATTTATTTCATAATTTTCATATTTAAGGTGAGGAAGATATTGAATTTTGAATGAATTTTGTTGTTGAAAATTCAAACAATTTACAACAAATTGGGTTTAGAAGGGAAAATGAGTTGAATGTGTTCACATTTGAGGCCAACAACACATGTTACTTTATTTATCCATGAAGGAAGGTAGTTTGTTTTGTTTTGTCATAATGATATCTCCCAAACCACGGTGTCTTAGGTTATGTTATGGAACTTGTCATCAAAAAGTTCTCAATGAATAAGGGTTCAACGATTTGGTTTAGAATGTTTGGAGTTATAGTGTGAAATCTATTGACTATTGAACCATTTTTTTATTGAATTTTTTGAAAAACCAAGATTGAAAATTATATTGGAACTTGAGGGCATTCTCGGTATTGTTGGAAAAGCCCTCACCAAGTTCGATTTAATAAAGTTGATTTCGTAATTTTGAGACCTAAAATGTGAACAATATTATTGAATTTTTCGTGGGTATGTATTGTTGTTGTAAATTCAAACAAATTGCAAAAAGGGGTTTGGAAGGAAAATTCAATTGAATGCATTCAAACTTGGGGCAATGACATAGGGTACATTAGTGTTTAATGAGTTTTTGTCATAATTTTAAACAAATATTAAGATATCATGTGTATAAAAATGAATAAACATTATAGTTGCACAATATTATTAATTATGTATCATTACTTGATATGTTGTAGTGATTTACATAGAAATAATAAATTACATGTGTATTGAACATAAACATTAGTACTAACATATTTTTAAAAATTTCTTAAACTTTATTTTGAAATTAAAGTTTAATATTTATATGCACAAAAAAACCATTCATTTATACAAATAAAATTTACATGTAATTTAATGTTATCATAATTTTAAGTAAAAATTACAATATTATATGTATAAAATTAAAGTTGCTTATTAGTTGTTTAACCTAGTTGAAAGAGATAATTGCAAACAAGATTGTATTTCATCCATCCTTTAGTACATTTGATCATCCATTTTCTAGTACATTTTAGCATCCAAAATAGTTGAACATTAGTCAATGTCTTGACTGTGTGCCAAGTAAAGAATATTTCAAAAATGACCCCTTAGTTGAAACATGTTTCACATTGTTTACCAACATAGTTGGAAGTTCAACTTGGAGACATTGTTGATGCTAGGAATTTTTGAGAAATCACCACATAGTTGAAAAATGCTTTCAACTATATACCAATATAGTAAACAAATCAACTTAATTGGTAATTGCCAAAATTTTGTTTAAAAATTTAAAAAATCCAATTGAAACATAGATGCAAATGTCATGTAGTTGAAAACTTTTGGTTAAAAAATGGGGGTTCTTTACTAGTTCTATTTATAGAAACAAATTTTTTAGCAACAAGACATAAACAACATTATGAAATTCACTTTAAATTTAGACCTTAGGATGTCACAAAATGGTAAATACAAAATTTATAATCCAATATTCTAGTCTAAAATTTGGATTGAAATGCAATTAAATTAATACTAACAAAGTTTTCTCATTAAGATCTATTTAGAACTATTTTTAGAATAAAAATTCAATAATGAAAGCATGATAAAACATCATAACAACAAACTTTGATTATGGAAACAAAGTTTTTCCAAAAATCAAAATATTCATATTTCGTTAAAACTCCATGTTCGATAATGATACAATGGTTTTCATCTCTTCCTCTTCTCCAAAGATATTCCGTAACAAAAATAATCCTATGTTCTATTCAAATTCAAATGGTGATAAAAACTATGTAATTTAGTTGGTAGTTCTTAAAACAATAACTAGGTAAATAGAAATATACTAATTGATAATTACCACAAGTAACTACTCATTTAACATATATCTACCTGATGGCTTAATTGGCCCCACAAAATCAATCCCCATTTCATAAATGGTTTCTCTAGGAGACTTGTGACCAACTTTGCGAGACTTTGAGTCGCCAATCCTCTTGTTTTTTGGCATGCATCACAATATCTATAATAATCATTCACATTTTTGTACATAGTTGGCCACTAATATTTTGCATCTAATGTCTTCTTCTGTGTGATTTCAGTTGCAAAATGACCTCATGATGATCCTTCATGAAGTTTTTTCATCACCATCTATGCCTCTGTAGTTGTCAAACATCTTTGCAGTCTATTGTTTTGGCCCATTATGTACAATTCACCATTCTTTAGTGTGAAGGGCTCTACTTTCCTAACTAGTTTTTGCTTCTATTATATAGATAATGTTCCTTCAATCTAGCATATTCTCAAAATCTCTTTTACATCATTTAGCCATTCAGGCTCTATGTAAAACAAATTTACATATATGGTTCAATGAAGCACACATGTGGGTTCTATAATGTCTAGTAGTCTTGACAATCCATGTGTAACTACATGAATTATGCGTGGTTTATACATTATTGTGAAGTCATATACTAGGAACAATAACAACCACCTAATTATTTTCCTTGAAACCTATGTTTTGTTGACCAAATAGACCAATGCCATATGATCTACATAAAAGATGAATTTATTGCCCAACAAATAATGAACTTGTGCAAAGCAAAAACCATTACAAAAACCTCTCTGTGTGTTGTGCTATAATTTTGTTCTATTCTATTCAAAAGTCTAGAAGCATACACTAGTGGTTGATCACTCTTCCCTGTCAAATTTTGAGACAACATAGTTCCTATAACAAATAATGATGCATATGTATGAACATGAAACTCCATTTGTTAGTTTGGTGATATTAATATTAGTGCTTCAATATACTTCTATTTAATCAACTCTTAAGCCTTTTGACATTATTCTATCCAAAGAAAAGTCTTTGTCCTTTTGGTCAATTTAATAATAGGTGCCATAATAACAACAAAGTTTATGATAAAACATTTGTAAAATTATGCCATACCATTGAATACTTGAAATGGATTCTTAGGTGGTGGCATGTTTATTATTGCTTGTATTTTTTTTGGATCTAGTAGTTTCCCATATTTGGAAATAATAAAACCCATAATCATCCTTGAAAATACCATGAATGCACATTTGTCTAGATTCATACTAATGCCATATTTTCTACACTTTTGAAAACATAATCTGAACTTTTACAAATGATTGTCCATGTCACTATACACTATAAAGTCATCCAATAATATTTTCATAAAATTGTCCAAATATTCTTTGAATGCTTTGGTAATAGCTCTTTGATATGTTCGAGGTCCATTTTTAACTCCAAACAACATCACCTTCCATATGAAAGCTCCTTAGTCTATGGCAACTGCAATCTTGTATTTGTCTTTTGGAACTATAGAAATGTGATGATATCTTGAATACCCATCTAAGAAGGAATATGTTTCATATCTTGCTAGTGTGTTCAAAACTTTATTTTATAAAAGGTAATGGGTATCGATCCTTCTTTGTGGCTACATTTAGTTTTCTGAAATCTATATAGATTTTCAGTTTGCCATTCTTCCTAGGTACTACCACTATGGGTGACAACCATGTAGCCTCCTGTATAGATTGGATGAATTCAATTGCGAACAATTTATAAGTATTTTGTTTGATTACTATAAGATAGTTTGGATTTAATTTGTACTTGGCTTGATGTGTCGATGTATAGTAGTAGTTCAATTATATGTTATGCAAGCTCTGTTGGAATCCTTTTTAAATCTTTGTATGTCCATGCAAATACATCTTTGAACTCCTTCAATAGTTGTTCCACTTCCAACACTTTGCTTATCTCCAGTTGTGCATTGATCTTCATCGGTTGTGGTTTTGCATCAGTTCCCAAGTTGAGCTTCATTAATTGTTAATCTTTAATTAACGTCCATCTAACCATCTGCAATTCATGTGCTTTGATTTTTGTTGGGGTTTTGTCCATTGCAACACTCCTTGGTTGATGACTAAAGATGTCTCAAGATACACCTTATCTTCTAGAATTACTTTAGTTCATATCTATTGCTAGTCTTCTTCTATTATGTGATTTATTCCCTTGATTTTAGCTCTTAATTACTAGTCTTCACACTAGTATCCATGATCTCCACAATCTGTGGTTTTCACAGATTGAATTATTTTAGGTAAATTGATTGTTCTTATTGAGAATAACTTTAGCTTTGTAGCAAAGATGATATCTTCATCTTCATTTGTGGTACCATTTTGATAATCGTATAAGCATAGTAACACTTATGGTCTTCTTATTTCACCTCCCAAACACTTGGTGACTATAATTGTTCTAAATATTGCATTCCTTTATTAATGTTGCATTCCTAACATTGTTATTCCCCCAATCATGTGCCACTTTAAAATCCCTCAACCATGGTCTCCCCAACAACATGGAATAACTAAAATCTACCACATTATTTTGAAATATAAGAAACGTAGTTATGTAAAGAATGTTGTGAACATATATCCTCAAATCTTTAATCAAACCCACTAGTTTTGTGGTTGTTTGATCAGCCATCCTCAAATTACATGGTGCAAGTTTAGGCTTTGGAAGCCCCAACCTTAATTTCAATTGTCCTATGATGATATTAACTCCAAAACCTCCATCCAGTAACACATCCTCTATTGTATTTTTCCCAATCTATACTTGGATAATTGCCATATGATTATCTATTGTTACAACAACTATCCCTACCTTTAATACTGAAGGAATAACTTGTTTATTTATGGTTGTTATGCTTAGATTTTGAATTCAATCTGGTTTTAGTTTTTGCTAAAATACCTCTTTAATTTAGGAGCTATTTAAACAATTATCCCAAAATTAAATCATAATTTGTTTCTAGCATCTACTTACAAATGTCCTAAAAAATTTCTTCTATAATCAATTTTTCTTGTGAATCCATTACTTCTTGATATTTTTGTGCTTTTATAAGAGTAGTAATTAATATACCCAACTTGGTTGTGTTCCATCCTTCCATGGATGTGGATGGCCTTTTTGTCTAGGTTTGTGTTTTTTGAAGCTGTTGAATTATTTCCACCATTGACTTCTTCAATCGTTATTTCTTCTAATCAACAATACTCTTTACTTTCCTTGGTTCTCTATCCTTGAACACATGTTTGTCAATTGTTTTACTTCCTATTGTTACATTAACATCCAACACATTCACATTTGTAATGATTGATTGTATTTCGACAACATGTTGAACTTCTACTATTGTCATAGATTTCCCATGGAACATCTTTTACATCTCAATAAACTATGGACAATTTATCATTTTATGTCCATTCAAACCATAAATGTGGCATGCATATGAAAATGTTTTTTATGGTTTTTGATTCTTTTGTGGCTACCACTGTGGTCTACTCCTTTCTGCATGTCTCCACATTATGATTAATCATTCCACAATTTGTGCAATACTTTTCAGTCTTCCTTGTATTATTTTATGTCTTTGGTGGTGCTACATGCTTAGTATTTTGTGGTACTGAAAGTGCGCTCCTTACTTCAACAATAGTCATTCCTTTTTCAGACAACATTGTTGCTTCCTTGTGTTGTTGTAATGTTGACTACTTCATCCATGTAGTTGCAATTTTGAGGTATGATTGTAAACCTGCCCTAAACATAGTGGTCAAGAAACTATTTGTGGTTGGTACTTGTAAACCATGAAACAACTTCTGAATCTTCTCATAATAAACCTTCACCTTTTTAGTCTCCTCTTACTTCATGTTCTTCAGCTCCATGTATATTTGTTCAACATTTTGAGTCTTCTGATCACATTTACAAAATGCTTGTGTAAGCTCCGAAAGAACATAATTAGGAAATTTTAACATGTAATTATGGCACTTGTTCGATGTTGTATTTCTTAGCATATATTTAAACACATTGATGACATACTCTTCAAAAGTTTCCGCGTTTGCCTTCACTATAAAATTTAACACTTTGCCATGAACATCTGGGTCAACATTTTTTTTGAAGTTAGGGTACTTAAGAGCTTCCTTATTTGACCTCACAGAATGGCCATTGTTGTGGTTGGGGATTCATGCAGTTACGATAGATGGTTCTCGATATCCTCCTTTTGGATTTTTAGCATTTGTACTTCTATACCCTCCAACAATTATTGAGTTCATTGGTGGTTGATCTGTAATCGTGTTTACATGAGTAGTCATTATCAAATTAATAAACACCATCCGGGGTGTCCCAACAACTTTAATGATTACTGTTGGTAGTCCCGAACTCCTATTCAAATTCCTTCCTTTCGAGACCCCGCCCGATCCACAACCCAAGTTTGTTGCAAATCCAATTAGTATTCCACCTTTGACAAAATTTGTGTTGAGTGCAACAACAATTTCCACTCTTGTGGTTGGTATTACAACATTAAGTGGTTGAGTAATTTCTATTCCAACAAGTTATCTCTAGATTTCCGCAATTATTATTGAACTGACACTCTTAGTGAAGCTGAATTAATTTAAGTTTGATGATGCCCCATTATGTCGTTACCCATTAGTATCTTTTGTGGTGCAAAATGTGGATGTGAATACACTTTTGGTATTCTACTCCTAAACTGAATGGATGGATGAATTTGTTGACTTTGTGGTCCCAATTAACCTCCCAACTCCATGCTTCTCAATCTATTTTGGACTATAGGAATTCCTAGTTCTTGCTCCTATGATTGATCCATTAATGTTCTTGCCACATTCTATAACTCCACATGTCTAGCAATACCTGCTTTGATGTGAAAAGGCATAAAAGGACAATCCATGATTGCATGTTTTTATTCCTCACAAAATGCACAAACTTTTGAAAGTAATTTGGCTACCTCCAAATCCACATATTCATGATCCTTAGTTTCGGTTGTATACCTTATTTAATCCAATTCTAGATTTCCTTGATGTGAGTATGATTGTGGTACTTCATCCAACACATTCACATGTGCCTCTACATATTTAGATGATTTAAGGTAGTTTTCCTAAGTTTCATCAAACACATTGATATTGGTGTTTTCTTCCACCTCCTAGTTTTCCACTGGCTTATAATAATTTGGAGATATAGATTGGTACACAAACCTAGATTGTATAACTTTTGTATTATCCTTTTTTTGGCTAGTCATCGATTTTGGACTTGAAATTTCGTACAATTGATCAGGTACTTAAAAAGTCCTTACTTCATCTTGATCTTTACAACTCTGAACCATAGATTATAGCTAAGATGTATACCACACCCATTCATTTGGGTGAATATTTGACTGCATCTCTCTCCATGGAGATCGTCATTTATAATTGTGCCTTCTTTGAAGACCACCAATGCACATTTCACACCTTACCACCTCTTGTGGTAGAAATGACATGTGTCCTGCAGGTCTTTCTTTTGTTTTCAAAACTCGTCTATCCAATATTAGATTCCAATATGGGGTTTCTATAATTTCCACAAACTCCTCTCCATTTTCAAGATTATCTTTTGTTTTTCTTTCAAGACCTTGATGATTTGCTTCCAAATCCAATTGCTATTGTAAATTCTAGGTCACCATCCAATTCATCTTGTTTCACAATCTTGCTTTTTTAGAGTTTGTAGATTGCTCCGCAGTCCTTATGTTGTCAACCGCTTAGACCTTTGGTGTTTTCTAACATACCTTTTCTAAATCTGAATTGAAAATTAAACCGCTTTTATGAACAGCCTCATCTATAATATAAACAATGGAAAATGTAGAAAATCCTTTTGTCCCTATAACAAAAATAGAGAAAATTTCCCCAAAAGATGGTTGCCAAATGGTAAATGTGGATTAAATTCCTCTAGAGCTATTCCACACTTGTTAAAACAACAAATTTGCATTACAATATTCACACATTCCCAATTTTTGCACTAATTCTAAACACACATGTGTCTATAGTCCATTAAAACACCATATTCTGTACTTTAAAATATAAGTAAGAAACCAAAAGTAGAATTACAATTCATTTCATGATATTTTTTATATTACAAATAATTCAAAAAATAATTTGAATATGGAAATCATTATAAAAGTCTGTACTTCCCTAGTTTATTGAAAACTTCAATCAAAATATAATAAAAAATTCCATGTCCTATTGAAATGTAATCAAACAGTAAGATTAAATTTGTGGTATTCCAAACCAAAATTTGTAGTTTATGCTACAAAGTACCTATAGTTATCTCCTTATTCCAAAATTATGTGTTTAACAATGTTCTTCACTTTCCCAGAACTCCTTCCTTTAGGCTGTCCCCAAGGCACCATCAACATGAATCAAAACTAAACAAAAATTTAAAATTTAAACTGCCAATGTCCAATGATCAATCCCTATCCATAATGCCTTATACATCCAAAAACAATGTAATTTGCCTACTTTTTTAACATATGGTACCAAAAAGTTTTATTTTCGATAGGGTCCCAAATTGATTCTCGTGAAGTTTTTGGTTCAGTTTTAATGCGTTGTAATTCTAATGGATGGTTTTCGATAGATCATATAGTTTTTGGTTTAATATTTTTGATAATGTCCTCCAATTCATTACGTTCCCTACTATGAAAACTTGCAACCTCCTCTATGTCGATCTTTGGTTGCTTTAGTCATTTTAGGTTACCTATGTGCCCTATGATTAGCATTTTTTTACAAAACTTATTCCATTCTTTTCTTCATACTTCTTGTCAACATTGTTGGGATATTGTAAATAACTAAAGAAAATTGTAATCTATTAGTTATTTTGGTTTTTAAATTTTTATTTGTCAAATAACAATAATAAATCTGTTGTTTGTTTTGGTAAAGTCAAATAACTCTAACCAATATTTGTCCAAATAGGAATAATAATGAACCAAATATTTTGGATTCAATATTTGCAGTATGGTCAGCAAATGTTAAGGCCACTTGGTGAACTACCTGGTTTTGAAAGGAATAAAATAAGGGAGTAGAAGATAAAATCTTTTTACTCTCCTTATATAAGTAAAAAGCTTAAACAAAAAAAGGATTGTCGATATTTGGTAAGATAGCCTCATAAAATTTCTACATAAACAAACATGAAACAAATACAAGGAAAAAGACCTTGTATACAAAAAATTGAATATTTGCAACATAGAAATGAAAAAAAAAATCAGAAAATTTCTACATATAAAAAATTTAATTTACTCTAGAGATTATTCCCCTTGTATAGTCCTCAAAGGTATAAAACCTTAAGTACCTTTAAGAAGGGAAACAAAAAAACGGTGGAATAGGAAGTTAACCACATCCCAAAAAAATTGGTTTAAAAAATAACTTAATTTAATTTGGTAGTAAAATTAATTTCAATAAATAAAAATTGGTAACAAATTTTTCAATAACCAATTTCGGTAATGAAAATCCAATAACATGTTATTTGGTAATCAAAAAATTGGTAAGTAGTTTTGGTAAAATTCTACCTTGAACAATTCAATTGGCCAATAAATATATAATTAAATTTTCCAAATTTGAACACCCTCACAAATGAAATCTTGGAGTGTAATCAATTGGCCAATAAACATACATCTATTTCTTGCACTTGAATTCAAATACCCCCACAAATGAAGATTTTGGAGCACATTCAATTGGCCAATAAACATACATCTATTTCTTACACTTGAATTCAAACACCCCACAATTGAAGTTCTTTGAGTGCATTCAATTGGCAAATAGACATACATTTAATTCTTGCAAGTTCAAACACCCCCACAAATGAAGATTTTGGAGTGCATTCAATCAGTCAATAAACATACATCTATTTCTTACAAGCTCAAACATGTGGGCAAATGAAAATTTTAAATGGATTCAATTGGCCAATAGAGGTAGGTAGTTTTTACAAGTTCAAACACTTAGACAAGGTGAATGCAAACTATGTATATAATGTAAACAAAAAACTATCATAAGTTGACAATTTTCAACACTTGTCCAAGTTTGATGCATGATGGTGGATATTTGGAAGATATTTTCTGATGAAAGGTTTATTCACAATTTGAGTTTCAAAAAAAGGAATAAAAATTCCAATTGTTTTTTAGGGCTACTTTTAAAAATAACATTTACATGGAACAAATTTGAATGAACAAAATTGAATAATCCAAAGTAATATAATTCATGTGGTGCTGGTGATTTTCACATGCATACATAATTGTGCATTAATATTTTGGTTTATAAGTGAAAATGCAAAACAAATGCCAAAATTAACTTTTGTGGACTACTAAACATGTTTTTTTGCATGATTATTTCCTACACATGTGGCATGTGCTTGGAGTTAAATTTTTTGAATTTAATGAATACAAACAACTAGCAAATTGGTAAAAAAAATGAATATTTTCCCTTGCAACCATTTGGTTAAAAATTTCAAGCTTGTCAAATTTTGATATGATTTGTTTTATCAAGTTCACCCAATGAACATGTACTTGCTTTAAAATAAACATGTTTTTCTTGCACAAAAAATTTGAAATCAATTTGCACGATTTCATACATTCCTTTTTATTACTAAAAAAATGAAGATAAAACAATTAATATATATATATTTAAATATGTCAAAAAAACATTTACATAATATCCAAACTACTTTTAAATGTTTTTATTAATATAATAAAACATCATTTTATCTATTAACATACAACAATTCACTACAATTGTTATCATTTATATTTTAAAAAATTCAAAGTGGATTTCAAAGTCTGTTAAAAATTAAACATCCCTTTTTGGAACTTTAATTTTGAGTGAGCAATAGATGATGATGGTTTGCATCTTGACCTAGCTATCATTATGTTGTGGAATTGGTGCACATATGAATGATTTAACAAAATATCATTTTGATTTGTAAGACCTTTAAACATCATTATAATTATAATAACAATTTTACAAAGTACTAGTTTTAATGAAAATTTGTCCATGAGACTTTATACATAAAAAAAATGTAACCATAAGGAAAAATCTTCCCCATCAAAAATTTCAAAATTTCTTGAAATAATGGAGTTCAAATCGCGACTTAAAAAATTTGTTCATTATTACATTATGTTCTAATAATGGTGATGATTATGAACTTTATAAAATGTTCTTCCATTAAAGATGTACTTGGGTTAAATACATTTTTAATCACTTGACAAAAATAAATTAGATTTTCAAAATTAATATAAAATGTTGTCTAATAAAGGTGTACATTATATTTAAACAACCTTTATAAAGTTATTGGTGTACATTGTACATTTACAATATAGGGACACAATCATAAATCAATTGAATATCCATGGTTCTTGTAACATTATTTGGTTTTGTAACCCAAATCATTTTTATGTGATTTGTACAATAATTCAAAATGGGTGAAATCTTATTAATACAATATATAATTATAGTTTTGCTTAAAATCCTATAAATTATAATTTACATTCATTCAATAACTGAAGCTTTGGAATGCATTCAATTGACCAATATACATAGGTAGTTTTTACAAGTTTGAACACCCTGACTAATGAAGCTTTTGGAGTGCAGTCAATTGGCTAATAGATATAGGTAATTCTTGTAATTTGGAACACCTAAATAGATCAAGTTTTTGGAGTGCATTCAATTGGCTAATTGATGTAGGTAATTCTTGTAAGCTTGAACACCTGGATAGATCAAGTTCTTGGAGTGCATTCAATTGGCCAATTGATGTAGGTAATTCTTGTAAACTTGAACACCTCGATAGATCAAGCTTTTTAAGTGCATTCAATTGGCTAATAGACGTAGGTAATTTTTGTAAGCTTGAACACCTCAATAAATTAAGCTCTTGGAGTGCATGCAATTGACCAATAGATGTCGGTAGTTCTTGCAAGCTCCAACAATTGTTCAAATGAAAGTTTTGTAGTACACTCAATTGGCCAATAGAGAAAGGTAATTTTTGTATATTTGAACACCCTGATAAATCAATCTCTCGGAGTGTATTTAATTGGCCAATAGATGTAGGTAATTCTTCTAACCTCGAACACCCTTGCAAATGAAGGTTTTGGAGTGCATTCAATTGCCCAATAGATGTAGGTAATTCTTGCAACCTTGAACACCCCAACAAATGAAGGTTTTGGAGTGCATATAATTGACCGATAAATGTAGGTAATGTTTGCAAGCTCCAACAGTCATTCAAATGAAGGTTTTGGAGTGCATGCAATTGACAAATAGATGTAGGTAATTCTTGCAACCTTGAACACCTTGACAAATCAAGGTTTTGGAGTGCATGCAATTGGCCAATAAATGTAGGTAATTCTTCTAAGCTCCAACAATTGTTCAAATAAAGGTTCTGAAGTGCACTTAATTGGCCAATAGATGTAGGTAATTCTTGCAAGCTTGAACAATCATTCAAATCAAGGTTTTGGAGTGCACTCAATTGGCCAATAGATGTAGGTAATTCTTCCAAGCTCC
>Ga0116227_10003608_pt1 | contig 34285 bp, 35 predicted proteins | sample S1TSphgellanicum_FD_89693 | JGI IMG/M metagenome (GOLD analysis project Ga0116227, IMG submission 89693) | Host-associated microbial communities from peat moss isolated from Minnesota, USA - S1T2_Fb - Sphagnum magellanicum MG | ecosystem: Host-associated > Plants > Peat moss > Unclassified... | reverse complement strand
GAACCGAGTCCACTATGTGGAGCTGAGCTTGTGTGCACAACAACTATGGGATGTGCCGCACCCTTGGTTGAACATCTTCGTCCTTGCATCTTCCATGACCACTTTCGACTCCTTGGTGTTCCAGCAGCTTGTTCCTGTGGAGTACGATGGACCCCCACCATGTATTTGAGATTCTTCTTCAAGGCATGAATGTTTTGTGTCTTATGGGTAGACTCCATCATTCCCTCCAAGATGATCTTGGTCACAATAGAAGCTAGCTTCTATCACAATGTAGTGCATGCAGGGCCTGTAGGAACGTGATGATCATGAGATATTATGTGGTCGTCCTACTGCAGGTGCTTGATCATGAAATCATCATGCACCACCGCCGCGTGCTGCTACTGCTTTTCCTTCTTCTGCAACTGCTTTGCATGAAGAAGCTCGACCTACAGGTGGCGCTTAGACTCGTGACCAAAGAAGAAGTTGGAAAAGAAGGAAGCAACGCGGTGGAAGAGTCTCTCCAAGAAGAAAATCTTCTCATTCAACCTCTCCTTGATCAAGCTGAGGTTTGCATTACCGTTTTCTAGCAGCTTGCAGGTTCGAAACTCCAAAGACGATGCATAACCACTACACCACCAATTGTACCCGCACGCTCGACCTCTTGATGTTCTCCTTATGTAGCAACAATAGCAGTAGGATCAGAACTTGTGTGGATAAACTGTTGTCGCCACCATGAGTCGTCGTCATCCTCCCGTTCCTCATCTTCTTCTTCCGGGATGAGGAACTTCCGGGACGGATGATGGGACGGATGGATGGAAAGAACGACCACCCAAGGATATTATATAAGTAGATGGTATCTTGAAGGATTTTGGTTTCTTTCAGAGAATTTTTTTGAAGACTATATTCTGTCATGGTGAAATATTTAAATTTTCATAATTCTTCTTTTGTCTTAAGATACTTTTTTAATGCAAATGGTAAGGCCACAGTGTGACAGGCCCCTTGTTTTAGAATAGATTGTCCCCACCCACAAACGTCATAAAAGTTCCTTTAAACACTCAAAGATAATTTGTGTCTTTATATTTTGACAAGTAATACTCATTGTCCAAAATAACTTCTAAAGGGGTTAAAATGACCACTGCAAAATGGACCATCAGTATTGGAGACCAGAAGGATTTGCATTATCCTGCTACAAGATTTAATGAAAATGGGTGTTTGCTGGTATGTGGTGGAGATCCTCTAACATTTGGTTAGTCATTCCCCGACATGAGATGTAGCCCATTTTGTCATTAAAAAGTTTTTACATGTTACCACAAGGGTTGACTAGAGGGGGTGTGAGACGCCCTTCTAGGTGGACCCTCAAGTGTGGGGGTTTGTTTTGTCGGGACTCATGTTTAGACCACTACAAGGTGGCCCCCGTGGTGGCTTAGGTTACAAGTCTAAGTGTTGAGTTGGGTTTGACTCCCGGGTTTGACATACTCACAAGTTGCATAGCAGTCAGCAAGTAAGGGTTTGAGGAAGGAGGCTTGGGCCATTGGTCCCAACGCACGAAGTCTTTGAACTTAGTTAAATCTACAATTAGACCGAAAAATAGGAGATGGTAATCCTAAGTGACAAGGCCTTGGACCACTTGGGAAGTCCATAGCAGATATTAATCTTGCCCGTTTAGAGGTTGGAGTTAGCCCAAGGTAATGAAGTAAACCTGAATGTCGAAGCTTCACCAAATGTGTGGTTTTCCATGTGCAAGTAGTGTAGGTGTTTAAGGAAGCATGAGAATGAAACGGGGCAATGGTGGAATGATGCCAAAGCATAAATGTGTGTGATAGGTGGTATTAGAATAGGCTCCCCAAGTCAAGTGCGAATTCTTCTAATGCATTTAGGGGAGGTGAACAATTGAAGGCAAATGGCCTTGGATGAACCCCTACCCAACACACATGCTATGGTGGAACCCAAGGCCAAGAAAAAGTACAAGACCAAAATGAAGAAGGAAAAGGATGTTGCCATAGAAGAGTTAATGATAACAGCTTTGACCATGGTGGGGGAGGGGCTTCTTGAGGAAGAAGCCCAAAGTTTGAAGGAATATGCAGAGGAGGCGACAAAGCCTACTCCATGAAAAACCAAGAAAAATAAAACAATGAAGGATGAAGCGAATCCAAACAAGGTAAAGGCCCATGAAAGGATTCTTTCTTTTGTCAAGCAAAGGAAGAAAGAAATCAAGGTGAACATGGGTTCATGAGCAAAAACTCACAACCCCCGAGAAACATAAAAGGAAAAAAAAAGTTCTTGAACTAATTGTGGAATTAGGTGAGCATGTCAACTTCCACTCTTCTGAGTTTAGCAGGGATGTGAATTCTTGGACTACCCCTTTGGATGGGTTAAAGAAAGAAAAAAAGGGCAAGCAAGCCCTAGAATGTTTTGTTATGGACGAATTTCCTGAAAAACATGAAGAGTTTCTAAAGGTGGGGAAATCATCCAAGGAATTTTTGGTTCTTATGGACGCCTTCTTTGTGTTTGTGGTCCAACAAGGGAAAGTCACAACACAAAACCAGGAGACAAGTTAATGAACCGCACTATGGAACAGTTGGGTGCTATCGACAATGCCCCAAGTGGGGGTTTTGCCAAGGCAACCATCAAGGTGAGGTTGCCGGACTCTTTCATAGGGAAGGTGACCAAAACCAATTGGGTGCAACCATGGTTGCACCAAGTAGAGGCATACATGGAAACATAACACCTTGAAACTAACAAGAAAAGAATTCATTTTGTTCAAACCTTATTGAAGGAGCACACGTGGGAGTGGTGGATGTCTTAGAAACAAGAAACACCCAACCTATTTGAAACCTTCATATGGGAAGAATTCAAGTTACAATTGGATGGAAGGTTCATGCTGCACCACTTGGTGCTTTGAGATGGGATGGAGCTCTTGGAGTTCACCCAAGGGGATGATAGGGACTCATTGGCCACCTATGTCTAGGATTCAATTGCATGCTGATTATGGCCCCTTTGAAGGATGAATATGCTCGGAAGTTGATCTTCCCACATGGATTCAAGCCCTAGGTTCAGAAGATAGTTTACTAAAGGACCGATAGTCTGAAAACATGCCAAGGGTTGATGAGATGGTGTAGTGTATGGAGGATAAAGCTTTTGCACATCACAATTTTGAAGCAGTAAACACATATTTTGATGTGTTGTCTGCTTATGGTCTTTCATAGATTGACCAAGGCCTCAGGATTGGGAGCAAGTTCCCATTTTTCAACCATCATCAAGTTACTTGACATGGTTCATGCAGCTGCAAGAGGAAGACCGGCAAGATTCTGAGAAACCTCCTCTAGTGGGGGTGGTCTATGACCACTACGGAGGTTGCATAGGAGAACTTGCAAGCTATGATGCCTTTACATTGGGGGCTCCTTACTCTGTCGGTGAGTACAACATGGGTGAACTTGGGGCTGCACACAACTTCCTGGAGATAAGATGCTGGAAAGCAAATATTTCCTGTTGATCACAACATTAGTCCATTTTGCAGCTTGCAGCTGAAATCCGAGTGCCAATCAGGAAGACCCAAACATATGGTTTTGTAGAACATGGCACTGATCTTGGAAGCTCAAAAGATGCATAAAGAAACCCAAGCTAGTCATGGAGCTTCCTATGGCATTGGACTGTGAGGGCTGAATATGCCAGGGATTGCAATGGAGGTACAGGTACAACAATTATTAGATTTAGTGAAGGGTTTTAATTTTGTCGGTTAGTGAGCCAAAGTTATTGGGTAGGTGTGTGAGATCATCATTTTGTAACCAAGGTCAAAGTTTACAAAAACTGAATGTTAGACATGACTTTCATCATGAGCATGATGGGATTGAGTTGGGGCTCTGACCAAGCTCCATTTGATTTGTAGGTTTCCGTGACACATCTTAGGTCGAGTTGAGTTTAGTCTATAAATTACTGGTCTTTCCAGATTGAAGCACACATTTTGCTACAACAGAAATAGAGCTCATCTTATTGATGAACAAGCAGTTTGATGGATTCGGTTACTGAATCCATTTCATTTTATGGATTATTTAAGAATTCTCTGTGGATAAATGGATGAGATATAAGAATTCTTTGAATTTATGGATCAATTCAGACTTATAACATTGACTTATTGCAAATCAACTCTTGCAATATTTGATTTGTACTGAAAGAGCAGTTTGAATTGTACTGAATCTGCAAGCGAGCTCCATTCCTGTTGTATCCATTCAGCTACTGGATGGAGTTTGAATTGGATTGAATGAGCAGTTCTAATAGATTTGCAATAAGCGGATGTTAGTGCCACCATAACATGCCCATGCCCAGGATTGCTTGATGATCACAAATGGACTCACAAGGCCAAGTGGGTTCTCTCTTGTCAGCATTAAAAGGACAATGTGTACAGTATTGGAATAACTATCCTGATATTGACACAATGCTATGCCTTTTAATTTCTCTCTCCTTGGGGTAATAGCATTTTATTCACGAAAGGACAATGGCTACTGTGAAGAATCATCTGAGGATGGTGTTGATCATCTACAACTGATGTTGTGTGCACCTCATTATACACTCAAATCCAGCTGTGACTGGATCCAGCTGTTTTCTTCACATCTGTTTCATATTCTCTGCAATTCTACACTCTCACAGAGATCCCAGTTGCCAGCGGTAGCATATGTGTTCAAAAGTAGTACAGAGCCTACAAGATTTTTAGGCCACAGTGCAAGAACTTGTTCTTGAATGCATTCTCCCATCACCAACTTCCTGTTAATACATTTACCAGGAAAAAATTCCTTGTACAATTTCCAAGTTTTGGACTCCTGTATGCAATTCTGTGAAGCTGGTATTTTGCAGATATACTTCAAGTAATGTACACTGTTTTTCTCGATTGCAGTGCCTGCCAAAGAAGACCTTAGCACAGGACTCCTACTACAGCTTTAGTTCTTGCTGTTAGTAGAGGTGGTTTGTGCTTGTGTCTGACATTCCTGCAAATGCTTGCACTGCTGTAGCAACAAGCATTTGCAATCACAAAGTTCAAGAATTAGTGTGACAGCGGCTAAATACTGCATAGCCATGACAACACAACACTCAAAGACAACTTCCATGAAGCAAAGTCCCACTTGAATCCATAAGCAAGTTTCATGTCCCTCTTACATTGCAAAGCTGGAGAAACTGTGATGGAGGTGTAAAAATCTTTTACAGTTTGCTGCATTCTCATCCAGCCTGCAAGGCTTGATAGTTTGTCTCATCTGGTTGTGACCAAAATCTATAATTCATTGCAAAACACACACTATGATGTGTATATCATGCTCAATCCCAATTGGAACTCTTTGTAAGATTCCTTCTGCACACTGACATGGGCGGTAGCTCAACTTGCGAATCAGTTGACATGCAGGGCAACATTCACATCCCCATCACAACTGGAAATGTGAGGCAATGGCAGAAGCCTGTGCAAAACAGGGAGAGCTCTAATCCATTCCTAATAGAATCCAATTCAAACCAACTTGTACCATAACAGAACTTGTACCCAAACTTCACAGGTGGCAGCTTACACGAAGTGAGATCAAATATGTATTGAAATCTAAAATTGACTTGGAAAGAGGATTCCATGAGCAGGAATTTTCATGGAGGTAAAATCAGCAACACAAGTTCTGATTCTGCCAGTCAAATGTTATAACATCATCTCTCAGTCTGCCTAATGCTTCATTTTTCCCGTTCCTAGAAACTGAGACATTGGGCTAGCAAGCCAGATGCACCAATATAAAAGACAGAGTGAGGGCTTATTCCTAATTCTTGCCAGTGTGCTGAGACTATGGATCAAACAACTGGCAAGGATAATCTGGTAGTGAGATGAACCAGACCAAGTAGTATCGCACATGAGAGCCTCCTTCTCAGCTAACTTGGGCTCATTGTGCATCACATTGAGCTCTTCAACTCTGCAGTCTAGTCAGTTCTTCGGAGGCACAAACTCTTGTCCTTTTGCCATAACAACACAATGCACTTTGAGATTATCCGAGGCGTGTTGCACTTGGAGATTACCCGAGGAACTGCAGGACGTCGGCAGTGCTGCTGCTGGGTGCATCGATTTTTTTCGTCACTTGTGAAGGTTGTGTGTCATTATTCTTTAAGTTCTCGAGTAGTTGTTTCAGTTGGTCAAAAGAAAGGTTCGACCATATGGTAGCCTTGCTGATGTTGAACTCAACGAAAAATCAGGCCATCTGCTACAACGTTCAGGTGTTAGGCACGATTTTGCAGGTCAAGTTTGCGGCCATGTACATCATGAATTCATCTTCGACATCCACATACAAGATGTGCAAGGCATTCATGAGCCACTTCACATGTCCTGAAGTGGCAATAACAAAAATAAAATGAATGCTTATATGAAAACATAATTAAAAAAATGAATTGGCAAATGTGGGAAAGACGAATATTGGGTGTCAACATTTTGTTGTGTTGTTCTAAAAAATTGGTTTTCTTCATAACATAGCTATCCACAAATTGGTTCACTTCCATGGAAGATGTGAATACAAGATTTGCACATTATATCTTTTGTAATCGTGCACATCCAAGAGTTGCAGTTGGCTATTAGTCAAATAATAAGTTTGTTATCAATATAAAAATGCCACGTCTTTAAAAGAGGTGGACAGATGATATGTGACAATTTGTTATTAGTGGCATTCATTTGGCATTGCATGTGACACTAGAGTTCACAAGCTTGGCAACATGCTCAGCCTTTGGCATTTTTGCATCAAATAGGGGGGGGGAGGGGGAGGAGGGTTTTATGGTTAATGTACGAATTTTTTTCATGTACAATGATTTTTTTTCATTTTTCCGTTTCTAGGTTAATTTTGTTATGCTTGTATTTGTAGAAGTTTAACAACATTGAGCGGGTAGACATGCCAACTTGTAATCTTGTTGAGATTGTGCATAACATTTAGTTGCAATAGTCAAAAAAATGCAACACCTATTTGTACACAACAATGTGCAATGACTATGTTCAAGCTTTTAAACAATCCACATTATATTGACAATATTACTTGTGAAGTAGTCCATTTGGCCATGGTCTTGATAAGAATGAATTATTATTGAAGAAGGCCCACATGTTGGGGGATCATGCCAAGGTTGTGGCATTCGTTGCAAATTATGCCTTCAGATTTTCGTTCACGACACAAACTTTTCACCTTCGAGGTGAGTAGGTGTTTAATTCAGCCAAGTATAAAATTGATTGTTTTCTAAGGGCAAATATTGAATTGCATAGGTTGGACCATGTTAATTTCTCTCATCTACGTGTCGTTGTTCCCCCATGTCAACCCAATAATGTTAACAAATTGTATATCCATCAGCTACCATTTAGTTCACATATTATATGTTGTTTGTAGTTTCTCAAGGTGGGTTCGAGGTGATAGAAATTATATGTGGGGATGGCATGTGGCATATTGTGACAATCCAATATTTTGCAAATTACAAAAAAATACAAATGTCAAGTGCACATCAAAGATCAATACACATAAAAGGACAAATGGGATTCTAGCTGGACATGTTATTCCAAATTTTGGGTTCAATTTTGAAGTGAAGCCTGGGAGCATCATAAACATTAGTTCTATCATGATAACTTAAGTCATTGTGTGGGTGGGTTGCACGAAATTTGTTATTGTTTAACCAAAAGTTCCAATAAGGAGTCAATTTGATTTTTAAAAAGGTATCATGTTTGGAAGAGGCTAGATTTTTCTTTGACTCTAAATGCAAGAACAACCTTCAGAGTCTATTTGGAGGTTAGTTTTCTACTACAAATAATTGCCAAGTGCTTATTTTCTACACACAAAATTTCATCAAGCTTGCAAATGTAAGTAATTGGCCCACAACTCATTGTGGCAAAAAGGTGAAATGACTTTCAATGTTCAAATTAACACAACAACACACCAACAATTGGGAGGTTGGTAAATTACGTATCCCTATGACTATTTTCTACCCTGTAAATGTCCACCCACTAAAGTATGGACAAATCTATAACATATTTTTTAGCCATAAACGTTATGATGTGATAGTTGGAAATTACCCATGTTGATCATACATATATTTTGTCATAATGTCAACAACTTCTTTGGGTGGGTGTGGGGCATGGGTGCAATGTAAGCACCTATATAGGTGAAAGCACACTATGGGGGGGGGCCCAAGATTGTTGTCACATTGTATTATTTTTCAAGGGTCCTAGGTTTGAGTTTCAACCATGTCATTATTATGAAGGATTTTCACAAGTTTTTTGCATATTATGGTAGGTCAAAACCCAAAGAAAATTATGTTAAGAAAATTTCACTTTTTTATTTCATATGATGTGATGCTAGGATATATTTGTGCCAAAAAAAATACGCCACATAGTATTAAAAAATACAAATATATTCATGAAATGATTGAATTGATTTTTAATCTTTAGGAAAGTTGTAGCATCTACTAAACATTGTGATTCCATATGATTGAAATAAGTTTAAGAGACATGTGAAAAGTTTGACAATTATCATATCACAAATGGGTATTTTTTAAGGATGACCATAAATATGTGGTAGATTAAAATTTTGACAAATAATCATTTTCAAATGGAAGATGACAAGATATGTGAGGTGGGCCATTTTTTAAATTTTAGTACAAACATTTTTTGGTTGAGTAATTCAAAGCAAAACCTAGTGCAATTTTAAAATAGAATTGGGTTCTCGTATACTACATATATCATAAATATAACAATTTTTTTGAATTTAATATTTTAAATTTATTTCTTTTTCCAAATAAAATTAGATAACATTAATTTTGTGAAAGTCAAAACATAAAGCCCAAACATTAAAAATGAAACCAAAAATTAAATGCAACACATTTTGTAGGTGTATATTTTACATACATGTTATGAAACTAATCAAATTGACCCCCTTGTAATGTCCTTTCACCCATATCATATCAGGTATAAAACATAATGTATTGTGGGGAAATTAGAAAGTTCATTCATTATCCCAAGTGGAGTTAAGACAAGGTTCAACATTTGTTGGCGCATGCAAAAGCATGTGAGAGCCAATGATATGATAATAAGGTCCCACATTTGCATCAATTCTCTTGTGTCTATTTCATTTACATTATTTAGAAGAATATGTGTACAAAAATATAATTCACATTGCTAGAATTAGTAGATAAATTCAAAAGACTTTGTAGGAAGAACTAATTTAATGTTACATGGTCAAAAGATTCAATTCTAAATTATGTTATAGTTCCATCATTCTTGGAGAAGCTATATTGTTTCAATTGTGGTGAATGTTTCAAAGGTGGCGCATTTAGTCTCTACAAAAGGATTTGGTGATATTGTGAACCCTTTTACTACACTTGTAATCAAATTTCATTTGTTTGGAATCTTTAACCCAATTTAACATTTCCATTTTTCAAAACCTTCCCATGTTAATGCTATAAATCACAAGCATCATTTGAGCAAATAAATACAATGATTGAAAAATTAGTTTATGTCTTCATGTTGGATGCTTGTCCACATGGCATAATATTTTGGGCTTCACAAGGAATATTTTGTCACTTCACAAAAGGCAATTGACATGGCATGAAAATATTCCAAAAATATTCAATGATGTGGCATGAAATATGTTCCAAAGATTTCTTATTGCTCCCTTGAGCCAACTGACCGATTTGCCACTTGTTGTTTGTTGTTCACCTACTAGCATCATTGATACCTTTTATAGAGATTCAATTCAAGTTGGGTTTAGAATAACCATGTTTGTGAACACAATTGAAAGACTTCTACCAATGAGACATTAGAGTTATTCATAAAGTCATCATGTTTTTGGACTTATGGTAAGTTTGCATTTGTAGTTTTGTCCTTAGAAATTAGTTATTTGTAAGTCACCCTAAACATGGGACCAATGTCAAAACATAGGATGAAAGCATGAAGCAAAAAAATTCTAATGGTTCCTCCTTCTTAATTAAATTTGCATAGATTTTGTTCACAAAAAAAATATGTATGTTTATTTTGGTGCTTGAGCTTTACAAAAAAAATGATTTTTACAAAAGTAGTGTGATGAATGTAAAAAGGAAGAAACAAACAATACTGACACACAAGTGTTGCATAGATTTGTGAAACAAACCAATGATGCATGTAATACTCTTCTTTTGTGTGTTGTCATAGTTGGCTCCTTTGGTTCCTCTAGTTACAAACAATATTTTTTTCGTGTGTTCTTCTAGTCAATTCCTTTGCTTGCAAACTAACAAAACTCCAAGCAAGAAGTAAATCACGGTAAAACAAACTAACAAAACACTAGAAAAAAGTGCAACAAAAAGCTTGTCACAAATAAAGATAATGAAAACAAGACAAAAGAACTGGTGCAATAAAAGAAATAACAAAAGGGAACACACACTTCTTTGCAATTTTCAAATGTGAAAATTGAAAACTTGCATTACACTTAAGTTGTTTACAATTTCAAATGAAAGTATGCTAGAAATCACATTGTGTTGTTTGTAATTTCCATTGTTATCTTCAATTGTGTTGCATTGTCTTTAATTTTTAGATGTGGAATACCATGTTGTTATTTAATTATTTTCAATTTCCAATGAAATCATGTTGTGTTGTTTGCAATTTCCAATTTACTTTTCAATTTTTTGATCTTATCTCCAAATTTTTTAATTTCGAAATGGGTGCAAGCAATATATTTTGACCTTACTTGTTACCTTGGTTTCTATTTGTAAAGTACATGAAAAAAAAAATTCAAAACTTTTAACCTTCTTCATCAATTTATCTTTTGAAGCCAATGTCAACAATAGTTAATAAAGAATGTACCCAAAAATTTTGATATTATTTTCACAAATTTCATTTACTTGTTGTACCTTCTTTTACAAGACCCCTAGTTTTTACACAATGGAACTATTTTTTGAGCTACTTTATCATGCTTTCACCCATATGCAATACTCTTCATAAAAAAATGGAAATATTTTCATGCACATTATTGTGTGCATTCCAAAACACAAGGTACAATATGAAACTACAATGACCATCAATTTTGGTGATCCTTGGAGTTTGATTCATTATTATTTTATTGCACAATGCATCCATTCTACCTCTCGTCCTCTATTTCAACCAAATATATCTATAGCATTTTACGAATAATTCTATTCTAATATTTTTATGTCTTGCAATTATTGTCACTTGGACATAATAACATGGAATTAAAGAACATGTCCAAGGTTCAAGAAGTTCCATGATGTGTTTGTATTAAGGATTTACTATGAATGTCATTTGACAATTGAAGGGTATGACATCACTAAAGATGTGTCAAAGGCATCATTTTTTTGCCATGAAACCTTTGAGTCAAGTGCAAATAGTATGAAAGAATTATTATTTTTGATAATTGATTCAATTTGTCATTAGGATTTATTGTGGCCTTATCATGAACTAAATCTTTCGAAGTGAAATTTTCCTTTATGCATATAATTCTATAGGTTCTTTTTTTTTAATCAATATTATTTATTCTTCTTCATTAAATTTTCATGTTGCTCACAACTATTATTCATAACTCATATTTTTCCATTCATTTGTTTATATTACCCTTCTTGTCATATTTTATTTACTAATTTTCATTCATTTCATATTTAGTACATCGGAGTCCATCTTTCCCATCCAAGATCCTTTCCCCCCACCTCCCAAAACCAAAAAAATTGAAGAAAAAGATGGTTGAAGTTAAAGGGAAAAATCAAGATTGTTGGGTATGTTGGATAATTGATATACCTATCAATTTTGCATTAAGAAGAGAAGAATGAAATGAATTTTGTTGTTATCAAAATGTGATGAACTCATTTCATCTTTAGAGTTATTAGTTATCACCCTTCTTTTGAAAAGGTGGACAATTTTCTAATTTTCATCGCCAAGAGCAACAAGGTTAGCCTATTCTCCAACATACGAAACCCACCATAGTTGGTTTAGTTGGTTTGATTATTAACATCAATCACAATCTAGTGGAGAAGTGAACCCACAACATGGTCACATGGGATGGACATAAAAGCCAAACAAAGCAAACAACACAATGCACAAGGGAGTGGTGGAACACACAATTTTGGAGTCACTTTGTTTCAAGTCTAAACATTGTATATTTGTTGAGTAAGTTTGAATAGGTAGTATGTGGGGGTGCTGGTCTGTCTGGGACCTCCAAACCCTAAACCAACATAGACTTCCTTTTGAAAAAGAGAAATGCTCAGATGCCTAAGATCAATCAAGTTTTGTGGATCAGATGAGTAGGTATATCCCAAAGCACCATTCCTCTTAGTATAGATGCTCTTGAAGGTTTGCTATAGTCAAAGATGTCATGAAAGTTGATGGGTGGGGGGGGAGGAGGGAGAGGTAGCAAAATAGTCTCCAAACTCCAAACCCTAAATTTCCTCTTTATATATGCTTTGTGCAGTACTGGGCATCTTCATCTTAGGACCCACCAATGTGACAAATATCAACAAAACTCTGAAGTGCACATTCACTGGTTGCTTTTGAGTTGTTTGTTGATGTTGTTGGGTGCTTGCTTTCATGAGAAGGAGTGATAAAGGAGTGATAGCTCTTTGTAATTCCTGACAACCACTCAGTTTTCTTTGGGTCCACAATCATCTCTATCTACCTTGCTATTTGCTACTTACTTTTGTGTTGTTGGGCTCATTTTTGTTTTTCTTTTGGGAGGTGGGGAAGAGGGTGATTATATTGTTGATTTATCGACGTTTTATATTATTAATTTCAGTTACATGTTTTACAACTATTTCCTTTTTCTTTTCTTTTTTGGGTTTTTTTTGTTACTCTGAGTCAAACCACTGATTTTTTATTCAAAGAAATTCCTCTTTTTTTTCCAAAAAAATTTGGGAAAAATTTGGGATTTTGTATTTTTCTTGTGTAAAATCAATTAATTTTTCTGTTTTTGGAGGACTGAAAAAATTGCCAAAATTTCTATATTAAAATTTCAAAAAAAAAAACCCTGAATCTGACATTAAGAAACCATGACACCCAATCATCATAAACAAAAACTCCACCCCTCTGAGCAAATTCAATAGAAAATCCCCCCCCCAAAAACAAGATTTCCACTTCCATTCCTGTTACATATTCACATCTAATTAATCCAAGAAAAATTAAACCCTACTTTGGACAACATAAAATATGGTTTATAGACAATGTTTTGGATGAAGTATAATTTTTTAAAGAGCATGAAAGTGAGTTTGGACCTATAAATACACATAAAATACAATGATGGTAAGAATGACTACTTTTGATTGGTCGATCATTGTGATTTTGCCTAGGTGATGGCATTTAAATAATCTCTCATTTTTTTCATATTTATATGCGAGGAAATCGATAATTGGCACTCTATGTTGGATGTGGGAAACATCGTGTAGAGGCCGAAATAAAGAGTGTGGATGGAGAGATGCTTCCTTAAGTCACAAATCTCTATCACAAACTAGAAATCCATTCAAACAAAATCATAAGAGATGGATAAAATTGTCTATATAACTTGGTTAAGTAACACTTGAATGCAAAATGAATTTGATTAGCCTACTCACAACTAATATTTTGGAAAATGAGGTTAGGCAAATTCAAATTAAATTTTCCAAAATTTTCAACATATGAGGAACAAACAATGCAAAGTAGTATGGCTTTTGATGTCCATTTGTAATAATAATAACCCAATGGTTGGGACAAAATAATAAATAATTTTTCACAAGTTGAGAGTTTGATTCTCAACAATTTTGACAAATTTTAATAATAATTTCCCCTTTTTAAAATTATTTTGTGCTGAACATCAGTCCTAGGGAAGGTATAAAAAAAGGTATCCTGAAGTGCACTACTGCTAGATTTCCAAGTGTCACCCATAAATTGATTGCCAGGTGTCTCCCACCCATTGGTTGACAGCTATAAATATAGCCAAAATGTTCCAAAATTGGAGCCAAAATAGACATGGCCAAAATATTCCAAAATTGGAGCCACAATAGACTTGATAGCCAACATATTCCAAAATTGGAGCCAAAATCGACATGGCCAAAAATATTCCAAAAATCAGAGCCCAAAATATTTGGACATAATGGAAACTTGAACAAGGGATGTCTCACATTGTGGCCTTTGCCATTCATATTAAAAAGTATATTAAGGCCAAAAAGAAGAATTATGAAAACTCAAAAATATAATCTTCAAAAAATCCTCTAAAAGAAACCAAAATCCTTCAAGATAATATAACTCTCTATAACTAATAATCTCAAGTTTCAACACAAGCCAAAATATCATCTTTCAAAAATCCTCATATAAAATTAGACCTATTATTATTATTACCTAGGGGCCTATAAAAATCCCTTAAGCTACTATACTCTATAATGTATCTCAACACAATATCCTTGTTGCCTTGGTAGGCAAGGCCAATAAACTAAGAAGAGAATTTGATCATTAGTTTATCACTGGGATGTTTTTCTTGTAGTTATAATCACCCATTATACCCAATCTCCTCATGATGATGAAGAAGAAGACCTAGTCAGTTTGCTTTTTGTTGTAAAGACAATTTTCAAATTGCAATGACAAAAGAAAACAAATTTTGCAATAATATTCTTACATAAATGCTTGATTTTTTATCCAAAAAAATTTCTTAAAAAACATGGGGAAATTTTTGGTTTTTGAAGAAATATCACCCCTTTTGGATTGTCCCCACAAAGTATGGTGTCACTTTATATTGTTGTTTTGAGAAAATTTTGGAATTTTTAATAAAAATTATCATCAATAAATGCTAAATCTACCTTAAAATGCTCACTATCTACTTCTATTTCAAAAGATTGGACCTAATTATTGGATAGTATACATTCATGCAAAAATATTTTTTCATTATGTAACAATGCATTGAAAATCCATAGTCATTAGTAGTGCATGAGGTAATGCATTTTCTTCTATAAAAAGTGCTTTTTTGAGAAACACTTGGTTGGGTAGTGTTTGAGCTCCGAGTAATTTTCTCATGTCAAAGTGCATAATAAAACATCAAGTTGTTGGGTAGTAGGCTAGTGTTGGAGGTAAGGAAAAGAAAAACTTTTTCTTTGTCTCAAAGTGGAAAATAAAACACCTAGTTATCAGGTAATGGTACCTTAGCCAAGGGTCAGCTTCCACATTGACAAAATGAATAATTATATATTTTCAAAAAATCGATGCATGAATTAAAAATTAAAATTGATTTATTTTTCTTGATTTACATTTGTCTACTATGAGATTGCCATATAATAAGAGTGAAATTATTCATATTGAAGCACAGGTAATAAATTTGATGGTTTTGCAACACCTCAACTTCATGAAATATTTTCAGAAAATTTCATTTCAATTTTTTTAATGGATTAATTAATGACAAAACTAACCCTAGGGTAAGGTATAGGAGGTGGGTAATGTACCCTTTTTCTTATGCAAAAGTGCATTAAGAATAGACCTAGTTGTTGGGTAAATAAAATAGTGTTGGTTTTTTTTGGGTGTGTCAAAATGCATTTAAGAAAAACACAATAATTTCTCAACTTTGCAAAAATGTTGTGACTTTGATCAAATCATGTCTTGGGTGTCTCTCTTGCAGAGAAAAGATTGGTGGGGGAGGGCAGCAAAGTAGATGATAAAACTCCAAAGGCTTCAAACAAAAGATAGTGTTACACAGTTGTGGGAGTGTGACAAATTTGAAGCAAATTTCAAGTACCTCTCTTTTTTGCTGCAATTTTTTTGGGTTGCAAAGTCTCTATTTTGCAGCAATTTGTAAGTACCTCTTGTTTTGAAGCAAATTTGCAAAGTACCTCAGTTTTTTGCAGCAATTTTTTTGCAAAAGATCTGTTTTGAGAGGCAAGAGCTTGTCCATCTACCATCAGCTGACATGATCAGTAGTTTCATGGTTTGAAGCTAAAAGCTATATTTTGTGATTTGCATCAAGAAATTTTATTGCAATTTTTCAATAATCTTGCAGTCTTTCTTGTCAAGGTCTTGAAATTCTTTTTCTGCCCTCCGTCAAGCTCTCTCTGTCTTTGTGACAGGTTGTTGTTGTTGCAAAATTTTCTGATTTGTGTTTTTTGGGCTTGTGCAGATTCAAAAGCCTTTTGGTTTTTCACAAGCTTGCTTACTGAGAGAAGAAGAAAAACCTTAAAAGGGCTTAAACCAGCAATGGAGTTCAATGGAGCTCCACGCTTGATGATTGTCTCAGATTTGGACAACACCATGGTTAGCCTCTTTTCCCCCATGTTTTGGTTTTCCCTCTTCCATCATTCCATGCATGTCTGCATTTTTGGTAGCAAAATTTTTTGGGTGTAAGTTCTTTTGTGTAGTCTGCTGCTTTTGTCACAGTTTTGGTTTTTCCCTTTTGTTTCTCTGTTGTTGATGAAATGGGTATCTTGTATTTTAGGGCAAATTGGCAGAACTGAGAAGTTGGGTGAAATCTCCAAACTTCTTTGTCACAATTTTGCATCAGTTCTCTTTCTTTATTGAATTAGAAGAGATTGCAGACTTTTGGGTCTTCTTGTTTGCCCTTTGCATCAGTGTCTCTTGCTTTGGTTTTGTAAATCTGGTATTTCTGGAATGCTGCCCTTATGTGATTGCGATGGTTGCAATTTGACAAGGACCCAGAAGCTTCGTTTTTTGTTATACCTTCAATTTATCATGAATACATTCAACCTTGGTTTCAATAGCAATTCTCTTGCAGAAATGAATTTGGGTAAATGCCATTGATTTTAGGTATCTAGTGAGATTTAGTGAGATTTGGTGATGGCATGTGCTTTGCTTCTCAATGATGATCATGATGATTATGATTTCTTTTGAGGTGATAAGCTTGATAAAAAAAAGCACATAAGAAAAAGGGGGAAGAAAGAAATGAGATTGAAAACCCATTGCACAATTAGCATACCTCCATGTTTCATAGAGAAGTTTTCCTCTTTAGAGATTGTGTATCCTCGAGAAATTCAACCCTAACAAGGGAATGTTTGAACGTTGCTACATGTTGCCCTAAGAATATGAGGAGGACCCAAAAGCTTGCTTTCAAATTGCTTTTGAGTATTCTATTCTCATTAGATTCATTTCAAATTCTTGCAATAATAAAATAATGGAAACATTGTCCTGTAAACACATTAAAAACTTGCAACAATATGTAATTCTTGATACTAAAACATGAAAGAACCAAACATTGGTTACACTTGTTGCAGTATGTGTTAGTGCCACTACACCCTGGTAGTCTACTTCAGCCTTGGGTGGAGGAGGATTTCCAGATTTTCTAAGTCCAATGATTGAAAGGGTTGGGATGCTGAGTGCAGGTGGATCACCAAGACCATGAGAACAAATCATTGTTGCGCTTCGATGCATTATGGGAAGCTGAGTACAACCATGATTCGTTGCTGGTGTTTTCAACAGGAAGGTCCCCACATTTATATTTTGAGTTGAGATCACATGTACCACTACTGACCCCAGGGATTGCCATCATGTCAGTGGGTACTGAAATCAAGTATGGTGAGAGCATGGTGCCTGATCATGGCTGGGAGCAAGAGCTGAATGAGGGTTGGGACCGTGATGCAATTGTTGAAGAGGCTACCAAGTTGAATCTAAAATTTCAGGTGAGTTTTCAGTTTGTTTGAAGAGTTTTTTTACTGAATGTAGCAACTACTGGTTACCAGATCAAAACAATGTGAAGCAAAGGAATGAGGTCAGATTCTTCATGGAGATCCTTCTATGAGCAGGCAAAAGCTTTCCGGCTGCAGATTCTCAGAAAAATGGACAGTGAAAGTGCATCTTATGCAAAGAAAGACTGAATTGCATCAGTAACCTATTTTCCACTGTCATTGTTTTCTTGTGCAGGTGGAGTCAGAGCAGAGACCACACAAAGTGAGTTTCTATGTGGAGAAAACGAGTGCTCAAGAAGTCTTAGCAACATTGAATGAAAGGTTTAAGGCTCGTGGGGTAAGATTTGAGACCCACGCATTGATCTACTGACTGATTTCAGAACTGCCATTGCAAACCTTCTTGTAGTCTCACTCTCTCTCGGTACACATTGAGAAGGGCCTTATAATAGGTACCACTTGCATAACTGAGTAAGAAAACCTTCAGTTCAACAAGGTCTTTTCACAGGGCTTTTGTTTCTTTGGGAAGTTCTGTACTGTTTGCATTTTGAGACAGGATGCTGATTATTGGGTGGTGGTCGGGGTTTTGTGATGATGGGTCACAGCTAAATCCAAAGCTGATTTACAGTGGAGGTGTGGATCTTGATATACTTCCGCAAGGTGCCGGTAAAGGCCAAGCTCTGGCATATCTGATGCGCAAGTTCAAGGCCGAGGGTCGTACTCCTGGTCACACTCTTGTTTGTGGAGATTCCGGCAATGATGCTGAGCTTTTTGCAGTGGCGGATGTCAGTGGTGTGATAGTAAGCTCCCATGTTAACTTTAACACCTTCTGAAGCTTCCATCCAAAGAGAAGCATGGTCATCAGAAAATGTGACAGTCCATATATGCTTCTGTCTTGTCCTCTGTGTTCTTCGTCTTTCCAAACCTCACCTGTGACCTTTTTTTGGGTAGGTTGGAAATGCGCAGGAGGAATTGCTGCAGTGGCATGCAGAGCACGCTGGAGACAAGTCCCACATCTTTCTTGCAACTGAACGGTGTGCATCCGGCATCCTGGAGGCCATGAAGCACTTTGATCTGCAGCCCTACGTGTCTCCTCGGGACCATCCAGTGGCTCTTTCATTGAATGACAAACAAGCCCCGAAGATCGGTGCAGTGGCTGCAGCTCATGAAGTTGTTGAGTTCCTGCTGCTCATTGAGCAATGGCTACGTGGTGATGTCCCAAACTCTGATCAAGTCCACAATCGCCTCAAGTCCGTGTTGGTGGGTGTTGTCTGGCACACTCCCTTGTACCTTTTTTCTTTTCCTTTTTCTTACTTTCTGTGGGGGTTTGTCCAACATCCATAGTCTGATACAGTGAGCTTGTACTTGGTTCTCGGGTTTTACCATGTTGATAAGAGTCATAAGAAATTGCAAGATTTTCTGGACATGTCATCTGATGAGGGAATGTGGGGGTTTGCAGGCACCAGATTCTAGCATGGTTCATGCATATGGAATCATAACAAACCCATATGAGGAAATAGATTCCTTTCACTCAGTGTATGGTTCTCAGAAAGGAAAGACCTTCGCAATCTGGGCTGATCGTATTAGGACTCTGGAGATTTCTGATGACTCTTGGGTTGTAAGATATGACAAATGGGAGAGGACAGGTTTGACTTTTTTCTTCTTATGTCTTTTCATACAGGCGTATGTATGTCAAGCAATTAGGTACTTCTTTTGTACAGGCATATGTATGTCAAATACTTTTTACGTATTTCTAAAAAGAATAAAGTATTCCTGGTGAGGAACAATCGTAATCTACAGTACCGTAACAGCTCCCAACTGATTGCAAAGTGTATCAGTCTCATGAACTTGCATGTCTGACAAGACACATCTTGAGTCTGATGGAAAAAAAAATCTGTGGAAGAATGTGTAAAGCTCATTATGTAGGTCCCTGTCGTAACTGTGATGCAGAGAAGCAATTGACATGTGCGCTAGAAACTGCACTGTTCCAAGCAAATGTAAGCTCTCTGTTGTCCTTGTCCACAATATATTTTGAGATTCAGAAATGATGATTGCTATGAACTGTACAATCATGTGTACTTCAGATGTGTGCACTTCAGCTACCCAATGTGTATACTTTGAGAGCATTCGGCTGTTGGGTTGGGTTGGATGAGCTTTAATTTTTGCCAAGCTGTGTGGCACTAGATTTCTTTGCAAATTTTGTGCCGACTCTTGGTCATGATCTATGGGAAAGGGAGCATAGACATTTTGTGTTGACAAAGTTCTGTGTTTGAATGGTGCTGGGATCAGGTGGACACTCCAAATGGGTTGCAGTGGAAATTGATCCATGAAACATGGCTCAGTGGGTATTCTGGTGCTGCTTCCAATAGTTCTTCTTGATGTGATTTTACACTTAAGGAGGTACACCCCCATATGAGACTCCTCAATTGCAATTATTATCCATAGCACCTCATGGACTCTGCTTCATTATTAAACCCTAAACCCTAAACCCTAAACCCTAAAGGCAGTGAAGTGAAAGCGCAAGAAGGTTTAGTAATCTGAGTAGCAATTGACTTACTGTTTACAACCCAGGAGCTCAGGACCTAGAAGAAGAAACAGTTCATTGCATGGTTTTTCTGAAGAAAGAACTGGTTCATTGCTTCTTCTGAAACACTGGAGTTGGGATTTTTATTTTTTGGTGTGTTTTTGAAGTTGTTTCAAAAACGACAATTTCACAAAGAATGGCGCAAGTCTGAATTCTGCATAATCCTACTCATTTAGTGGATTTATCTGTTGGTTTTCCATGATTGTGATGATTTTTGAGATGTTTTCTTTTATGCATCCATTAGGTTGTTAGACAAGCAGAGGGAGTAATCATCATAAGAATTTGCAGAATGACAAATCTACGAACTCCAATGGGCTACATACTTGATGAACTGAGTGTTATTTATTATATGGGGAATAGCAATGCTCATCTTTTATCAAATTTCTCAAGTTGGAATCTTCCCTTTATTATCATCATTCTTCTTGAGGATCTTCTCAATTGCTTGCACTCATAAAGTGTGCCTTAATCTTGAGTTTCAGGTTACTTAATGAGAGTTGTTAGTAGTGGGTTTAAGCAGAGTTTGTGGATTGAGCTTTTACATAACTGCTCATTTACAAATTACCCGTGATCTTCCACTGGCCAATTGGGAAAAGTGATAACTAGTGCTGGGTGGGTATGTGATTTTTTGAGATAAAAATCAGTTCTAGGTATTTGAAAACAAATAAGATTTAAGAACCTCGTGGGTCTGCAAGGTTTTTGAATTTTTGCATTATTTTGACCTGAAAAATATGATTTCGACACATACATAGGATTTTTGTGGAAAAAATGGCCCTAATTTTGCCAGGTTTCAATAAAGAAATAAAATTTAATTCACCAGATTTCAACAGCAAGTTCCAGCAGGTAGTCAAAAATATAAAAGGACTCTTAAAATTTTCCACCTTCAGATACGGTTTATAACCAAATTTGGCTAAATCTTCTTGTGGATGATCACCAGTTTGGCTACATCACAAAAATTGAAAAACCAAACTCTGCCAACTATTGAGTCCATGTCATCTGGCCTGAGTTGTTTGTTGCATCAACCTAATTGTAAGCTGGATGTACATTGATCCAAAATACATCATCATTTCTCCGAAGAGCCTCTGGGTAAAGCTTAAGCTGGATGTACATCAATCCAACATACATCATCATTTCTCCAAGAGCCTGTGGGTAAAGCTTAAGCTGGATGTACATTGATCCAACATACATCATCATTTCTCCAAGAGCCTCTGGGTAAAGCTTAAGCTGGATGTACATTGATCCAAAATACATCATCATTTCTCCAAAGAGCCTCTGGGTAAAGCTTAAACTGGATGTACATTGATCCAAAATACATCATCATTTCTCCAAAGAGCCTCTGGGTAAAGCTTGCATTATCGAGCATGGTTTTATTGCCCCGAAAGAGGCGAGCGTTACCAAAATAAAGGCCCATGCAAGGCAGAGCTTAGGTGTGCGCCCAATTCTGCTAATGTTAATGGCTGAGGCCATTATACAGTGTAGAAATTGTGCACCTTTATTAATTGAATTTTTTGTCCTGTCAATTACCTGTCAGATGCCCATTGGGTATGATGTGAAAAAATGTAAAAGCTGATGAAGACTTTACAAAAAACATAATTACAAAACACGATGGTTTATGAAAACCTAAAAGACCTCCTCCTCCTTTGATTTCTCTAGTCTATCTAGAAAATGTAAAAATCCAATCAAGCTTTTTGAAGATGGAAAGTTCCACTCGTGGGAGCATTCTGTGTAGGGTAAAGCCCTAGGGTGGGGGCATTCTCAAAATAAGGGGCCTAGGACAAGGCGATAGCCAAGTTCAGCCTCACATTTTGATTTTGGGAATGTCGCCCCACCCATGGGCTTTACCTATTGTAAAGCTTGAGGCAAAATTCATCATGAACCAAAAAAACCTATGTAGATCACAAGGCCATATGAATGGGGGAGTTCTCATGCTTACTCCTCAATAGTGGGAGGGTTCTTACACCTACAACTAGGCATAATTCACCTCCCATCCTCGAGGATTAGGCATAAAAGATCCCTCCTAATTTCTAGGAGGGCAATTGATGGATATAAGGTGCCCTCCACATACACTACAAATTTTCTCAGAGTGGAGTGGGGCCCTTCTTATTTTGGTAATACCCTTGCCCTTGCTTAGACGAATAAGTATACATGTATATTCTTGCATAGACTTGCGTGTTCTGTGTGTAGAAACGTGTGTTATGGGCAATGAAATTGTTGGATTGGGTGGTCTGAGTTTGTTTAGTTAGTTATTTTGAGTGAACTAATAATAGGGTTTCTGTCTAGGGTTTTTGTCTCTTTGCAGACAGGGTTCTGTCTAGCACATTACTTGTGCTCTTGGATTCGGTAAGCGGATGCTGTTGGAGCACATTGGTGGTGTGTGGAGTTGAAGAAGACGAAGAAGAAGAAGAAGAAGAGATGGCGACGGTTTCGCAGGAAGGAGGGCCGCCTCCTGCGAAGAAGCAAGCAGAAGTGAGGCTACAGCAGCAACAACAGCAGGAGAAACAGCTCTCCACAACAGGCAGGTAAGCACATCTTTTGAAAATTCGCACCCAAGAAAGTTTTCCATGTAGTCAGGCTCGGAGGTGTGTCTTGTTTTGAGCATGAATGTGGTCTTGCTTTCTAGTACAGTAGATGTATAGGGAAGCCTCAAAGTTTTACTGCAGGATATGATGCTTTTATAACAAGTGGTCAATATGGTTCTGTCTGGCGTTTCTGTCTAGGGTTTGTGGAGGTAGAGAAGGAGCCATAGCTATATTTATTTTGGTGTTCAGAAGAGTGAAGTGTTCTGAAGCTGAGCTCTATTGTTGCTTCAGAACATTGAGAAGCTTATAAGCAGTTATACTTTTGCAAATTTTAGGGTTTTCCAAGGTTTGCCAGAAATCATCATTTTACTTGTATGTAGACTGCTATCTATACTTTCTGTTTTGCCATGCAATCTTTGAGCATGCTGCTGCCTTGAGGTGCTGTAGAGGGGTTGCAAAGCTGAATGAGACTGATGGTGGACGACAGCGCTTTATTCTGGAGCTGGAGTTTGTGCAATTATTAGCCAATCCTACTTATATTCACTGTGTGTTCTCTCTCCTACCTTCTTTTGCCTTTTTCTTCCAGCTCCTATGTAATTTCTGTATTCTGCTAGCAGTGCAAATTATTTATCCTGCATTGTCAGCTTGAAAGCTACTGTAGCATCTGGATTGAGCCCCAGTCCAGACATCTGTGCCCTTTAATAGCATTGGCCCCACAATATGCCAATTTGAAGAAAGCACCTGCTGATGGGTTGCAGATCCATAATGTGACAGATCTTGCACAGAATCGATATTTTGATGATGAAGCATTTGTAGGGTACCTCAAATACCTTCTCTATTGGAAGCGACCTGAGTATGCCAAATTCATTGTGTATGTTTTCAAAACCTAGTCCAATTAGTTGCTTTTTTCTCTTTCTCAATCTCCATGCATATGTGTCACATGATCTGTAGAACTGCTTTGGATTGCCCATGAGAAGAGCTAGAGTCTCATCTAAGATGTTACCACCTACCTACAATGTCTGATGGTTCAGATATCCACATGCATTTTTCTTTCTGGATCTCCTCCAAAGCGCACACTTTCGTGCAGCAATGGCACATCCAGCAAACAAGGTATGTCAAAATCTCTAGCACTTGCACATGGTTTTGGAAAGTTGGATATGGTCAGAGGGTATGTCTGTTGAAGAGTAGGATAGGCGTTCCATCTTCGTATTGCAAACTTGGTGTGTCAGGCTGTGAGGTCCCATCCTGTGTTTCCTGCTCTTTGCACCTTCCAAACAAATTGTATGAAATTCCTTCCTTTGAATCTTTTTTTCCATTTGTGAAAACTTGGTGGTCAATTGAGTCGTAGTATTTTTGTTCCATGATATTTGGTGAGATTGGCAACACTTGCTTGTTGGATGTTTCTAAATGAACTGCATTTTTGGTGTGTGTGTGTAGGAGGTTGCACATCGACAGCAATTTTATTTTTGGAAACACTATCGAAACAATCGGTTGAAGCACATTCTACCCCGTCCTATGCCCAAAGATCCTGCTCCACCACCACCAATGCCACCGCCAGCCTCCACACCTGTTCTGCCTCCAGTACCTGTTAAACCTGAAGGTACCACCCGAGCAGGAGCTGGAGAGCGAAGGAAAAGGAAGTATGCAAATTAATGTGACATGACTTGGGTTTTTTACTCTGCAGCAATATCATCACCAAGCACCTGAAATGGGTTTCAAAGAGAGATCCTCAAGTCTGCCCTCAAGGATGCCAGTTCCCTTCTGCTTCTGTAAGCCCAACAAAAGAGGAGAATCAGAGAAACCTTGGCATCACATTTTGTCTCACTAGCTGAAGTACGCTAACAATGCACTGTATGTTTTTTGATACTGTATCAGCACTTGTGTACATCAAATTTATTCAATTGACAAGACAAGTAAGTGGATGGACACAGGCAAATGGAATGAATGGAAGAGCATGGTCCTGTGATCAAAGAAGGAAGGATTGCATATAAAGTCCTAAACATTTGTGGAAAGTACTTGACATTTGTGGTTTCTCAAATGTGCATTAAATACTCTACATTCATGGATCCTCAAATATGCATTAAAGTACTTGACATTCTCAAAAAATACTTGACATATGTGGTTTCTTGAGTATGGATAAAGTATTGGACCTTTTTTTGTTTTCTCAAATATGCATTCAAGTACTTGGAATTTTCGTTTCTCAAATATGCATGAGACACTTTACATTCACATAAAATACTCAGCGTTCATGGTTTCTTGAGTACTAATGTAAAGTATTCAACATTTTGTGTTTTCTTGAATGTGTGTATAAGGTAATTGGCATTCCCATAAAATACTCCACATTTGTGGTTTCTTGAATATGCATAAAGTATTGGACATTTTGTGTTTTCTCAAAATACACATGAAAAAATAGTCAACAAGTTGTGGATTCTTGAATACACTCATAAAGTACTTGACATTTTGTGTTCCCTCAAATAGACATAAAATATACTCGGAACATTCCTGGCTTCTCAAAATACAGAGAAAATATTCAACATTTCTTGGTTTCTAGAACAAATGTATTATGTACTTGACAATTCTTTGTTTCCTCAAACATGCATAAAATACTTGACATTTGCATGAAATACCATATTACCATGACAAGTTCAACATTTCTGAAATAAGAGCTATAATTTTCTTCTTTGAATTTCTTTGTTTTGGAAATTTTCAACATTTCTGAAAATAATAGGTGTACTTAGTGTCAAGGAAGTTGCCAAGGTAATACCGTACTCGACATTCCTGGTTTCTCAAATACGTAGGCGTATAAAGTACTCGACGTTTGGTGTAGTTTACCATAAATACGCATACAAATACTCGACAGCCGTGGTTTCTTGAATACGTACATTCTGGTCTTCGTTGTCGCCGTCCCTCGCAGGCACGCGGTGCGAGAGAGAGAGAGAGAGAGAGAGAGAGAGAGCTCTCGGCGCCTGAGTCCTCCCTCACGTGGGCGCATTGCATAAGCTCTTTCTCTGCTGCTGTTGCTGCTACGACTCCCTTCTGCGATTCATGCAATAAGCATCTTTGACTCTTTGCTTTTATTTTTCTCTAATTTTTTATTGTGGTTTTCTGCAATCTTCTTTTGGGTTCTTTTGTCTTGTAATAGAGATTCGAGATCAAACAGAGAGAAAGAGAAAGATTCGGGGATTTTGTGATTGTGCTGGTGGAGGGACGTCGGACTCCCCTATGGAATACCAAAAAAGCCATCTCCAACAACACCCCTTGCCCAAGGAAAGACTCGATTAGCTTGGGGAAGATTCTCTTTGTTGTAAAAGGTTCCCAATTTTAAAATCCTGGTCCCGGGGTTTCTGATGTGGAGTGCAAGGGAACCTCATGCGTCTGGAGCACACAATACATGGGTGCAAGGTCAAGTGAGCACACGGTAAATGGGTGCATGGTTAGGTGCATATGCACAATGTATTTTATACATATCATATATGAATATATAATACCATATTTTAAAGTTTTCACGGTGCGCACTACGTTTAGTTTGTGTGTGTAGTGTGTGTGTGGAGGAGAACACCCCATGGAATAGAAGGGAACTATGGTGGAGAGAAGGCAACATAGCATTGCTCCTCGCACTTTGCTTCTTAGCTTCCAAAGTTTTTGGATTTCTAGAATTGCTTGTTGCAATAGTACTATTGTAGAAACTTATTACATTCATGAAAAGTTGAAAAAAAATTGTGTGATCAATAGATTAAAAGACACAATAGTCAATTTGATTTCTTGGAATGATCAACAAATCAATGAAGGCATAATGAGTTCTCCTTACCCTTTGTTTGTTATTGTCATACATACATAATTAAAACGCTTGAAGAAATTGAATTTTTGAGTGTTTAGTGATTAAGGTACAAGGATTAGTGTGCAAATGCCAAAGTCAAAAGTCTGAATTTTTGGGAGGTTTTTCATCATTTTTTGTGGATCACAATACTTTCTTCTCTTGCTCTAGAGTTGTCAATGGCATTTGGGTTTGTTGCATTTTGGAATGCTTGAGTGTATCACGATGATTAACTACAAACTTCAAGAAAGTTGGTAGTTAAGTTATTTGTGCCAAACCATAGTTTTCACATGGGAAGCCATTTTGGGGACTATCAATTGTCGAATGCTAGGATTGTGCATCTTTTGTGTGTTGGTGGAACAATTGAGGTTTGGATGCTTCAACAAAAACTTGCTAATTATTGTAGGTACAACCTCCTTCCTCCCCCCTTGATCCGTACATGTACCCATTATCTTAAGACTTATGTATTTCATACAAGTAATTTCATGAAGGGATTACCCTCACATGCTTTGCATAAATAAATGAGCATCTTTGTATTATTTTTTCATGTATGTAACACCAAATTCAAAGATGTTTATGACTAAACTTAACATTGTATAGGTTTTACTTTTCATACATTTTGCTAATGTTCAACTTTAGTTTTTTCTTTTTGGATGTGATAGATCCAATTACAAGAATGAAGGTATCAAATTGGAACAACTAGTGGATAAAAAATATTTGACTTCATTGCAAACCGACCTATACTATGCGTTGGGAATTCTTACCTAAGGTATGTTATTAGGCCTTCTCTTTCTATGATTAATTATCTAAAGCTATAGATATGGTGGCAAAGTTCATCTTTGACCATGTTGGCTCAAACTTGTTTAACTTTCTCTCGTGGTTGACTTTTGTTTTGTCACTTTGCTTCACAAAATATTTGCATGAAATTGTGATTTTTTACACAGAAATCAATGTAGATGACAATCTTCAATTGAAATTTGTTATGCCTAACACAAACATGTTTTGCTCCAATCAAAAAGACAATTGTAAAGGAATGTTTGTATTTGCTTTGCTTATGATAAACCTTGTAGCTCTCCCCATGGGTTATGATGGAACAACATTGGAAGGTTTGTACTTGGAAAATATGTAGTTGATTAGAATCAAATGTTAATTCAAAAGCACTTCTTAAAATGAAAATTGAAGAACTTGTGTTTGTCCAACAATCATGAGGAATCTACTCTGTAAAGGTATACAACTTTTGGTATGTTTGGAAATTGGACCTTCCAATGTTTGTCAATAAAAAGTTGTTTGAAGTTTAGAAACAATGTGTGTAAATTTTGTTCTTCAAAATTTTTGATCCATAATATTAGTTGGAACTTTAACATGCGAAATTGTGTTTCTAGTTCCAAATTTCCTTCCAATTGTATCATTCAATATATGAAAATGGGTCATTTTTTCATAGGACTAGTACCCGTCATAATCAAAATTGACAATTTGGTTTGAAACCGAAAAAATTACATTGTGATACATCCAAGTTATTAGAGTTTGGGTAATATGGAATGGACCATGATTGTTTTTCCATGGTGGATGTATATCTCCAAGTGAATGAGTTCTTATGCCTCTTCAAAGAGGTTCACATGTCTATTCATATAAAGTATTTTGCCTATCTTGTAAAAGACATTCCTATTAGGCCCTTAACAATGGTAATGTCATTAATAAGCTTAGAACTTTGGTATGCTTGGAGTTACTTATGCAATTTCACATCATGGAGAATCTTAATTAGTATGGTGTGTTGGGTTATTTCTCTCCCATAACAAGTTGACCATGTCCTTCATCATGGGCAATCTATTATGGGTAATATTGACATATTATTTTTAGATAGAAGGATGCCTAAATTCAGAGTGCATGTTAAATGACTTTTTCTTCTCTTCTAAATCTAATTAAGGTTCTTTTCCTATGTGAATAAAATGGACAAAAATTAAACTCCATTTTCTCCACTATGAACACAAAATGTTAATTGATTCAATGGATAATTGGGGGAGGGATACAATTGGAGAAGGTGCTTGTAAAATATGGAATATCCCCCCACCTAAAAAACCACCTCATGAAGACTCTAGTGTTGGTGAGCTTGAGGGCCATGGCAATTTATGTTTTTTCAAGTTGGTCTTTAATATTTTATATTATCACCATAAGTTCAAATCCCATTTAACATAATGCAAAGTTCCTAGACCTCTTGAAAGGTTCCCACTTGTGATAGTTCATAGCAAAATGGAAATATAAGTTATAAAATTGATAACATTTTCAATTAACTATTGGGTGACAGCATGGTAAAGTAGACAATTTTTTATCCTTGTCACCCAAAAAGAGAAATAGCCATAAACAAGTTTTAATGTATGGAAAAAAAAAAAAAATTAATTTAATGATCAAGATGAGGATACTCTTTAATTTTATCACAATGATGTTGACTAATTGTCACAAATGCCAATGCAATGGAGTTCATTCATTTGAATGTTCATCCATAACTTGTATTGAACTTGTACTTAATTCTTGGTTTAATTTCAATTCACTTTTAATTAACTTCAAGTTAAATCTTAGTTCATTTCTAGTTAACTCCTTGTTAACTTTTAGTTCACTTCTAATTAAATTATATTTAAGTTTGAGTTAATTCCCAGTCAACTTCGAATTAAGTCCAAATTAATTCCCGATTAACTTTTAGTTAAATCTTAGTTAACTTTAATTGATTTATAGTTGACTTTTAATTAAGTCCCAATTAAATTTCAATTAACTCATAAATATTCAACTTTCAATTAGGAAGGTACTCAAAAAGTTTTTTTATTTGATGCACACATAGAAGCCTCCTTGAAAACTTCTTTGAACTAGGTCCCCAAAAATGTATAAATAAAAGCAAAACCTCCTCATTTCTATTAATCTATTCAACATATGTTTTAGGCACAATCTTGCACCATAGCCTTGTCATGTTCTTTTCATGTTCGTGTTTGCATATTTAAGCATATTAAAGATCCATTTTCATATTTATTTTGCACATCTCATGTTCTTGTTTTTAGTTCTTATGTTCTTGTTTTTGAATCACATAATCTTTTTTTGTTCCTTGTTTAAAAGTTAAACTAGACCTTTCATTTAGCCTTTGTTCCTATGGTTATTTGTGTCTTTGACAATTTGAATAGACTCCATCAGGTCTACATCTATCTTTGCATCTATAAGTCATTTAGGAATTATTCCTTTGAATTGAGTGTGGATTACCTTACTTTTTCAAAGCAAAAGTTTTCAAAAACGAATTACTCATTTTTTGTTGACAAAGGTTATGGATTACCCACCTCTTATTAGTGTCATATTTCACAATGTTCATAATCATGTCTATAGCCATGGAAGAAGTCCTTGTTGTCCTTAGGAATTTTGAACATGAAAATCAAGCACTTTGTGAATTTATTGTTCATTTACAAACCGATCAAGCTTTGACCTCTTTGGAATGTGTTTTGGCAACATAACCCTAACCAAAGGAACCATGAATTACCCTACCTAACAAGTTTGATGGCACGTGTTCAAAGTTTCGAGATTTTGTCAACCAAGTGTGTTTGATAATCTACCTTCATCTTCATCGGTATCCAACTAGACCAACTCGAGTTAAATTCATTAGCATTTTGTTGTCAGGCATGGCCCTTGTTTGGTCACATCATTGTTGGAACATCAATCACTTTTGTTCAACAGCTTTGAAATGTTTTTTGAAAAGTTCAATGCGATCTTTGGAAATTCGAACAAAGAACACACGTCTAACATCAATATATGATTTCTTTACCAAGGATCATGTTTAATTGCAGTATATGCATCATAATTCAAACATTTGGCTTGTGATATTTCATGGGGTGAGGTAATGCTCATAAGTTAGTTATAGTTTGGGTTATGAGGTGATGTGAAGGATTACTACTCACCTTGCCAAACCTTTCAACATTAAGTCAAGCCACTACACAAATTGTTCAATGTGACAACAAGTTCTTTGAATGTTGACAAGAGAAGTGCCATGAACCCACATCGACAACACAAAGGAATTTTACACCATTGTTAACACAAAAGAATTTTCCACTTGTAATGCCAGTTTAGTTTTTGGCAACCTCACCAAAGGACAACCCCATGCAGATTGACAAGACAAGATTCAAGGCCTTCATGAAGCAAAAAAAACAATGTCAACATATAAACAATCTTTGTTTGTATTATGAAAAAACATGTCATGTTGCTCATGAATGTCCAAAAAAACATGGACCGCATGTAGCCTGTACCATCTTTGTTACCAATCCACAATTAGAGGAGTCGAAAAACGAACATGTCTAATTTCAATAAGGATTGCAAAGCTAGACCTTAATGCATCATGTAACGAGAATGGTCATAGCCTATCTTCAAACCCAACATCATGTTTCTTAGTACCAGTCATTATCAAATGTAATAAATTCATGACGACGAAAGCCCAAACACTTCTAAATTATTGCACATTAGCATGTTTTATGGACAAGGAGTTAGTTCAAAAATACAAGTGGGCTCTAGTGGAAAAAAACACACAAGTGTTGTTGAGGTCATTGATGGTCAAAGCTTTTCATCAAGACCAATCACACATGAAACCAAACCATTAGATGTTACCATTGGTTCCCACACTAGCAAGGTTGTTTTCATTGTCGTTTCATCTCTAAGAAATCCTATCATCATTGGATTATCTTGGCTTCTTCAATATAATCCATGAATGAATTAGCATATGAAGAATCTTCATTTTGAAACATCATAGCACAAGGCCCCAGAGTGTCAAACCCTCATTAGAAGCATGCAAAATTTGAAATAGTAGGGAAACCTTGATGGTACAAGAAGGCCTAGGTGCCCCAAGCCTTTGTTTGTTGGAGCAAAAACTTGCATGAAGCTTGTCATGAGAGGAGATGCATTATTGATTTACGTTTTCCCTCACTAGATGTTGAACCATGTCCACATGAAATTCTTTCAAAATACCAAGAATTCATGTATGTGTTTGAAAAGAAAAATGCGGAAGCTTTATTTAAACATCAACCATGCCATGTTGAATCAATTGAATATGTTGTGATGCCATTTGGTTTCACTAACATGCCTTCTATTTTCCAACATATAATGAATGATGTCTTTTGTGGGTACTTGGATGATTTCATGGTTTGTTACATCCATGAAAGCCTCATTTTCTCAAAGAACATGGAAGACCATGAGTGCCATGTATGTCTAGTTTTCGAAATGTTCGAGAGGTTGGACTTTATGCCAAGTTTGAGAAATGAAAATTCCATCAATCTAAAGCAAAATTGTTGGGTTACATCATATTTGGAAATGGCATTTGCATGCATGCTCATAAAGTTCAAAGCATTGTTAATTATGTTATTCTAATTTTTGTTAAAAATATCCAATTTTTTCATAACTTTACTAACTTTTATCAACATTTCATTGCCCACTATTCTTCAATAATGGCCTTTCTTATTCGGTTGACTAGAAAAGATCAACCTTTTTTCTTGGGGAATTGCAATTGATAATGTGCCATGCGTAACCACAGCCAAGGGAACATGCTTGGAAAAATCAATGGGGAAAGAAGACCCTCTTGAGCTTGACTCTAATTCGATTTTGTGAAATGACTTAAAAGGTGTAGAATAAGTGGGAGAAACATCTTGGTGCATGTAAGTGAAATACCACTACTTTTAATGTTAATTTACTTGTTCCATGAGGTGGAGGTGGGTTTACCATACCCTTGCTTCTAGTCTTAAGTCACCCCTTTGGGGGCGTTGATCCAAGTGGAAAACATTGTAAGGTGCAAAGTTTGGTTGGGGCGACACATCTGTTAAAAGATAACATAGGTGTCTTAAAATGAATTCAATGAAAAAAAAAATGTTGTGTGGAACAAAAGGGTAAAAACTCATTTGATTTTGATTTTCAGTACAAATACAAATTGTGAAAACATGGCGTATCGATCTTTTAATCTTTCAAAATTTGAAACTTAAAGTGTCAGAAAAGTTACTACATGGATAACCAATTTGTGGCAGCCAAACGTTCATAACAACATTACTTTTTCATCCTCTCAATTTTCATTTTCATATATATTTTTTCTTTTGGAGATTAATTATGAAATTCATGATAAAGAAGTTATGGGCATCGTGTATGCCTTTGAAGAGTGGTGTCATTTGTTTGAAAGAGTTCAACATGAAATCACTATGTATTTAGACCATAAGAACTTGCAATATTTCATGACAACTCACTTAAGGAGGGGGATGTAATCTACAAGCAACAATGGGATGTCATTCTCAAACTTGAACATCTTTGACTTTAAGCATTGTTGGTAATTCCTGATGACACATCCATTTTTTGTCAAATTCGTGAAAATTTAAAGGACCTTCTTGCTATTGGCATCCAAAGCTAATTAATGAGTTATCATCAAGTCCAAGATTTTTTCACTAATCATGCCAAGTTCAAGTTTCAAAATGGTTTGTTATATTGTGATTTGTTTTTGTATGTTCTTGATGGCCTTGTGCGATTTCAAATTCTTTAAGTTAGGCATGATGTTTTGGTTACAGGTCATTTTGGATTTGATAAGACCATGAAATTAACGTCTTAAGATTATTAGTGGCCACAAATTTGGAAATATGTGCAGGAGCTTGTCAGATATTGCGATGTTTGTGTTTGAATAAGAATCCTCTTCATCACCCTCATGGTTTCTTTCAACTATTACTAATCCTTGCATCCCCATGGTCTTTAATTTCCGTAAACTTCATCATAGACCTTCCACCTTTTAGTTCTTATGACTCCATCTTTGTGGTGGTGGACCATTTGACAAAGATGGTTCATTTCATTCTATGTACCAAAATAATAATTGGCAAAAAAACAAAAAAGTTATCCTTTTATCATGTTTTTTGGTATCATGGTCTTTTTGAAGATATCATTTTTGATCGTGGACCTCAGTTTGCATTCAAGTTTTGGAAGAGACTCTTTGAAATTTGAGGTGTGAAAATGAAATTGTCATCAACTTTCTTGTCGCAACCCCACTTTGGCCAAGTGTGGGGGTGAAGCCCAACACTTGGAAAAGTTGTAGGTTTAAAGTCCTCCGGGACTCCCAAATGTTTAGAGCTCGACAGCAAGGCCCAAAACACCTCGCATTGGGGTGTTCTTGGTGTCATTGGAAAGGTCTTGAAACGTAGATATCGAAAATGGCCTTGCATTGGCAATTCGGACATCTGCAGCCCAAGTTATGGGCAAAAGAAGGGCTGGGAGTCAAACTGGCAATTTGACTCCCGACCACTAAAAGTCGGGAATCGACCTCTTCCCGACGTCGCCTTGAAGAGTACGACACGACGTTGAAAATCTCTCGACGAAAGCTAAAACATTGATTCAGGACTCGTCCCAATCCGAGTTCGGGGCGAGGAGCTATGGCCGTTCGAAGTTCTAGGAGTCCAACCGGGACACTTTCGGGACTCCATTTCGGGAGTCCCAACAAAATGTGCCATTCGGATGTAGCCTCCGCGACTAGCCGCAGAGAATACTATATGGGGGAAGGTGGTGGCTTCCCCCGAGTCCGGGCCGTGGTGAATCTTGTGTGTTTAAGTGCCCGTGGCAAGTCCCAACACCAAAGGGTGTCCCGAATGCTAAATTAACCCGATTTGGTTGGTTTTTGGATGCATATTCACATGAGCTAAACTAGTCCCTCTTCCTAGTCTAATCCCTGGGCTCCCAACTCGACCCTCTACCCCTTTTTAGAGTTGGAAGCCGGGAGCGTGCTACCAAGTCTCAACTTTCCGCAACTTGACTTTGTGAAACCCT
>Ga0116227_10003607_pt1 | contig 34289 bp, 23 predicted proteins | sample S1TSphgellanicum_FD_89693 | JGI IMG/M metagenome (GOLD analysis project Ga0116227, IMG submission 89693) | Host-associated microbial communities from peat moss isolated from Minnesota, USA - S1T2_Fb - Sphagnum magellanicum MG | ecosystem: Host-associated > Plants > Peat moss > Unclassified... | reverse complement strand
CTTTCATCCACAAAACCCCATAACCACCCTAAAGAGAGCCCCCCTCCAAGAGGGTAAAGAAAAGGCTAATTGATTTAAAAAAAAAAAAAAAAAACTTGGATTGTTCCACCTCACCTGGTAGAGAAGAACCATTCGAAAATAACACTAAATGATGTCTTATGATGAGTACATGCAGAAAACAACCATCTATCTGTCTAAGACATAAACTCCAAGCTACAATGTAAGATGAACCTGTGGGCAATTCACAAACAGATGTAACATTCCATCCTGCTCCAAGCTCCTAGACACAATTGCAAGCTATGCAAAAATTCAGCAAATGTGCAAAAACTCAATACTTTCCACTTCTATGATTGACCAGCTACACCTAGACGATGTCTAAAATTTGGATAAAACCAAGGGTACACTTTGAGGGAGCTGCAGATGACCTGATTCTACTCTAGAAGTGTGTTCAAGGTTGCAACTCCCACTGGAGCTGCAACATGCCAGGCTGCATGAATGTAAGGTGTGTTGGGGTAGATGTCATCAGCTACAAATAATGCACCACCTATCACAGTTGATGCGGTGTGCCAAGTAAAAGCCTTTCGCAGGTGTGGTGCCTCCAAGACTTCACAGGCAAATGTTGCCTGCCAGAAAGCATGTGAAAAGTGATCTAAGTCAATGTAACAGCAGGACCAAGAGGCCAGTTCATGACCTTCAACAGCTAAGTTACCACACATCTTCATGCAAATTTAAGATCGAACCCTGCATACCAACAAAGTCAGTAGGAGCTGGTGGACATAAACGACAAATGGATGCATCAGTACAGTCTCTAGTTCTTCAAGAGCTGTCTGAATGAAAGAGGCCACATTGGGGTTCAGAAAGAGGGATAACACACCTCCATGAGAAATGTATGGAGCACAGTCACAAGCATAGGTTGGAATGGGATTGCCATGGCTGATGAGAGAATCAATGCCCTTGAGAAATCACCCTGTGTTTTCATGGCTGTTGACAAACACTGCCCAACACAGTATATTTATGAGATATATTTGAAGACTACTCCACGATAACACTTTGAAGGTAACTGTTGTGTTAGTTCCCGCCAAACCAGAACAAATATATGAAGAATGAGTCTGATTATAACTTTCTGAATGCCATTCATGAAGTATCAGACCATCACCTTCATCAGGAATGGCAGGGACTAGCTGCCATAATGCCCCCCAACTTCATGTAGACAAAGCAAATAATCTGCTCTTGGGCAATTGATTATACAGAACTCTGCATCCTGAATTTCTCTAGAAGCAATGGGAAGATTCGGTCATGATGTCTGCCAGCACTCAAGACACCCTGCAGCACTTAGACAAACATATACATTGGCAGTATGCACAAGAAATAATAGCCTTTCCTCTCAGCCCGTCAGCAGACACCTGATGCTAACACCCTCTCTTCTTAGGCCTAAAGAGGAGGGTGCATACCACCGAAGTTGTGGCTGCAATCAAAGCATAGTCACCCCATCTTGTTTACTTCCCTGCCTCCCCACAAGAAACAGGATACACAGTTGAACCCACTGCAACTCCAATGATTGAGTTTGCATAGAGACTTGTGGACAGAATTCACCTGCAATTTGCCCTCAAAACACTTCAGACTAATTTTACCACAAAAACACAGACAAAAAAAGTCCATGGGGAGCCATGCCTCCCCACTTTTACTTCCAAATAGTCCCTGAATGTTGGTAAATCTTTGATCCTCTCCCTTGCGACATTTTTCAATAACATTTTGAGGGGAAAGGAATGAATACTTGGGTGGCCTTGCCTCAGAAGACCTACAAAACAGAAGTTCAACATTGGGACTTGGCACTTAGAAAACCCATACCAGCTTTTGTACCTCAAGTTATCTGATCAACAAAGAAGGATAGTAAGCACCAATTATCTTATGCACATCCCCCTCACAAATTTGCTCAGTTGCAGATAACATCAAGCAACTGAGCAAAATTTGTGCCTTGACTCAGAGTCCAGAAGACAAAGAAATTGCAAGCAAAACCCCCATGTATATATCCTCTATGAGCACCCCACAAAGAACAATGTTCAAGGCTCCTGCACACTATCACATTTGGAACAGATCCTGATGGCACTGACTGACACCCAAAGAGCCATATGGTTGCAAATGAGGACCAAAAGTATGAACCTTTCTTTACCTTGGAGTTTGAAGGCCAATGAGGATAAAAGATATGGATGTTGCAAAATTGGGAATGTTCTCCAGTAAACTGTGATCTCCTGATTTCCACCCAATTGCATAGTTTAAGGATCCACAATGCCACTTTGCAAAATGCAAAAAAAGGTGAAATACAAAATGTAGTGGTTTCTAACCTTCATTGCCAGAGTAAACAGTTCAAAGATATGCTGGTCTTTGATTCCACAAAGTTTTCAACGCATGATGTGTCTCTTGCTGCAACCAAGAAACTGGATTTTTTTCCTTAACCTGATCAACCCTACAAATTGCCAACAACACCACCATCTTCACCAAGATCTTTTCTTCAAAATGTAGAGGAGTTTTGGCATAGAGCTTGTTACAAGTGCAGAAAATGCTGAAAGAGTGGGAAAAACAAAAAGCCATACTTTAAGGCAAGCTTTTCAAGCTGTAGAGGGGATTCAAGACTCTGTTCTGCTATTGCTGCTACATGCTGCTGCTGCTGCAACAAACACGCCCTGCATAGCTCCTTCCAAAAGCTTCTGGGCCTTGCATTCCCTCCTCCCAAGGCCAGCTTCAACCTTGGTATGTCCTACAGCGCTAATATGGAGAGCTTCAAACACCCATCTGGACAAATGGGTGGTCGTGTAGCAGCTTGGTTTTCCAGCTATTTTACTAGAAAGAGAGCCCCCGATCCGTTGAAGACAAGAATGAATCTCTCTGGTCTGTAGAGAACTCTATTTGTAATGTTGTGATGCGCCTGTTGCCTGCCTTCTCCATTGGAATTTCTTGCTGTGGAGAACTTTGGCTGATTTTCTCCACACCTTTATAAGGAACAAAAGTCTCCTTTGCCAGAAGAGGTTCTAGAGGTGGGTAGTCAGAAGTGGTTGCCCAAATCTTTTCCTCAGGGGATGGATTTTTCCCACTCATGACTCATTTGATCATCATGGGTGAAGCCCACCATGCATCTAGCAGGATTAGAATCCAGAAACAACCACTTGCAAAGTGTGATTGTGAGCACAGCTCGGCTTTGATGGAAACCGAAGACACACAGACAAGGATCGATGGTAAATGACTCATCAGAGGCACATGGGTAACTCGGATACAGTACACCCCAGATCAAAAAGATTGCAGCGGTTTGGGAGAAAAACAAGGCATCACAAACACGCTGGCCCTGCCAATAGATAAGATGTTGTACATCTACCTACTGTGTCCACACTCTGAACACCAAAAAAAATCCATTCCAATCTAAACAGTTTAAACACTTTCACCAAAGAAACCGGTTCAACTAATGGGAAACCAGTTCTAATAAGGTAAAATTTCCAAAAGTTGGATCCAAGGTGATAGTCCCTGTCGCAGGGCCCAACAAACAAAAAACTAGTTTTCAAATACTTTCAAATCCTCAAGAATAAGTAGTACACAGATTCAGGATTCATGCTTCAACAAGGACAAAGAAACCATGGCAGGTGAGTGCTGAAGAAAAATGACAACCACTAGTTGTGCCCTTGCAACAACAATCACTCCTTTGCCTCCTCACTCAAGGGAAAAAGCCATTGCAGCACTGCTGGTAAACAGACGAGACTCAAACTTGAGAACCAGACGGCATGCCTGCAAAGTGGCAACTGTCTCAACATCCAAAGTGTTCAGTCTCTGGCTTCATACTCTGGATTTCATGAGAAGCTGCCATGAGAATCAAGAGCTTGTGGACACCATACCCATGAGCTGATGGGGTTTCCAGGGTTGCAGGAAAACAAAGGACAATATGTACATCAAAAGATCCTGAGGCATCAGAGTTGTGGAATGTTCCAAGTATTTGTATTAAGACAACATTTTTTTGAGTCACATTGTGATGTTTGAAGCCTTGGAAGCTGCAATTCTGATCACCAGTGCAAAAGAATAGAATCAAGTATGTTGCCAGTGGTGTGGTCCTGTATCTTTACGACTATTTACAGCAAATCTTTCATGGTAATTTTGCAGGAAAGATCTTTGTGGATAATGAGGAATAAAAGAAGGTTTAATATCGCCGAGAGATTCTTGGCATGTGGTTTTTGCTACGGCGTTCGTGGAAAATGCGCAGGATAACTGCTGCTGTTTCTTCAATGGCCTTGCCTGTTACTTCTGCAAAGAGGCAGAAGCATCACAAACTGTAAGCCAGAGACTCATTTAAGTAAAATCTGTCTACAGAAATGAGCTTTCAATCTCTCTTTTTTTGCTATGCTCACTAACACTGATCACAAGTATCTCATCACACAGGAATAATGTGTAAACATTATTAAGACTCACCCACAACAGGCCATCGTGGATTTTGAAGAAAAAGCTTCCGGCTGTATTCGAGCTCCTTGGAAATGTGCTCCATATCTGAATATGTTGATCTTGAATTTGGTCCCATACCCAAGGTTCGAGAGCGGGCAAGGCGTATAGATTTCAAGAAAATGGGGTTGATGGTAAGAGCATACACCTTGTCTTGATCCACTTGGAAAAGCTCTTTTGGTGGGTCAATTCCCAACACAAGTGGAACATTTGCAACCTGCAGTTCCAGAGTGGTGAGTGACTACATCTACTTCCCATACCTGTTGTAAGGTAATACTTTCATATCTCTGAGAATAAACAGAAAACTCAACAATAACACTTCAGTAGCAATGGCTGTGTCACTTGCAGGACAAAACCAAAACAAACATGGCAACAGTGAGCCTGGTCAAAACCTTTTGAGTGTCACCCACAAAACATCAGACCATCAGTATCATGGTGAATGTTACTAGCTGCCCTGAGTTCCTGTGGCATTTCCTGAAGCAATATGAAGACTTGGTCATGATGTCCACTAGCACTAAGGTAGACATTTGAAGTATTCTCCCTGTTGTTCTCACATTCTTGGAGAGTGCCATCGGAGGCTGGTCAACTGGGTGGGGAAACAAAAAAGAGACAGAGAAAAGCATTTGTAGAATGCAAAAGGAGAGATTTAGGGGATCGAAAGGTGGCACCTTATAGCCTTTCTGGGCCATGTATGTGGATAAGGGGGTCTTGCTGGTGCGTGATACCCCCACCAACACAATGTCTGCTTGAATCAGGTTCTTGGGCAAGGCACCATCATCCTGCTTGATCGTGAATTCAACAGCCTCTATCCGCTTGAAGTATTGCTTGGAGAGGGTGCTTGGACGGCCTGGTGCCCCTCGTGGGAGGCCTGAGGGAGAAACTCCAAGATGGGAGTGCAAAGCATCTGTAATTGGTCCCAGAATGTTGATATGAGGTACATGCAGCATCTGCGTCAGGACGTCTGTTCAGGAGGTTCAAGCAGAAAAATGTTTACTTTTATCTCACACTTTGCTGCAACCAAAAGGTTCATTCACTTGATTGCCTACTGCATGTGAGGGAGCATCAAAGTGTGCATGATCCAAGGAAATTGAACTGACCTCACAAGCTTGCTTTGCAGCCTCTGCCATTTGAGGATCTGCCAGGGTGAAAAACACGAGCGCTTCTTCCTGTGCTGCTTGCCGGATAATCTCCATCAACCTCTCCACATCATCAATCTGCAAGGAGCTCACCTTCTTAATCTGGATTCTCATTGCAAACAAACCCTACTTTTGAGCTACGGTTTCTACTCTAGTTCCTTGCGTCCGAGAAAGAAATGGTAAATGACTTGGCGTACTTCCAGTGATAAGACTTGTGATGAAGAAAGGAGAACCTGAGAGAAAAGATGCGTGTCCACAGAGCAGCGTTGATCCACTAGACAATGCTCAAACTGTCCCAAAGCAGCATGCACGGCATGTTCCGCAGTCCATCCTGTGCCATCCGACACCATGTACACGCACTTCCCTCCCACACCACCATCCTCATCATCCGACTCTCCATCCGACACTCCATCCGATACTCCCGCCGCCCCTTCCGACAATTGCTGCACCTCAACTTCAGTTTGCGTTTGCATCTTTGTGGACGGCATCCTCCCAGACCGAATTCTTCGAGCCCTTGCCCAACGAGCCAATTGTGCACTGCCTCTGGCACGAGGCTTACTACTCTGACTAGCTACTTCTTCTCCTCCTCCTCCTCCTTCTCCCGCTTCTTCTACTCCCGCTTCTTCCGACACCTCTGTTATCAAACACCTTGCGACCGTCTTGTTGCTAAAAGCTTGATATCCAACACACGACGAAGACCTCTTAACCCTGCTCTCTTCAATTCCACAACGCTTCGGGAGAAGAGAAAGAAACGGAGACCTCGTCAGAACATGCCCGGACATCGTAGAACTTCTAGGTGAAGCTCTGATACAAGGAGGATCAGGGAATTGAATGTGAGTGCGCACATGATGACAGCAGAAGGAGGTTGACGCTTGAAGCTGCAGGTGATGATACACAGATGAAGAAGAAGAAGAAGGTCGTGATGCTTGTTGCATCGCCATGGCCATTAAATGAATGGCAGTCAAAACACAAATCCCCTTGGAAAATACGAAATCCCTTTACGCATTCAAAGAATGTGAAGAAACGTAGGTGACTGGTGTGTCTCCAGATTTAGGGTTTTAATGGAAGAGGGGTTTCTTTGCACCCTTGTGCAACAACGCAACAACAACGACTGCCGTGGGCTGCTGCTGTTGAACCGGCTGGTCTTCTTCACACAGCGGCGCACTGGATGCAACACAAATAGTAATCTGCAACTGGGCCAGAGGGAACAAGAACACCTCTGCGGGAAGCAAGCACATCGAGGGGGGGGGTTGGGTTTTGAAGCATGGGGAGAGCAGAGACTTCTTCGTGGCTTGAAACCACATTCACAGCACCTCATGACTTCTTTGATGCTGCAACTTTGAATGTACAACAAGCAGATCAACATGTGGTTCATTGTAGTTGACAAATGGGGCAAAACCAAGCAGGGTTTCAATTAGGGTTTGGAAATCATGAGCTTCTACTGATGTGGAAATGCATGGCAACAATGAACGATGCAATTTGTCAAATGAGGAGGAGTCTGTGCACTTGGATGGAGTTGAGGAGACTGATCATGTTGTAGCAGTGCTGTAGAGATAGACTTGCAAGGGTTGTGCTGCTGTTTTCCACTCACTGGACCAGCAGCGGAGGCACTTCAAGTCTGATTTTCACAGGTTCAATGTAAGTTTCAATTTGCTCAGTTCTGGTTTCAGACAGATTGTGTCTGAAAGCTGTGCAGGTTTTTCCTTTGTTTGTGGATGCTTCAACTCTGGTTTTAACAGATTGATTGCGATGCTCATGTAGAGAGACAGCGGCCATGTTTTTGGTCCAGCTGAGGAAAATGTGGTGTTGTTGTGTTTAGATGAAGCGTACACTTGCTGGCAAGGAAGCTGTGAGTGAGGATGAGGTAGAAGCCATTGTACAAGGAAGAGGAGAACAGAATGATGATGATTTGTCCAGTATCTCAGGGTCTGATGCTGAGTCAAGTGCTGATGAGGCAACAGATGACCACAGTGGACCAAAGAGGCATCCACTCCAGCAGGGGTCTAGAAAGAACTGCATTACATTTCCAGCATCTGGACAGAGACTGTTGATGGCAGTGTCTTATTGATGCAGACAAAGATGTTTTGCAGTGGGAGAGGCAATTCACAGACACGGACACCAGTATACAATGATTGTGTGTAAAAGAAGAGGAGTGTCTATGGCAGCTGAGATGTCTAACTGCTGGAGCCTTGCCTGGAAAAAGGCCTCTGTGGGTCATACTGCTTGCAGCTGGCAGTCATTTTGCTGGCTTGGTTGTTGATTCTCAGGGAGGCTCAGTGCTTGCCCACAAGACCTTTCACAGGTATGTAGTGGCCATCATCCATGATCTGTTCTCATAGTTTGAGTTATGTTTGCAGAGACATGGGGTACAATAGTGTACAGAAAGTTGAGTTTGAGTCTGGCCATTGCATGTATGTGGTTAGGGCAAAAGCAGGGGGCAGGCAAGCTACCCATGATGCCACTGGTTGAGCACCCAAGTCTGCAGGAGCCTCTCTTTCTCATTACAATAAACAATCTTTACAAGAGGTTTGCTCCCACTAAGTTCAACAGATGTTGGATGTAGATATAAGGTCATGGTCTCCTCTGGGAGGTCTTACACTTACTATGTCAGAAAGGGGTTCAGGGTTTATCTCTCATAAGAATCGAGAAATGTCCATTCTCACAGTTACGAAAAGGCAAAGTGAGGTTAACACTTCTTCAACCAGCCACAGAGAATTCCAAAGAAGGAAAGACAAAACACAAGGATATAACATAAAACAGAAAAACACTACAGGATAGACAAAACACACAGAAAAAGCGCAGTAGAGAAGAACAAAGACCAAATTTATTTTTATTTGTTTTTTTCTTCTGCCCCATGGGCTTTTAGTTCAGCTTTGTCTTCTTTCTCTGCATTTCTGAAGATAAACAAGAAAAGAAAAGTGGGGAGATGGTAGTTGGTCAATACTGTATATGTTGCCAAGGAAGGTCCCCGAGCAAATTTTGACCATTGCTGTTGTTCAAACTGCTCCTGAGTTTTTTGTTGCTTTGGAGTTTCCTCTTTTTTATACTGGCCAATTGGTTGGTGTCATGTTGTCAGACCATAACCTTATTATGGGGGTCATCTCTCAAATTTTTTTCAGGTTGACTCAAATTGTTAAGTATGGAGAAATTCTCAGTACTTATGAAGATATATTTAGGGGCTATGGGTCTTCACATTCTGTATATGGTGAGTGATACTTCTGAGAGTCATCATTTCATTGTCTTAGTCTAGGAGTGCTACACCTCATGAATAGATTTGACTCTGAAACAGTGAATAGTATTAAAGAAAGAGTCTATATTGGGCCAGAATTTGACTGCTAGATGAAGAGATTCTAATCTGTAGAAGATTAGGGTGCAACTTTCTGTGTCTTTGAAATAAAATATTAAATTAATGTGTCTTAAGCTGTGTATTATTGATGAGCACTGACTGCTTGTTTACATGTGGATACCACACGTGGTGTTTGGTGATCCACTGCAGGGTGGTGATTGCTAAGAGCAGAGTGATCCTAGAGGCTAACTCTTTTAATGTCATTACTTGGCTTGAACTTGAGGCAATGCAAGCAGCCAAGCAGGTAGGACTGTCCTAACTAGGTTCTTCATAACTGTGAGGGGAAGCCCTAAAAATGGTACTTTGTTATGTTTCACAAGTCTGTCCTTTTCTTCCTTGTTGGTTGATGGCATCGCAGTTAGTGTCTTAGGGCTGAAATCTGCAAGATCCTATCAAAAACTGCAGTAAGTTGGTTTTTATGAGCTTTTGGTGGGTTTTGGGTCTTGTGTAGTGTGCTGGGAGAGAAGAGAGTTGGTTAGGATATACTTATAGGAGTCTGCTCTTCAGTTGGCTTAACATCATACTAAGATGTTTTCCCCAACAAAATTGACAGTTACTTTTAACCTCGGCTGCCACAACCCACCTACACCCATGGTGCCTGTTTGCTGGATATTTAGTAAATGACAATGATACCAGAAGTTTGAGACAAGAATTCTGCAAATGTGTTGTGGTCTACTGAAAGAAACAACATAGTGAGAGGGTTGCTGATGTTATCTTTGTGAGCAGGCAGAAGCCAGGAGGAGGCCAAAAAGGTCATGTGGTCTACTGAAAGAAGTGGCAACATAGTGAGAAGGTTGCTGTTGTGTGTGAGCAGGCAGAAGACAGGAAGAAGCCAAAAAGGTCCTGTGGTCTACTGAAAGGAATGACAATGCAGTGAGAGGGTTGCTGATGTTATCTGCATGAGCAGGGAGAAGCCAAGGAAGACGCCAAAAAAGTCCCGTGGTCTACTGAAAGAAATGGCAACATAGTGATTGCTGATTTTTTCTGTGTGACCAGGGAGAAGCCAAGTAAGAGGCCAAAAAAGTCCTGTGGTCTACTGAACACAATGGCAAACATGGTGAAAGGGTTGCTGATGTTATCTGTGTGTGCAGCAGAAGCCAAGGAAGAGGCCAAGGTGGCAGAGCTGGCAGCTGGGGCTGCAGCAACTGTGCGATATGACAAGAACCACTCCAAGGGATTTTCAAAGGCACTTGGTTCTCTTGATCCAAAGTCCAAACAGTTTCAGGAGGTGATTACTCACCCTGGATTTCTGTTCATCTCTTATTGTGTGTTTTGGGCAACTCTGGTTAGCTCCATGCACACACTGCACATGGTGATATCTTTTTGGAAGATATGCTTTGGAATATCTAATAGAAGGTGATCCCTGCAATGCAGGACACCAGTATGCAGTAGATGAGAGTTCAAGTTCAGCACTTTGTTACAAGAACTAAAGCTTGATCAGCTGTGATTCTTTACTGCAGGCGTAATATATTTAACCATTTCTGAAACTAACTGACAACGCATGGTTTCTACCAAGTAATTGGCTTGTATCTGAACTCTGGGTGAAAACATTACAAAAGAAAAGTCATGGTCATCAAAATTTAAGGCTTCTTCTATTAAAAATTTGTCCAAAATATGTCTTTTTTTTAAAAATCAAATCATTTTATAAGTCTTTTTATTCCTTAAATCAGCATCTTAAAAAATGTATTTTGTGACTTATTAAATTAATTTCAAGTTTATTCACATATTATCATAATATATTATCATGAATGTTGTATTGTAGGTAAAATCAATAATTTCAACATCAAATTAAATTACAATTATAAAATAGAAAAATTCAAGCAGTGGTTACACTTGTTGTGACTTTTATTAGTGTGATGACACTGATTAATTTTTATTTTTTTAAAAGTGTTTTCAATCCCTCTAAAAATTAATTAATGAAAACATGAATTGTATATACAATATTTAAACCCAATAGATTAATCGATACATTAAGGTTTTTAGGTGACAGATTCAATAATTTTAAGGATTTTCCATGTTCAAAAGAAAATCCGGTCACTATTAGGACTCACAATTGTATGATCATAATTGGAAGATTATGCCATCTGATGTCTCATCAAGAGAAGGGCACTAAAGGTCTGGGGTGGCAGATTGTGTCATTTTCTGGCACACATTGTATGACATAATCTTTTGCTGATGGTCATACACTCGTAATAGTGACCAAAATTTCTGTTGAGCATGAATTTTTAGAAGAATCATTGAATCTGCCACCCCAGACCTCAAATTCCATGGAATGGTCTCACCCTTGCCCATTATGTTGGGTAAGACACCAGGCAATGGGCAGCGACTTGAACAGTCCTTCATATATTCCATCATGGGACATGCAACTGAAGAAAGAATTGAGAGGATATATCCAGACCCACAATGATATATATATCTTCTACAGAAGTTAAGTTTTCTCGGGTTAGATTCCTTGCACTTTTTTATTTAAGTCTTGCCTACAAGAGGTAGTCTCATTTTGTCCCTTCATCGTCGTTTGTTTCATTGTATGTTTGTGAACCTTTCGTGAACATGAATGTGTTGCATTTCAAGAGCATAGCAAATACATCTGTATGCTCAACAGCGCAGAGCTACCTATCTATATTAACTCACTGCTTTCTCTCAACCAAAACAGAGCTTCTTTCTCCCCATACAGAGAAAGGCCTCCCTTGCGGAGATTTGCCAGTGTAAAGGGTGAGTGCCTTACAACATGCAATGTACCTCATGCATGCAGGCCCCTGTATGGTGAGTTCTTAAATGCATGTGGAGGGAATCCAGCTGTTGGGCTTTACACCAGGTAAGGCCTTCAGAAGAGGGCACTCCCAAAGTTCTGGGCCTTTATTTCCGGAATGCACTATCTCTCCTTCAGGCCTTACCTACCTACAACACACTGTGTCTTCAAGACTTGCAATATTACTATTGTCTTCTTCTTCCTTGTCAAAATGTCAAATTTCCTACTTAAATGTATTCAAGTCGCCTTTCAATTCAAAGTCTACAAGTTTGAGCATGAGTTTAAAAAATTATCACTTACCAAGTATGTATAAGTAGCCTTTTGACAAACATACATTCCTAGGAGTCTTTTGCTTTCCTCAACTTCACCTTCAGCAGAGAGTACCTCTTTAATTTCCCAGCTGATGAGCCAAAGAGGAATTGTTGGCCTTTGCACAAACAAATACTTCAGACCTTTCTTTCTTTCTGTGCACAGCTTCAACATGACTCTCGGATTGAAATTTAGGATATCTTTCCAGTAGGTGGCTGTGATCACAGATTTTGTTATCACAACAACTTTCAATTATGTTTTTTTCAAGTAGCTGTGCTCAGAGTCATGTCACAGCTCTATGGATCAAGCATTGACCAATTGCAGGAGTAGTGAGAGATGTAAATCAAGCTCTGACTCACCATACAATGGACATATGTGTTTTTTTCATGAGAATATGTGTTCACAAAGTTCCTAACATGATTAATTACATATTTTCACCACAGTTGTAGCTCTTCAATGGAAAAAGCCACTGTCCTTGCACCAAGAAACAAGACAAGCCCTATGTCAGTGGCTTTCCATTAGTCACAGCAGCCTAATGGATAGAAACCCTGAGACCCTGAACCATGGCTTCAAGACTGAATTCTGAAGACCAGGAGCACAAGAGAAAGGACGCACATATGATACCATGGGTTGTTGGGGGCTCAGGTTCATTGCATTCAACAAGTTAAATGCAATTCAAAAACCCTTTCTCCCACATAACTTGCTGCTGCAATAATGGTGTTTCCACAACCAGATGCAACAACAACAGATGGTTTCTCTTTTGGTAGATAGGGTAATATAAACCCTTCTTCCTTGACATTTTACATACCTGATAACAATGCCTGGGACACAGACAGACACAGAGAGAGAGAGAGAGAGAGTGTATGTGTATCTACAATTCTGCCCCACTTTCTTTCTTTCTCTCTCAGGCATTGTTGTTGTTGTTGTTGTTGCCGTCTGCTCCACTGCATTCTGCTCCAGAGGAGTAACAACAACCATGCTTGCTGAACTTCTTCAACAGAATGAAGAATTACCTACCCTCAAACGAGACCCATCATTTATTGTTCTCTGCTAAGAACTTAGAAGAAGAAGCAGAAGCAAGAAGGAAGACTTTTGAGCAAACCCTTGTGGGCTTGAACCGCCTCCAAATTTCCTTTCTTGTAAATGCTATGGCTCTTTCTCTCTCTTCACTGAGAATCTCAGGTGGTACCGCAAAGGAGGAGGACACCAGTCCCATTCTCCTCAGCTGTCTGTCTGCCCCCTTGATGATGCAAGAGCGAGCTACCATTCATCAAGGAAGAAGAAAGAGCCTTGGGACTATGTATGGTATGCAGCAGCCACAGGAGAGAGAACAAGACCCTAGAAAAAAAGGAAAGCGTTACTTGCAGGCGCTCCCTCCCAAAGCTACCTTGTTTTTCTGAACTTCTTCTTCTTCTTCTTCCGTCGCCCTCCCTGTTCTAGCTTCCAAGGAGAGAACCTAATCTCGGTTGTACGAGGAAACGTGAAAGAAAGGTTTAAAGTTATCATGGCCAGGAACATCATTGGCACCCCCTTACTTCGCCTGCTCTCACGCACGTCCTCCTCGTCGTCTCCTTATCTCAGGTTGTATGGCTTTCTCTGTCTCTCTCTAGCTGCTTTTTTGCTTTTGCTTGCCTTTCTCATTCCTTGTTGATGTGCAGACGAGCATATGGAAATTACGAAGAGTACGACGTCTTTGCGGGGACTGCAGATACAACTCATATGATAAGGATCAACGGGTCAGTCTCTTGCTTCACTCTCCCCTTCTCAGGACTTTCAGTTTTCTTTTGAAGCTCGCTCGTTGCATGCAATTATGTTGCTCTCGGTATAAAAGAAGAAGGAGAGAAGAAGAGAGAAGGAGAGTGTGGCCTTGAGAGGATATTTGTAGTGGACTCAGGTCTTCTTGAAAGCAGAAGAGGGTGGCCTTGAGCGGAGGTTTGTAGTGGGCTCAGATCTTCTTGAAGAAGAGAGTTGGTTTCAGAGGATGTCTATTGTGGACTCAGATTCTTGTTGAGGAAGAGAGTTGCCTTGAGAGGATGTTTGTAGTGGACTCATCAGATCTTCTTCTTCTCTTGCTGCTGTTGCTGCTGCATCCATCAGGTATGATGAGAATGGGTTCATAGCCAATGGAGTGAACATAGAAGGTGGGGTTATATGCCTCAGCAAGCTTGCTCTCACATGGATTCCCAAGACATTTGATGAAATAACACCTGACAGGTGAGAGTTTTGGCAATCCTGTTAATAAGAATCATCTTGTCATGTTTCTCCAAGCTGAGCTTTTTGCCTTGTGACCCCTCCTGATTTCTTTCTTCACAATTATTAGGGTTTAGGGTTCTCCACTAGGGGTTTGCTTAGCTTTGAGCTTTTGTTGTTTGTTTTGCTTTGAGATTCTCTGAATATTCACTTTTGTTTTTTGTTGGCTTCATTTTGTTGATTTGACAGTTTATCCATCTTTCAGCTTCTCCGGCCTGCCCCAGGTTAATATCCTCGTCATCTTCTTCTTCTTCTTCATCTTCTTCTTGATTCTTATTGTCTGCACCACAACAAAGAGGTCTTTGATAAGTTTCTCTAATTGACAACAGTTCTTGGATGAGATACACTACTACAGTTCTGTTTCAAGCATGGTGACCTTCCAATGAGAGTGAGCAAATGTATATTCCTAGTGTTGTGCTTTTTCCACAACATTCCATTCCACAGTAATGAAAAATAAATCCCAGACAGGAACACTCATAGCTTTTGAGAGTAGGTGAAATTTGGTTATGTCTGTATTATAACATTTTGAGGAAAGGCAGCCTTTAGAATCAAGCACTTTCCTGGAAATCTGATGAGGCATTTTGGATTTTGAAAATGTATTTTTGAGATGTATTTTGCCAGAGATTCTTGTGCTGGGCTGCGGCAGAAGGATACAGCGTGTAAGTAAAGAGCTTCGTGACTTTCTGCGCTCAAATGGCATCAAACTGGAAGCAATTGACTCGGTACTTTTTTTTTTTTTTCATTTCCATCTGTAAGAATTTATACCAGTAGGGTGGGTTTTAAGGGATTTTGGTGTCTTCAATTTTCTTTGTTTTCTGTGTTTGCTGTAAGTGGGTTTTGTCCTTGTGTCTTTCATCATGGAAAGGTTCTCTACTTTCTGTCAATCTATTTTTTTTCTCCTCGATCTGGATTCTAATCTCAAGAATTTGTCATCAGGCAAATGCAGCATCAACATTCAACATTTTGAATGAAGAAGGACGACAAGTAGCAGCTGCAATGTTGCCACAAGGTGCTACTTAAATCGCAACAAAGGCACAAGCTGCAGGGTTTCTGCTAAGATCACCTCACCCGGGTGAAGGAGTCCTAATTCTCTCTTAGAGTGTATATTTTTTTAATGTTTTGATTTTGAGGAGGTCTCCACCTCTCCATGGTACTACTCATTTTGTGGAATGTGTCTATGTGAAATTGGTCTCAAACCAATAACTTCTCCACTATAGGTCGAAACATTATGAATTGAGCTTGGTGTACCCCTACTCATCAAAGAGCTTTCCAATGATATGAAGAGCACAACAAGAGGTGCCATGGTTTGGGAGATCTCATCATGACAAAACAAACTACATCTCTTTCACATGCAGTTTGAATATCATTTTAATGTCGTTTCTCTTAATCAAGAGCCAATTTGAAAAAAAAAAGCTTTAGAATTTTTGCAAGGTTGCACCAAAAAGATGAATTTCACCACAATTTCACAAGGAAGGGACATGAAAAGAAATTAATTGCAATGTTTAGTTTTGTTTTTGGAAGTGTTCATGTTGGATGAAAAGATGTTAGAACTTTGTGGCATTTCCTCAAAGAAGGCATTTGGGAAATTTGTACCAACTAATTTTTTTTTGGGTAGGTTTGCATAATGGATGAAAAGTTGGAGAACTTGGCCCCCACTTTCCTCAAGAAGTTTTTTTAGGGAAACTTTGGTTAAATTTCCTAACTTTTCATCCATTGTGTGACCTTGTGAAATTCTATATTCTTGGTGAAAATAAACAAGTATTAAATTGGTGGTTCAATTTCCCATGGAAGATATGCCTCTTCCCCAAGGAAATGTGGCATAGTTATGAGATTAATGCCTTTGTTTTTTTCTTTTTCTTTTGCTTTTTTGGTTTTTTTTCACAAATATTTTCCTTGGGAAGGAGGGTCAAGTTCCTAAGTATGGGGAAGTGATGCCAAATTCCCAAAGGATGGGCATTTATTCATTTTCTCAACAATAGTAGTGAAGTGGGAGAATGAATAAATGATAATTAAAAAAAAATTAAATAAAGGAGTTCCATCAAATTTGTATTTGAGCCATTCCCCTCAACACATTGCTCATTAGTGAAGTGCATCACAATTTTTTGAAAAATTGTATAATATCAATAATAATTTCAAAATATTATCACAATTTGAATTACAATTTTCAAAATTTTGAGAAAAACCTACCTACCTACCTACCAACTACCTGCTTGTGGGTTGTTAGTAGGTAGATGGGGGGCGGGGGGGGGGGGGAACCAAAGCTAAACCCATTGGTTAGCTAGGGAACTGGAAACCAACAGAAAACTGTTTTATGACCACATTTCATTCATCCCTAGTTCCTCCTCTGCTGACCCACAAACTTTAAGACTTGGTCCATAAAGTGATTCTGCACAGCAGATTGGGCCCTGTAAGGTAGGTAGGTAGGTAGGTAGGTAGGTTGGTAGGTACCTATGTCATGATCTTGAGTCAGAGTGAACCAATAGTCACCAGGTAACTAACCATTATGGATGGATGTGGATGGACAGGAAACATTTTTTTTGCATTTGGTTCTGTAGTTCCCTGCTAACCACTGTGGTTACCTCAAGTCAGTTTCAATTTTTTTTAATTTTTTAATTTTTATTTTTTAATTTTTTTTTAAAAACTTACAAGAGTAAAACCTAACAACCCAACCTCTCAGAACAAGACCAACTTCATGAATAAAACTCAAAACCCATATCTGGGTAATATCCGGATCCATATCCATATATCAAGATATAACCCAAACAACACTGCCCTAAACCCTAACAAACGCTCTGTATCTCCAATGCCTTAAACCCTAACCCTATCGAAATAGGTTATATATCACTTCTTCTACCAGATATGCATAATGCAACTATCCATATCCGGTAAATGAAATATCACTAAGGTCCAAATATGAATATTGAAATTGTGTAACAATATTCAGATATCCGTAGAGATCAATTAGTACTTGTGGTGTGAACCGCCGGGTGCATATAATGGCGAATAGTAAAACTAGACTAGATATAGGATATGGATATATGCATAGTTGGGGTAATATCCGGATTCATATCCTGATATAAAGATATAACCGGACAACACTGGTTTGGACCAGTCTTGGATGAGTTATGGATGGAATCCTAATGTAAAAAGGGTTATTTATTCATGGTTTTTAAAAAATCAACCAAACTGGTGTAACCTTGTTGTAATATGGCTCCAATACCCTTGTTGGTCCATATGGTGGTGGTGCAATGATACCTTTGTTGATACCCAATATGTTCAATGCATACCCTCTCAATTCTATGGATTGAAAGCTACCCCTTCTCATCAAGGAGTGCTCCACAATCTCAATAGAAATTTGAGAGTTTCAAAAACTCATGTTTTATATTTCTTTACGATGTTTGGCTATTCAATGGGCAAGCAAAGTGAAAAGCCTAGAAAGTTGGTTCTTATTTATAATAGAAACACTTGTTGGAATAGGGTTAATGATTGTGTTAATGATCTTGAAAGTGAATTATCAAGGGTGTTTGCACACTACGGTGACCTTATATAGACGTCACAATGGTAGTTTTTCATGTATTCCTTAGGTACAAGAAAATTTTAAAAATAAGATCCATTAAAATAATAATAAAAAAGAAAATTGTTTATTTAAAATTATCATAATCAACCTTTCAAAAATGAAAAAATCAAGTCAAAGTCGTGGATAGCCAATAAGTAATGGACTTTTGAATTTTGCTCAAAATTTTTGTCACACCTGCAAAACTCATGAACATGGACTTTTATTTTACAATGTGTTAATCTTATGTGTTTGAAATTTTGGGACATTGGATGAATTATGTTTTAAAAACTAAAGATCCATTGAATGAATGGAATGTGATTTTAATTTATTATTTTATTGACTTTTTAAATTTCCAAATATTATAATTATTTATAAAGTTTTTTTAAGCATTTGAATATCATTATTTTAAAATAATCTATTTTGAAATTTTTTTATGTCTTATAGCATCATGATTTGAAATTGGAAATGAAAAAAAAATGTTATTTTCAATATCATCTAAATATTCATATTTTAAGCTAATTTTCAACTACACTAGAAAAGGACTTTCAAAAATGACTATAATCTGCCAAAATTGTGACACCCTAATGTGCTTTTGCCTTCAATATTGAAGCTTAAGTTGATAAGGATTGGATAGAGAGTAGTTTGAATTAATGTTCATGGCAAGAAACTTGGAAGGACATTTGAAGAGTTATAAGTTTGGTGATCATTAGGAAAGGAATTGAGTTAGTTTTTGGGGAAAGAAGCTTGTGTGAGAGGAAAGGAAAGATTGGAGAAAAATAGTTTTGATGAATGTAATTGTGTTTTGATGTTATGTGTTGAAATACATGCTATTTTGACTTTTTGTTTTCAAATTATTGCAAATCTAATATTGATATAGTTATGGATTATGGAATGTGTTTTGTTGAGTTTTAATTTCTGATTTTTGTAGTTTGTTTTTATTATAGACTTTGAATATCTAAATAATAATATGTTAAAGTATAGAAATGAAGATTAAAACAATAAAAAAATATTAACATTTACCAACATCTATGAAATGAGTGTAAACACCATAATACCTCAATGGTCTCATCAAAATTTATATTATTTTTTAAAATGTTGAAGTGAAGAAAATTGTATAATCCTATGAAATATATATATTGAAATGGAATTTTCCATTTTTTATTAATTATTTAGTAGACATGTGTTGAATCCACCCTTGTATTACAATAATTTTATTTTATACACAATTTAAAGCTTGGGAGGTAACATATTATTATTTTTTCTAACAAGGATGTGACCAACAAATATTAGAATATAAATGGTTGAAGATATTTTCATTAAACCAATTAAGTAATTGTAATGACCTCACAGATGGCATTATGTTTTGCAAAATAGTCCCACGTAAGGTTAGTTGATATGGTGTTTACATTCCCATGTCTCGTATAGCAAAAAATTACATTTCTCCATTTTCTATTAAACAAGTGGGAGATTCCTTAATTTTCCCCTAGGTATGAGTGGTCCAAGCCATGCCATATTAACATGCCTTGATCGTTACCAATGTTGGGTAGGTTGCCATTTTGGTAGGTAAAAATCATAAATTCCAATTGGACAATTAACAATAACCAAATTAAAACCAAGTCAAATTTCTAAAATTGGAAACAAATTTCATGTTTTCAAAAACTAGAACTAGAACTAAATTTTGGATTTTATCATGTGTAAAATTAAAATTGAAATACATGTTTTTGAAAGAAAAAAAATTAAGAGCTAATCAAAGTTCAACGTTACTTCATTGTGAATTCTAGTTAGGGTTGGTAAGAACCAAACCGAAATTGGGTTTGATTTTTAAAATTGAAATTGTCCAATTTATTTTGGACCAAATTTTCAATTCCATTTATATGTGGAATCAAAACTAGAACCAAGATTATTTTAATTTTTTGTTTGAAATGAAAACTAAAGGTCATTTTTTAAAGCAAAAAACCATCCAACACTAATCATGACATGGTTACCATACATGTAAAGACCTATCAAAAACTTGTAGTGCATTTGGATAACACCTTCAAAAATAATGTTGATGTTGAAAAAGGCTAGGGATTTTACATTTTTGGGGCATTTAGGGTTTTTTACATGTTTAAGTAAGGTCGAGGCCATGGGCTTTAGTGGAACAAGGGCCCATGTGAAATGGAGCTCAATGAAAACTTATTTTAGTAAAACCTATTATGGTTGAAAGTTTTACCATGCATACAAATTTAGGTTGATTTTTCACCATGATATAAATGGATACTTGGTGAATATATGTTTATTGAATATCACAAGAATAAATAAGGAGGACAAATGAAATGCTTAAAAGAATGGGCAATACATAAATTTCAAATAGCCCACCCTTCATGGAGGAGAAATTACGAGTTGTAACATGTTATTCAATTACATTACATCCAAGTCTTTACATTTCATGATGGCCCATGTTTTCTTCTGCCAAATGTTCAAAAGATATTTTAAATCTTACTTGTTAAATTTAGAATGAAAATTTTGATTATCTTTATATGCGGGAAGTCAATTGGAAGGGGGCATTATCAAAATTTGGCACTTGCCCTTGGCTACCACCTACTACCAAGTGGGCATTTTTTTTGGTAATGCCTTTGTCTTACAACCTTACCTACCACTAAAATTGTGGCTTAACAAGTTTCTAGGGCCATGTGGGTTATAAAACCTAACACTAACGTTGTTTCCTTTGGAATTAGAATCATTATTTCCTTCTGAAGTTTTTTAACAATTAAGTTAACATTCAAAAAGATGACACCACCATTTCATGGCCACTTCAAGATTAAAACCACTAGAACAAATTTTTCTTATCCACAATTCACATTAATTTGAATGAAAATATTTCCCTTATGTTAAATGTATTTGTTCCTTTATTGAAATTTGTGGGTTGCATTTGGGGGCAACATTGGGCTAAATAATGAACTATCAATCAACCATCAAATCAATACATTTTGCAACTAAAATGTTTAACTTCAAACTTAATATAAAATGATTAAATATATTATTGAGTCTTGACCATTTGTTTAGAAGGCTATTTTTAGTATTTTGTATATGATTGGATTTCATATTTAAAATTCACATTCTAATCATTAAAGTTAAAAAGGGAAATCTTCCATGTTCAAAAGCAATCAATGTGTTAAAAATACATTGAAATTAAGGTGTTGAAAATGATTTCATGTCAACATTTTGTTTAACAATGCCATGTCACAACAAATAATGTTGCAAATCCATGTTTTTTGGTTTCACTTACCATAAAGAAAGTTCATATGGCATAAAAGATCCATATGTTTTTCTTAAAACCCAATGTTTTCAATTTTTCATCCACATCCCCACCCATGGTTATTTCTCGGTTCCCATTGTTTTAGGAAATCAAAATTCGCTTAGGTTTTTAGACTTGGTAACCCCTTGGCCATGGGCTATACCTACCAAATGAATATCCATCATATAAAAAGGAGGGATATCATGCCTAACCCATGTGAGTTGTAGTGATATCACACCTATGAATTTGGGATGTCTCTTGACATACTTTTAAGGAGTCTACATGCATAATATCCCATAAGGATGAACCACAACTTGTATTCTAAATCTTCTTAGTTCCTATTCACACTACCTAGGTTTATTAATAATATCTATGTAAGTGGGTAAGTAGCATAGGTCAAACATGGGTAGGGAATGTAACCGGTTATGCAAGAGCATCTCCATCACAATACCTTAAGCACACTATCAATGACAGCTTGGGAATTGTTAATGCACATCTCCACCCTAACACCTACAACACCAAAAGAAAAGCAACCTCATGATTTGTAACTCTTCAAACTTACAACCACATGTAAAACATTATTGTTAACAACAACCCCGACATCAAGTTTTTTCTTGTGTTTGTGTTATTGTAAATAGTGTGTTTCTTTTTTCCATGTATTTACTTGTGTGTATAGAAGAAACATACATATAATATAGAGTAGATATAGAAATTGTGATTGTCATGGAAAAAAAACAAGAAGATACAAGAACAAAAAAGGGAAAAAAAGGAAATAAACTTTCAATAGCTTTTAAATGAGTTGTTGAAAATGCTAGGACTTTGACATGTTGCGTTAACAACAACAAAAAAAGGTTGCTTTTAGCCTTGGGTTTCATTTTCTGGTCATGATGGCATGTTGAGACAATGAAATTTTGTTGTTAGTAACTATAGGTCAAGAATCACCTTTGCATTTAAGAAAAGGAATGAGGGTGCAAAGGAGCCTAAAAGCTTCACATCATGAAAAGAGGTGTGACTTTTACATTCCTATACAATCCACCATTCCTTGGAATCTTGCTAGAAGGTGAAATTAGCACAAAACCTATATGGGTTACCCAATATAGGTTACCCAATATTATAGTTCAAATGTAGGTTACTCAACATTAGGTTATACCATTATTAGAAAAATTATCCTTTGGGGTTGGTTTTTGCAACTAGTTTTTAGTTGTAAGCGACACTTGTGAATAAAAAAACCACCTACTAATCAACAACAAGTCATTATGACCACTAGTCATGTAAACAACATATAAACATTTTCACCATCGAATACATGTATGTCAATCATATATACATATCCGAATGTGTTTTTGCAACTATACTTACGATTGTGATGCGACTGCAACATGCACCAATGGCAAATTTGACATGCATTAGCCAAACAATTGTCCACTAAATGACACATGGCAAAATAGTAGTGTATTTTATTCAATAAAAACCATTTTTTTCCCACGATACATTACTTACCACATGGCAACCTAACGATAGTTGCTTTTGTAACTACTTATAGGTAATCACAAAAAACACTTATTCATTCACTACAAGGAATTTGCAAATTAATGATTAAATTAATGACTAATTTTTAATCATAGTTACCACATGCAATTGCCATAATGCCTAGTCACCTTGAACAAATCACATAAAATTATAGTTGGAAAAAAATAGGTGGCATCAATTTGCAATGGTAATCACATGAAGTGCAACTTATGTGAACTTTTCAAACATCCAAACTAGTTTACATGACATTATCATTTTGTGATTAATTTTATGATTAAGTAATATAGTTCCATTACTTATATTTATTTAAATAATTTTTCTAAAATATTAGAATAAAACCTTTATTTATTTATTTATTTATATTATTGGTAAATTCATTAATTTCAACTTATACCATGTCGACACATATCATTACTTAAGCTAGGCTATAAAAGTTGGTTTAATTTGTTAAGTAGGCCACCTATTGTCCCTACCTAAACCCAACTAATAGGCACCTAATAACCACCTAGTTTAAATTGGCTATGTAAATAAGGAATATTTGGTTGACATCCCACTTTTGACCACAATCCATGTCATTTGTGAAAATTGATCTTTGAACCCCAAGGATGGAGATCAATTCCTTTACCACCAAGCCACCCCATTATTGTGACAAAATAGTAATGTGCATTATACATAACCTACTTCATTTAACATCATACAAAATATCATATTTGATATTCTATTGAGATTTTGTGCAAATGAAAAAATTAAAAATTAATCTTTAAAATCTTTCAATGATGTACAAATTTTTGTTCCTTTTAAAAATATAAATATACATATTTTTTAAAATTTTGAATTTCATCAATTGATTACCATTTCAACAACAATTCCTTGGAAAAAATAAATTGAAGCACATGATATATAAATGGATAATATAATCATAAACTAAAATATATCATTCATATCTTAAACCTTCATTTGAGGTGCCAACTGATAAGATCTAGTGATGAAAATCTAGTTGTCAGTTGGATAGGGTCCAACGATTAAAAATTGAACATTAATAGGATAAGGTCTATTCCAATTAATGATCAAATTTCAATTATTGGACCCTAAACCTTGTCCAATTAGCAACCAATTTTTAGTTTGTTGACCTTGTCCAATTAACAATTGAATTTAGTCATTGGACCTTGTCCATCTAATGACCAAATTTTAGTCATTGAACCTTATACCCTATATAAATGGCAACAAATTTTTGGCCATTGGAGCTTATCTAGCTAGTGACAAAATTTGGATTGTTGGACCTTATCCATTGAGTGATCGAATTTTGGTCATTGGATTTTATCCAACTTATAAACAATTTTAGTTGGACATATAACAAAGCTAAGTAATATGTGATTTGAACCTACATTGGTTGGCATTGGCCTCTTGCCAAGCTAATGCCAATGACTGCATACAATGCAACCTTTTGGTCCTAGTGCAAACAGGTAGGCCTTAAGTCCAAAATGGCAAAGGTTTGGAACATTTTTCATGGTGAACCCACACATTTTCCAAACAACAAAATTCATTAATGGTTATGCAAAATGGTGTATGTTGAGGTCATCCTTCAACAAGACGTGGATTGTATAATAATTCCAAATATTGGGGTTGTGAATACCTTTTCAAGGGTCGGGCATATCCCCCATGGCCTTCATCCCCAACATTAGGGGATGCAAGTTGAAATCCATGGGCAAGTAATTAGCCTTCACAAGATTGAGCCACCCCAACAAATTGTATAGTCAACATTTGGTGCAAAAAGAAAGTGGTGAAAACTTTAGGGCCACCCTTACAAAGGGTCCAACTAGGGCCTACCTTACAATGAATGAATCTTGTGCCTATAGCCAAAATAAAAAGGCAAATGTTGTCAACATTATCATAAAACACTACATCAATATATGTCCAAGTTCATGATGTGTTTCACTAAATTTTGAATGAATTTAAACAAATTTACCATGGTGAAAATGGGCAACCCTTTAATAAACATGGACCAATTGTCACAAACAAATGAATTCACTAATAGATAATTGAATTCACCAATAGTTAATCAAATTCATTAATAGTTAATAATAAACCTAGGTTAGGCACCTAGAAAATTTCAATAAACTACCAAGCCTAAGTTATGAATTTAACATACTTAAACACATTACCCACCAACCTAGGGTGCAAATGTGAAGGTTTGAACCCTTCACTTCATTTCACTTTCATGTTTAAGGAATAAGTCTTTAACCATTGAACCACTATTTAAATGAATGATATTTTTTGGTCATCACATATTATTATGCGCATTCTTTTTTACCCTACATTATTCTTGGCAATCCTTGGTTATTCTACCATATGTTATTTTAGGCTATTTTATTGTAAACCATTGTTGATTATTTTACATTATTTTACCATACGTAAAATTCGACTATTTTATCATAGGATATTTTAGGTTATTTTTATTGTACGTCATTCTTAGCTATTTTACAATATTTGATCATAGTCTATTGTTGATTATTGTATACTATATTATCATAGGCTATTGGTGGCTATTATATTATAGGCCATTGTTGACTATTATAAAATATATTAGCATAAGCTATTGGTGGTTATTATATTATACGCCATTGTTGGATATTATAAAGTATGTTACTATAGGTTATTGGTGGCTATTATATTATAGCCCATTTTTTGTTATTATAAAGTATATTACCATAGGTTATTGGTGGTTATTATATTGTAATGTATTGTTTGTTATTCTACCATAGGCTATTATTGATTATTATAGGTTATTTTACCCTAAACTATTATTGAATATTCTATCATAGGATATTATTGGTTACTTTAAGTTATTATTATTATTTTATCATTGGATATTATTGGTTATTTTAGGTTATTTACCATAGGTTATTATTGGTTATTATATTATAAGCTATTGTTAGCTATTTTAAACAATTTACCATTTCTTTTGGGGCTGTTTTATTATAGGTTTTTTTTGTTAGTCAATGTGATTTACAATAGGTTATTATTAGTTATTCTATTGTAGGTTATTATTGGTTATTTTATATTATTATACCTCAACTTATTATTGGTTGTTTTAAATTATTTTATTGCAAGCTATTTTAAATTCTTATAATTTAAGATAAAATAACATATATATAAACATAAAATAAAACCTAAGGTATGGCCTAGGATTAATTAAATTTTTTAATTAAAACTAATTTATAATTTAAAACCTATAATAAGTTAGGATATTTTAAGGTAAAATAACCTATAATAGCTTATATAACTGAAAGTATGATAACTTATAAGAACTTAAGGTATAAGTCATAATAACTAAGATAGCTTAAAATAACATTGTTATACATGGTGTGGCCAACATTAATTTTGGTTGGTTTACTTTGCATCTTAAGGTTTTTACATCATTCAAAGCTAAACATTTAGATATAGAAATTGGTTTTGCATTGTTCCAAGGATTGATGTTGTGGTTTATGCATTGATTGAAAATTTGGAAATTTTGCTATTGTTGTTATAGTACAAAACCAAAAAAAATTCATACATGGGATCAAAGACATGTAGAAAGCACAAGGGATGGGTACTCATATTGATTGCAACTATAGATGTGAAATATGTTGTCGTCATCACATTGTAACAATGACCCCAACAATAGTTGGCACTAATAACTTTAGATATGTGCATTATTTCCTTTGCTATTTTTATTAGCTTCATTCAATTCTGGACATCAAAGGTTTGTGCCAAGTATGACTCCTCTTTCTAACATGATAAAAAATGTTTAATGGGATAGTGCTAAAATTGTGGTTTTGATGCCTTCAAGATGCATCCAAAAGAATTTTAGTCTATGAGATCAATCTTTTGGAAAAACATCGAATACAAGGTTGAAGGGTTTACAGAAGATGGGAAGGAATTTTTTTTTTCCAAAGTGGAATATAATGAGACACCACCACATGGTGACATATTTTTGTATTTTAAACCTTGCTTGCAAAAATTTGTGTTCCATAGTTACGTTGCACAATGGTAAGATATGTGATTTAAAGATGTCATGAATAATATATGTGATGACATGGTTATTTCTTGCATTAAACCACTTCCATTTATGTTAGCCTTTTTCCTTCACACAAATAGCTCTTATGAAATTACATCAAAATCTCACCATTAAAAAGTTGAAATCTTTTATTAGGTACTTGGACCCAATAATGTTTACACCCTTTCCACTAAATGTGTTTCAACACTTGGTAAAATCCCCTTGAAATTGTGTGAAACTAGTAAATAAACTTTTAGATGATATAGACTTTGGTCCTAGTGATATAAGTTGCATGACACAATGCCTAATGATGTTGAATGGCATATGTTGGATGACAAAAGTCTTAGTGGCACTTGAAGCCCTAGCCGCACAAACTCTAATGACATTAACATTTTAAAAAATTATATTGGGGTGCATTTTAGTAAGGATGATATTAAAGTTGTCTCTCAAGATTCCCTTTTTTTGTTTGTGTTGGTTGATGCCATTGTTAGTTCGGGTGGCACTTTGAATTCTACACTTCAAGTTTTGGGCTAAACCTAAATGTTGTTGAACTATTAATCTAAAAACAAACATTCATGAAGACCACTTTCCCATCAAGACATTCTAAATCAAGACAAATGGTTTTGGGTGTTTACTTGAATGTTAACTCATTGCATTGTGTACATGGTAATAAAACATTGTTAGATCATCATAACTTTGCATAATGTTTATAAGGCGTTGAAGTCCAAGTTCTTGTTCAATGATATCTATAATTTTTAATTAATAAATAACAACTTACATCCATCCAACATTTATCAAATTTTAAAGACTTGGAAGCATTCACAAATTTAAATGAATTGAATTGTCACCAACTTCCCATTACAAAACCTCACCTACAAAATCACTCAAGATGTCAAAAATGATTGACAACAATTGTGCCACTTAAATCTATGGGGCACATTTTGAGATGAATCATGTTTTTTTAACAAATAAATCAAGATACACCAAGGAAATTAAGGTGAAATTCATACCAATTACCAAGAAAACATGATCATGTTTTGGTGAATGACACAAAACTACATTGAACCAATTATTAGCAACATCATAATGGAAACTATATTACTTAAATTGGGTTATCATCATACTTCCCAAGGTTTAACACATTAAGTGATGACAAATAAGTATCTCATGGAAGTTAAAAAATTTATGAAATTAAATGAAGAAATACTAACATTGAAGAGGAACTACTACAAAATGTGGGTGTAGTTCACTAGTCCTTATTCACTAGACCAATGAATTCATTGCATCCCCACTAGGTCTTGTTCATTAAGATTAATAAATTCACTCAAAATCTAGTGAAATCACTTGGTGTATAGGGTCACCTTTTGTTGTAGTGAGGGTATGTTAAATTTGGGAAAATGATAAAAACTTGTAGAACATACCAAACTTTGTTGGTGGGCACATTTTAGTCATGTTTCCTTTTTCTCTAGTTTTTTTTGCTCCTACCATTGTTGCCATAGTCTTCAATTTGCCATTGATCATTCTTTTTCATTATTATATAGCCAATAAAACCCATTTTGTCAATATTTGCTTTGGAAATTAACTCATTGGTTTGAGCATAAGTTTTTTTTTTCACAAACCCATAACCTTCGCTTCAGCTTGTTTATAGAAGACGCAAAACACATGGTGTATGCAACAATATCAAGTACTCTTTCCACATGTGGAAGGGTCAAATCCTTTGTGCAATCCTCTATGATACAAAAATAAAGGGTGTGTGACATTATGACATATTTTTGAAACTAAACCAAGTCTTGGTTCATGTTAAAATGTTGAACAAAAATTCACACGTTGTGTGCGTACCTTCAACAATGTCAAGCTCACATAGGGCTTCAATGCAAATGCTTTTAACTTTTTATGGCCTTGATTGTCTTCAACAAGTTGTTCAACAATCTAATTACCTTCATATACGGTATTTTGATTAATATCACTACTTGTAACTAGTGGAATAAGATGATTTTTTTTATGGATCACACAAATTGTAAAAGATGTTTTAATAAGCATTAAATGACAATTGGTTTTGCATTTGAGGATTAAGGTTCACTATGTACTATGTTCCAATCCATTTGGGTTCAAAACTTGATAAACATTCATTAAAAATGATGTTCCATTATGTATTTGGTATTCATGCATTAAAACAATGAGTGGTCATGAACTACAATTTTTTGGGGCCCCTTCATGGAACACACTTGTTACTAATAATTTGAAATTTTTTATTGTTGGGTTTGAATCAAACATAAAGAAAGGGGCACAACCATTAAAGTAATAACACGTTTAGTTGTTTGCAATACAAGTTTCAAACCATATATAATAGATTTTATGTAAAATTTCTTTGCATTTCATGGATGTTTTGTTTTTGTGTAAGGTAGGTTTGCAAAAGAAGAAATAAATGAAAAAATAAAGAGGGTTTTAGCTCAAACCTTGTTGCACAAATTGGCTATATTAAGGTGAGAAAACTCTCTTTATTTAGAGCATCATGAAGTTAGGATACATTGAAAAAACAAGAGTGCCACTTGTAATTTTTTTACTTGAGATCATAATTCAATCAACCATCCGCTTTATGGCTACAAGCCTTTTTGGGTCGAGGGCAAAATGGGTGGGTTGTTTCAATAATCTTTAAAAATAGCTTTGAATGTTTGACATATTTTTTTGAATAATGCTACTAGTTCCATAGTACAACCAAACTATGGTTCTAAATAATTGGACAATACATTCTTCCCTAGACATGACTAAAGATTTTATGTGAATTTCTAAGACAAAAGACAAACTTCCTTTTCTTTGTATGTGACATGTTTAAAATTGTGTTGAATTCAAGTAATAAACAAAGTTATGATGGTGGATGAAAACTTCAAATAGATGTAACCCTTACAAGTCAAAATTATGTTTTAATTCCCCTTCAATTGTTGCATTACAGGTTGTGTCTTGGATATATATGTATGATTATTTTTGCACCATTAAATGCCAAAACATGCCTCACAATGTGTGATGGCCTATATTGTTAATGACCTTTACATAAGTTTTTGTTGTCCCCATTGATGTGCAAGGTGTTAGATCTAATGGAATTTATCAATAGGTTTTTTAAAAAAGGAAAACAACTTGAGAATCGGCAAAAAAATTAGTAACTAAAGGTAAACGTTTTCATAATTAATCATTGAGGCAAGACTTTAGACAAAATCAAACCTTGAGGATCTTTTTTGAAGGTCATTTGATATGTTAAGTTAACAAATATTGATTTCACAATTTTGTTCATCAAATCACACATTTGAAAACTCATCAAATCTTGTACATAATTTGTTTCACATGAATTTCATAATTTGCTCACATTTGGAACTAGAAAAAATGTCAAATGTCATTGTGGCCTATTGGATAAAGGAGGTGTTTAATAACTAAGAAGTGTGTTTCATGTGGTGTTGCAATGTAAAATCCTAGGGGTTGTGGTACAATTTGTGTCAACCCCATTCCACCCAAACATACCTATTGATGAGTTCAACAAATAAGCTTACATGTTCCTTGATTTGGAAAAAGAAAATAGTCAAAGTTATTCAATGGAGCCATTTGGGATTGCAAAAGAATCATTATTATCCACATCTACATGCTCTAAATGTCACCCAAAGAATAACTTCTAATGCATGTGTGCATATACATATGTTTGAGGCATGTATGGGATGATGACTTGTTCAAGTCTTAATCAAATTAAGTTTTATGATTTAATGATACACAAGGCTTAGCGATATGAAATGAATGACATAACATTTAATGACTAGGGCAAATTGTCATTTTAATGAAAGTAATGTATGGACCACCTTGTTATGTGAGTGACCACAAATTATCACCTTAGTGAGGGTACATTACGCCAAAACACGTTCTTCATGACTAGAAAATTTTGTGACTATGTTTACGTTTAGTCATGGAATTATTTTCTTGGTCGTGTCCCTATTTTGTTCATAGTCACTTTCATGATTGTGTTATGACATTTGCGACTATGTTGCAACTACATTGTATAAATGACCACATGTGGGTTTTTATTTGTTTTTTGTTTTGTTTTGTTTGCTGTTATTGAAGTTTTCAAAAATAATTAGATTAGTTTATTAATTCAATTTTAATGCATTAAGTTAATAAATAACATTATAAAACATAAATAATGTTAGTTATAATTTATATTACAATTTCATGTTTTTTAAAAAATTCAATAATTAAACACATAAACATTTATTGAAAAAATTTGCAATCATTCATTTATATAATTAAATATTAATTAATTAAATATAGAATTATTTTATTTTATTTTAATATAAAAATTAAACATTAGATTTTCATAACTTTTTTTATCATATATAATTTTTAAAATTTTTAATTTCATATTGTAAACAATATTGTAGATCACAATTAATTAAATTAATTAAAATATATAATTAAATGGTTAAAATCGTGATTTAAAATTATAAGAGTATATTTTAATATAAAAATAAAGATAGTATAAAAATTAACTATATAAAATAAAAATAAAATTTTAATATCTAAATTAATATTTTACATTAAAAAATTATAAATGATTATTTTATTTTATTTTATTTTATTGAATCTAAAATATTTGTGATCTATTTATAAAGATTATATGCAAATAGTTCATATATTCAATATACCAAATCTTTATAATATATAATTTTACTAAAATATAGGTTTATAATGTGGGAGTTATATCATTACTTATTATTATGTCCATTTATAATTAATTCAGGTGCTTGAGTTTTTAAAAAAAAACAATGGTCATTGAAATAACAAAATTCAAACATCTTTTTACTCAAATGAGTTTACATTTTTAAATGAAAAAAAAAACTTTTATTTTTTCATTTGAAGAAAAAATCAATAAGATATTAAATATTAATGTTGGCATTTGTGCAACATTTACATTGAAACATGGGTTAAATAAAATGCACCCCACTATGTTTACACATCATGCGGGGTGGTTTATTGGTTAAGAATTTGATTTCCATTTTTGGGGTCCAAGGATTAAACCTCACAAGTGACATGGTTGTGGTCAACAATGTTATGTTGACCAAATATTCCCTATGCCTAGGTACTTACATTGGCTTGCCTAGCTATTTAGACTAGGTGACCTTCCTACTTATCTAAGTTACATTTTAGGTTAACATTATGTAATTCCACGTGTCAAATTATCATAAGATTAAAAAAATTAATAACAAAAAATATTTAATGTTATTAATTGAAAAATAAAATAAATTTATTTATGGTTATATTATGATTATAAATTATTACATTATATTATATATATACTATACAATATAATAATTATTTATTAGGTGTGTGTTTCTATACATGGTCGCAAAAGATAGTCATATGTATGTTTAAAACTAGGACAAAACAATTGGATGTCCTATGTGACTGCAAACTTAGTCATATATGTAGTTGTAAAGGATGCATTTTGGCGTAGGGGTAGTGTATGAATCACCTTGTTATGTTAATGACCTTCCTTGTGTGAAAAAAAATCAAATGACATGTGCCAAAATGACCAATTTGACTCGTAGGGGTGTGGCATGAATGGGGTAATGATTTGACTCTTAATGAAAGCTAACTTTTATGACTTAGTGACATGTAAGCTTTAACAACATGACACAAATGACATAGTGCTTGATGATGAGAGTAGATCTTCATCTTAACAAAGGTAATGTATGAACCACCTAGGAGCTATGTGTGATCAAAACTACTTGTAGGAAAATAAACCACCTAGGAACTATGTGTGATCAAAACTACTTGTAGGAAAATAAATTGACAGGAACCAAAACTTGAGTGGACCACAACATGTATACATGTAATGATTTGAATATTAATAATTAGGCCATTTGTGACACAACTCTTAGGGATTCAACCTTGTGAATTCCAACGTGAAGTGATAATGATCAAACATAATAAAAGGTGGTAATTTTGGAAGATTTGAGTTAAATGTACAATGGTCTTCTATACAAATGACCTTTAATAGATGTAATGACATGCATTATTATGGGGATCATAAACTCACCACCCATGAATATTGAATTTGACCCTATTGCCCCTTGCAATGATGAATGTAAGTTGAAATTAAATTTTGGTGGTAAAGTGTGAAAAAAAATGTCAACCCATCAAACTAAAATATCACTAGAAAGGAAAGTGGAAATGTTGCATTAACCATTGCATCTCCATAGCTTTAGGTGGAATGGATCACTCAAACTAGTGGTATAGGCATTTATGGTGGCACATTAATGACATGTTTTTTGCCAAGCAACCCGTATCACTAGCACAATCCAAAGTCACTATTGAAACGACAATAATGGAATAGGTTCAAATTCGACCCAAATTTGGGTGGAATGGTTAGTGGCTAATACCACATACCCTAGTAGTGTGGGTGGCACCATTCGGAGATGAGTGTTAAGTTCAACTCTTGATCCAATATTTTGCATGAGGTGTTGGATTTGTGGGCAATATTATCATGTTGGTTGGATTTGCCAACACATTACCTTGGGGGATGGGACTTCTCTAAAAGGAAATTTCACAATGCCAAAATGTGTTTTTCATAATTAGGACATTTTGTAGTTATGTCTTGATTTAATCATATAATCATATGTCCATTAGTCATTTAGTTTTAATCATTTTTGCTACTACATAGTGATTACATTATGACTACATGATTACAAGGTAAGTATCTAAGGTGGGCACCTCCTTAATATGTATTTAATTTAGGTAGTACTTAATGTGTGCATCAAGACTTGTGGACAATGTACAACCTTGTTGAAAAGTTCATGCCTATTGCAATGGAGAACTTGGCCATTGCACAACACTAAGATACATTATGGTATGTCACCATCCATGGATGTGGATATCGACCCAAGGTTTGAACTTGGGGATTATGTTTATTTACATAAAAAATCACTTACCACATTGGATGTGATGACTAGTAATGTCATTTTCCATGTGAATTTTTTTTATCTTTTGGGCTTTTGTTGTTGGAAGGTTGAAATGATCAAGTATGGAAATATAATGTGTGGAATTATGCACCATGTCACCTTCCACATGTGGATGGCCAAATGGATCCATCATTAGCCATAGTTCTAAAAGGTTTGCGATGTATGTTGTGTGGATAATCACAAGGTACAGTAACCACATGTTGGTTTGTGACCATTATTTTAGAGGTTGGCATATTGGTTGTTTGACATCGCCACTTTTGGAAGTTCCCATTGGACATTGGGTGTGTCCATTATGCACCAAATAAACATGTTTTGTTGTTTCATGTTAGCCCTTTGTATTGGAACATAGGCACGCTTTTAATTGGGACACTAGGTGATTTTAAGAAGGTTAGATTTTGGTTGAACAAGAGGGATTGTAATTATGTGATTAATGATGGGGTTCATGTCGCACTCGACCTATACTAATCTTAGACCATTTGGAACTAATGTTTTTCCATGGATTACCTCACCACATCATGTTTTATTTTATTGTATATTTGATTATTTAGTGTAAGAGGTCTTTTACCTTAGCTGTGGGGGGGGGGGTGGGTGGGGGTTTTTTTTTTTTTTTTATTGAGTGGTGTTTTTTTTTT
>Ga0116227_10003606_pt1 | contig 34292 bp, 30 predicted proteins | sample S1TSphgellanicum_FD_89693 | JGI IMG/M metagenome (GOLD analysis project Ga0116227, IMG submission 89693) | Host-associated microbial communities from peat moss isolated from Minnesota, USA - S1T2_Fb - Sphagnum magellanicum MG | ecosystem: Host-associated > Plants > Peat moss > Unclassified... | reverse complement strand
TTTGCAAATTTTTTTGGTTTTTTCCATCAAAAATGCTTTTTGATAGAATCTTATTTTTCAAGCCAAAATTTGGCAAAATTTCACCCCGCCCCCCCCCCCCCTAAAACACTAACGCAAACTAGCAATCCTCCACAAGAGAATTTAACCAAATTTGGTTCCATAACATAAAAAAAAGTAGATTTTTTTTCAAACCCCACTATATATTGGCGACATGCTTATTGTCCAAATATGGCAATTTCAACCTCTTCCCTATGAATTTTGGGTTACTTATCACTAAAATTCCTTTTGTAGAAGTTACAACTCCTTTTCTTTTGTTTCATTCATGAAGTGATGAAATTTTGCCACAAAAAAAATGTTAGAACATACCTCTTCCAAGCCTAATTGATTTGCTCTTTTCCCTTATTTGCCTACATGGATATGAAAAAGCAAATCAACTAAGTTTTTTTTTGCAAATTTGTGATGTAGGTGGATTGGTGATCTTTTATAATTTAAGAACTTAGCCAAGGTTGGCTATATGCTAAAGAGCAAAGTAGAATTCCTTTATTTTCTAGTGACATAATATTTGTTTATATTCCTAACAAATTCAACCTTTTTCTCCTTGAAATATGGTGACTTGGTGCCTTTTTCTTTGAAAAAAACTTTGTAAGATTTGTAGCCCTGTTTTTAATTTTCCAAATGGTGAAAATTCGCCCCAAAAAAATCTTGAAATCAATAGGTGCATTTTCATGTTCATGTTATCTATATTAAAATAATTAAATAATATACTTGTTTCAAGCCCATATACTTATCCCATGCCTTCTATGCATGTACATGGACAAGAAAAGACCCAAAAATGATGTACCAGTGAGAACCATATGACAACATAAGAAGCATAAAAAGAAGAGGGGAAATTGGGGGCATGGGGTTTTTCTTAGTTTGGAACCTCGCCCAAAGGGCATTACTTTCTTCTATCTAACAAAATAAAAATATTTAGTGTATTTCTCTAATGTTCAAACCTATTTACAAACCTACAAGCCCATGTATCTTACAAGCTTGCATATTTTTTTACAAACCTCATGGAAACTTCTTGGGAAAAAAATGGTGAATAAATGGTTCATGTTAAATTTCACATATAATAATTCAAATTTTCATTGTTGAAAATTTTACAAAATGTTTGTTGATATGTTTCATTAAAATAAATTTACATTGATTTTGCTAATAATGAAAAAACATTGGTAGTTAGATTGCATGTGTATTTTTATCGATATATTGATAATCACGGTGGTTTCTTTACATAACCATACAAATCTTAATAAATAATTGTTCATTTTCTTTTGCCAGCTTGATTGAATTGATGTCCACAACTTCTAGGAGATCACACAATTTCAAATTTTTCATTCATTCACAACCGTAATTCTAAGAAATAGAGATTTCTTTTGGTTTAATCTTTCACAAAACTAAATCAAAATTGTTGATCTTCACTACTCCATTTCTCATTTTGTAAACTTTATAAAAATACATAACATGTAATACATAACATTGAATATGCATGAACAATAACAAACAAGAGTCCTACAACAAGAACTATGTGAAAATGGACTATTTTGGTCTCGGAAATAATATCTTTCAAGTACAATGAACATGCTTCCAAGATTGTGTGTAGACTTAAGAAAAGTTGGAAAGGAACATAAACTTAACCCAAATTATCTATATAGAAAGTGCACAAGACTACAAAGAAAAAGTGCAAAAGTTGAAATAGAGATAAGGAGCTACAAAATTGTTGTGATTCAAAGGAGTAGTTCAAATGTAGCCAATCCCAACAAATGAAAATTGTGTTATTTGCATGCTTTGTTAAACTCAATGTTGAAGGTGAATTGCTTTACAATGAACAATGATGCATACTTCAAATTCATGCATGCTTTAACTTTTCATTTTATAAGCAATGCATCATGCAAGTTGATTGAGGTTTTATTGGCTTCTTCTAATGTCTAAATATATGTGTTTATTTTGTGCGGTACTTGTGATGTAAGGAGTCTATTGCAATGTAGCAAGGTTGGATTGCGTGGATGTAGTGGAGCATGGTTGCCTTGGATCAACAAACTCCTCAATAATTTTGGTTGTTTTGCAAGGCAAAATTGACAATTTGTAGTGGACATGCCCTAATCTTTCATTATTTTTTTTGCCTCGGCAAAGGATCACACCTTACTTGCTAGTTCCTTAGTTACACATAAGGGTTTTCAAATGAATCACAATCATTTCAAAATGAGGTGCCTTATGCATAAGGAGGTTCCTTTTCTCCTTTCAAATGGATCATAATCATCCATTTATAAAAACAATATTAGATTATTTGTTCTTTACATTGTGTAAAAAATTTGCATAGGATTGTTTTAGAAATTGGGGTCTCATTAGTAAGGAGGGCCCTTGTGCCTAAAATAACCTCACTTTTTGTTTATATGTATAAAATACTTACATTTAAAACACATGTAATTTTTTTCAATGGACTTGGAAGGCACATTATGAGTGAAATTTGTCCTTCAAAAATGACAAAACACCCCCCCACCCCCCCCTTATGAATGCCCCCCCTTATGAATGGATGTTTATTTAGGAATGTATCACTCCTTAAATGTTACCTTACATGTAAACACTTCAAGAAATTTCTTAATGTGTTTGGTAAGCACCTTATATTCATGAATATGCTAAAGAGGAAAGATATATTGTCTATTTGTTAAAAATGGGAGAGAAATTATGTTTATTTGTATGTGTAAGACCCCTTTCAATTGTGAGGAAAAGGTGTAAGAAACTCCTATTCTTGTGCCTTGTGATCCATGTATGTTTAAGTTCATATAACCTTTACCTTGTGTTTTATGATGAATACAACATGGGGGTGGGAGACATTCCCCAAATGTTCAGGGTTGAATTTAATTATGTTTCATCTTATGCCCCTTATTTTGGGAATGTTTCACTTTTTTTTTTGAAGTGTTACCTTACACGTCAATGTCAAATGAAAATTACATGTAGATTTTGAAATTAGGTAATATGTGGCATAATTAGCCAACCTTGTCAAATGTGTAGTTGGCTGATTTTGTTATGCCACTCCCATGTTCTTCATTTTTTTTGTACATTCCCTCATGGTCCCCACTATGTTCCAATAGTGGAGTACTTGCCATTAATGTTAAGGAGGGGGTAAGGTTTGGTTTGGTTTAGCCCTTAGGTCTCCATTATTAAAGAAAAAACAATGATATAAATTTGAAAAAACTAAAGGACTTGACAAATAAAGAACTCAATAATGAACACAAACTAAACAACTTTATTACTTAAACAATAAATATTTTAATTCTTTATTTTTCAAGACCACAACACCAGATTCAAAGATGGGATGTTCAATCATTCACATTGACAAACTTCCAAAATCCTTTATGTTCCAATCATATACATGAAATTTTTCGTAGTGTCCTTTTAATATTTCCTTCTACCATCTTATCATAAGAAAAACCCCCTCCTTGCTTGTAACATCAATTAGTTTCCAAATGTACCCCAGAAAAACATAGCCTGCCCATAGCCTCCCTTTTCTACCTCCTAACATAGTCCAATCCTCTCCAAAACCCTAAAACACCAAGTGCCCCCTCACAAGTCATTAGCCTTCCCCTTTTGTACCTCCTCTTCACCTTTCCCCATTTTTCTACTCCCTTTGCATGCTCCTTTCTCATCTTCTTGCTTCATGCGCCCCTCTTCATCTTAAATAGTCCTTGCGCAAGTTGCCACCACCTCTCTGGCCTCCCATTCATATTTCCACCTCCTTTGCTTTTGTATCCTTCCTTGAGGTCACCCTAAAGGTTTCATTTTTCATAAGTGAATAACCACCTCCCACTTGTTTGTTGATGATGTACTTAATCCCCCCCAAGTCTCCCCAAATTTTCACATCATACTCTAACCTCCACCCCAAATTCATAAATATCTCTACATTTTCACATCAAATGAGAAGTCGACAAGAAAGAGTTATCAAGAAGCCCCACCCCCCAAACCTACTATAAAAGTCTAACAACATAATCAAGACCTAAATATAAAATTTAGGAACTGATATTCTCCAACTATTCTCCTTCCTTATGCAATAGGTTAATCATACTAGGGCATCATATGGTGACCATTTGTAACCAAAAAGAAAAGGGTACATAATCCATTTCCTGATTTCAAATCCTTACTTTGATTACAATGTCTGCAATTCATCTCTTGCTAAATAGGCAATGTCACAACACCTTAGTTTTGTAGTCTTACAATACGTGATTCTCCATACCATGAGAATATTCAGACTGTACATACCTATTAACCTCTCCTAAATTGCTATAGTAGTAGTCCTCAATTGCTGCTAGGAACAAATTCTTTTATTATGAGTGCATGAGTTAATAAGGTTTGGTTTGAGGTCAGCGCTTTCAATGTTCAATTGGTCTATTATAAGCTACTAATCCATCCCCCTACCACATGAGATAATGCAGAACTATGTTTGATCTATCCTTCATAAACAAATCGACTTTTGGGTACAAATCCATAACTAAACAAGGTATGCCAAGTTGGTTTGCAACTACTCAAGAAAAATAGAATTTTGTGTGGAATATGGATCTATGGATACTTACCTTAATCTCTCCCATCTAATTCCTTTCTCACTCACATTCTGTCCAGCCCAAGGATACCCACTAAGGTTTATAGCTCCCATTCAGGTGTGTGCATTACCCACTGGATTTCAAGAAAGGTTCCACCAAAGTCCCCTGCAAATGCACTTCTCTACATGTTCGTAGTTCTATAGCTCATACTTCCTTTAAGTGTCGTCAACCCTTAGCATCAACCTTTTATAAGTCCTAACTCTAAGAACACAGAGCCTGCCATGATATAGTCACTTGCGTAGTGGAAATCAAAATAGCAACTACAAATTTTTGCAAGCTTTTACTTTTACACAAACTGCAACAATGTCAACAAAATAGACATGTCCTTCTTTGCCCTCACATTCCTCTTTTTATATTTGTTCAACCGCATCCTACCTCATGTCTCCCTTGCATGCTTGCAACACCCTTGGCCACCCATCGTTTGGTGCAAACCTGTTTCACATAACACAGAAACAACAAAGTTTGTTACTCACAACCACTAATAAACAGTGATGATATAAATTTCGTCGCTTGCACGAAAAAAGTTGATGTTTGTTCAAAACAAAACGTAAACCTTAAAATGAAGTAATGTTCACATTAAAAATATTCCAAATGACTTCCTATGTGGTCACACACTATCCTTTCTAGGTTAACTAACCCAATTCTTCCCATCCTTTTCAAACCACCATTCCTTAAATTTATAGTTAAGACTTTATCTTAACCCTTTTTAAAGCATGATCTCTTGACCCTTCCCAAAAGTTCTATCCTCCTCAACCTACTCCTTATGTCACCTAAACCCCTTCCCCACAAGTCACATCCCACAAAATAGGTCATTATCCTAACAAAATGGGGTTAGATTATTTTGTACCCAATAAAATTGCTATACATTATGTTTTTAAAAAATTCTTCTAAGAGTTCCTGTTAGTTGTACATCTTTTTAAAAAATCCCCAAACATTTTTTTCATAGATTTTCTTATAAAAAATTTAGAAACATTCAAGCATATTTTTCATGAATATTTCTGAATATTTTCAAAAACAAAAGTCAAAAAAAAATCTTTATAGTTTATTGTCTATGATAGCCATCAAGTTCACCTTAGTACATTTTAATGAGTTAGGAGACAAATTCAACCAAACCTTGCATACTCCTTACTACATAAAGGGTTTCAAAGTTTGATTTTGCATACTTCTTAAGCTTCTAAAATTATAGAAGATGGTTTCTTTTGAAAAAAAATTGTCAATTTTGAAAGAAAGATATGTTGGTTTTGAAGAAACCAGAACACTATTTTGAGCAAAATCCCTTCATGCCAACGAAGGTGCCTCCTAGGATGCATCTTTTTGCACCTAGTTTGCCTCCAAGTCTGGACCTATATATGCCTTGTCCTCAAAGCTCATTAGGATGTAGAATGCACCTTAGGTGGCACCCTCTCTTATGTGCCCCTTAAGGTGCATAAAGGATTTCGAGAGCCAATTTTGCACACTTTTTAGGCATCTTAGAGTTAGGAAGAACAAACACTTTCTTCCCCAAAAATGCCAATTTTGACATAAATACTGGCTCCTATTAAAAAAAAACCCACAAATCTAATTTTAACAAAATCTGCCCTCAAAACTTCCTTTAGCCCGAACTGCATCGTGTTGTTTTATGCCAGCTAAAGCCCTGACATTACATCCACAGACCTTGAGCTTTTACATTCACAGACCTTCGAATTTAACATCCACAGACCTTGTGCTTTTACATCCACAGACCTTGGGGCTTTTTTTTACTACTACCGACCAAGGCTTTTAACCTTTTTCAGAGTGTAAAGTGCAATCCATCAGAACTCTCTGGTCGTGCTGCTGCTGTTGCTAGTTAAATTAGTTGTTACTTTTTACTTTAAGTCCCCGAACAGTGGCGGACACGAATGTTTAGGCCTCGTACTTTACGCCCACCTGCACACTTTTGTGGCCTCGTACTTTACGCCCGCCCGGAATGCGGATTCTCATTTTCTCGAGTCTTTTTTCTCGTCTGCGTTTTTTCTTCGTCTCCTCTCGCGCACTCGTCGTCGTGCTTCGCTCGCCTTTCGCGTTGTTGTTGTTGTGCCAGCCTTGTACTCTGCTCTCGACACCCACGCGAAGAGCGTAGCAGGAGGAGCTTCTTCTGATTGGTAAGAGAAAACCGAAACTATCCTCCTCCTCCTCCTCTTCTTCTTCTTCTTCTTCTTTTTTCTTCCCGGTTTGGGGGACGGATTGTGCATCTTTTATCGTGCGTGGATAGCAAGCTAGAGCACATTGCGATGTCCTCACATTTCATACATGAGCATTATCTATGCGTTATGGGAATTTTTTTCTCTGGTGACACTATAGATGCTAGTGAAGGATGTAAAACAACAAGCCGTTTTCGCAAGATGTATGACAATCCTGTGACTCTTAGTTTTTTCGGTTCTTTTGTATTGAGCTTCTTTGCACTCAAATCTATCTCCTCAACGGTCACCAGATTGCAGGCATCAGCAAGAGCTGATTCCTAGCTCCTTGTGGTTTATTGATAATGGATAGTTCAAGTTGGATTTCTCTCTCTAAATGTGACTGCCTCTTATTCACAACCTGCACTGGTTTGTATATCATAGGCTGGTAAAGCCTGTCCATCCTATCACAAGAGTGGAGTGGGAGAGGTGCAAAGAAGGACAATATGGCAATGGCATGGCAAGGATTAGCAGCCACGGCAGTTACAACAGGGAACGTGGTCCCTCTTGCTGCTTCATCTTCCTCCCACTTTCCTCGTTTGCAGCTGGTTACACCGATACTCTCACATGGTAACAATTCAAGAACTGCATCCATCTCACCACCATTCTGTCTTGTGCCTATATTACCGAGACCTAACCTTCCACCATAATGTGATTTGAACACTAGATTCGAGTTCTTTAGAACTGCCATCTGTATTTTGTGTCTTTTCAATCTGTTCTTGATCATTTCCCCTGATTGTGCATTACAGAATTGGGAAGGTGTAGACTTGCAACAAGATCTTCAGCTACTAGTTACTTTGGCACTGCTCCCCAGAATCGTGATACCACAAATCTAACAACCAACGCTGTTGCAGTGAGTAGAGCCTAACTTGAATGTGAAGATATGGTCTGTTCTGTAGTCTTACCATTCAATGATCAAGAATTGTTCAAAGAAAGTGCAATGGCTCCTGAATTGATGCTATGAGTTTTTTTTATGACCCTCTAGTGAAGCGGTGCATGTTATAAAACCATTAGCACAGCTGCGTCTCTTAATGGCGGCTGAATAGTCAGTCTGGGGCTCTTTCAGGGACTGTTACTTATTCAGAGAGAGTGTAAAATTTGTTGGCCCTGGTTGAGCTGGGCATGATGTGATCCTCTTCCCATGGGTTCAGACATTTGAGTGATGTGGATGCAGACAAAGGAAGCATCCACAAGCTCTGCAACCATAACTGGAGGGTAAGCTGTTGCTATAATCCTGCAAAAATGCTTGGGCTTCTCACTCTTGCAACTTTGTGTTATTAATGTACACATGTCCTTTCAAGACAGAGTGGTGGTCCTCATTATCCAATGGTTACTTCGTTGATATCATAGTCAGCTGCTGCCAACTTTCTTTCTCTTTCTTGCATCTGTAGCACTTTGTCCAGAGGAATTAAGGTCGTAGGATTTCAGTGAAATGTCTGGTCCTTGGAAGCTTCCCATCTGCATGGCTCTTGGGGGTCTGGTTTGTTTCATTGCATTCCTGTCTTGACTAAAAAAAGCTGTGCTACAACTGATGACTACATTATGGTGGGCCCGATTTGTGGTATTTTAGCCATGAACTGCTGCTATTTGAGGCTCTTCGTGAGGGACTGGAAGAGGAATTGGACCGGGACCCAACTGTATGTGTCATTGGTGAGGATGTTGGTCACTATGGTGGCTCTTACAAGGTCACCAAGGGTTTTGCAGAAAAGTTTGGGGACTGGAGACTTCTGGATACACCTATTTGTGAGAACTCTTTCACTGGCATGGCCATTGGAGCTGCTATGACAGGTCTACGGCCGGTTATCGAAGGTATGAACATGGGCTTTTTGCTTCTGGCCTACAACCAGATTGCCAACAACTGTGGCATGCTTCATTACACATCAGGGGGCCAATTCACAATCCCTGTGGTTATCAGGGGACCTGGAGGGGTGGGCAGGCAACTGGGTGCTGAACACTCTCAACGCCTGGAGTCTTACTTCCAATCTGTACCAGGCCTACAAATGGTGGCCTGTTCGACCCCATACAATGCCAAGGGGCTGATGAAGGCTGCCATACGCAGTGAAAACCCCGTAATTTTGTTTGAACATGTGCTGTTGTACAATTTGAAGGAGAAAATCCCTGATGAGGAATACACGTGCTGCCTGGAGGAGGCTGAACTGGTTCGACCTGGGGAGGATATTACTATCCTGACCTATTCTCGGATGCGTTACCATGTTACCCAGGTGTGTTGTTGGTTCTCTGGCTGTGCAGCTCATTGCATTTACAACCCAATTAATTCTGCTAGTGTGACAAGATTCAGGATTCAAGAGTGACACACTACAGTAGAAGTTGAAAGTTCCATAATATATATGTGAGAATTTGTGACTAAAGCTCGCACATATGCTTGTCTTTATCTGAGAGTGTAATGCTTTAGATGCTGGGGTTTTTTGAGCTTGCAGGCTGCTAAGACCCTGGTGAATAAGGGGTATGACCCAGAGATCATCGACATTCGTTCATTGAAGCCATTTGACATGTACACCATAGGCCAGTCAGTGAAGAAGACACACCGAGTTCTGATTGTGGAGGAATGCATGAGGACAGGAGGCATTGGGGCTAGTCTAAGGGCTGCGATCATGGAGAACTTTTTTGATGACTTGGATGCCCCCATTGGTTGCCTCTCATCACAGGATGTTCCAACCCCCTATTCTGGCCCTCTGGAGGAGCTGACTGTAGTTCAACCTCCCCAGATTGTAGCAGCTGTGGAACAGCTTTGCTCAAGAGAGTGACATGCAACAGATGGATGAGAATATGTTAGTGTATGTCTCAGGGCAGTTGGGTACTCTACACAGCAGTAAAGATCAGGAATGAGGACTCTTAAACACATGTAAGAAGGGGATGGACTTCCTTTCATACGTCTACCCAACTATTTGTGTAAGCATGCAGAAGGATTGTCCAGTTGGGGTTCCAGGGGAGAACCTGTACAATTTTGTTCTTGGAAGGTGAGCTTTTGTGAGGCTACTTATTTTGCTTCAGGTTTATGTTGGTCATAAGGATCTTTGTTAGGTTTAGCATAGCCAGCTCATTTCCGAGTTCAATTTCCACATTTTACCATTGTTGACAGACTCCAATTGCAGCCAAATTCTAGCACCTATGGTCTGTTTTTCCTGATCTTGGGGTTCCTACTTTTCTTGGTGCTAAGCACATCACATTTTTCAAAATCCATAGTTTTCCTTCTACTGAGCTATTCCACAAGCCTTGAACAGGGTTCACAACTGCCAAAAACCTTGAACTGGTTTGTAAGATATGGGGATGTTTTGATTTTTTGTAGTTGTCTCTTTCATGTGGCTTGTTTTCCCTACAGCTTCTATCTCAAGATTAATATTTCCCAAGCTTTTTTAGCTTGTTGAAAACTTCAGTGGAGATCAAGACAAATTGCCCTTGGAGAGGGCCAGTGGCAGCAACTATGTCCAGCAGCGGAGCAATATATGCAAGGTTTGTTACCAATCTTTCCTGAATTGAGGGTGGATGCTGGCACCCAAATAGGACAATTTCTTTGCACTGTGTTAGAACTTTAGCATCAAGCCAAGAGCCCAAGTGGTTGAAGCAACAGCATTTTGGTCTGCACACCCCACAAGAGGGTATGGACTATAATTGCAGACTTAGATCTGGCAATTTGGGTGGCAATTCAAGGCTTCTGGGAGGAAGTTAACATTAGATGATGATTTCTACCCTTTGTTGAGATAGGCAAGGTAGCTAATATTTTGTAGGTATAGTAATGATCATCCTTGGGACTTTCTTGGACTTTCTGGGACTTTTTTATGTTGGTTAATTTTCTGCATTAACCTATAGCCATTTCCAGGAACTAATGAATCAGTGGGGACATTATGGTAGGTGGTTTTCAGTGCTGTACATGTTCTGTTGAAGGTCCCTGAACATGTCTCTGATTTGTCACTGTTGTTTGAATTCTGTTGTGTTCTTATTTTCTCTTTCCTTTAGAGTGGGATGGCCATATTTTTCATCATTTTTGCTGATTGTTGCTGGGTTTTTGGGTCAAATCTGAGACCTCAATTACCTTATCATAAGGTCTCTCCATTCTTTTCAGATTGGCTACTTTCATGAGTATCAAAAAGTTCAAAGTACTTATGAAGATACTCTTGTATAAGTTTTGCATGCAAGTAGATGGCCCCTGAACAAGTGAGAGACTCACACTTTTGTTCATACATCTTGTTTTTATTGTTTCTTCATTCTAGTTCTTCCCATCTGTGTTGTTCCTTCTTCCTGCTTCTGAAAGTCTTTATCTGGAAGTCTGTCTTTGATTTCAAGGAAAAGTTTTAACCTTGTTCCAGCCTTTTCTTAATCACTAGTATGGAAGTTTATTGATTCTCCTGAGAGTTATTGTTGCTTGAAAGTTTGAGGGGATTATTCAAGCACATGTTGGGGTTCATGATATCAAGGTGGAGGAATGATAGCTACTCAGTTACAATTGATGACAAAGATGATGGTGGCAGGTTGAACCTTAAGGCCCCTTCCACATTGTAGCATTGTGGAGAGAGTGTGGTCAAAAACCTGGTTGAATAACCATATGGGAGCCAAGATAATGCAAGAGCAATTGAAGCTCATGATGGCCACAAGTATCTCAAAACAGAACAGACAAGCACAGAAGTGCCCATGCAACTGAGAATAAAGTGTCCTGAGACAACAACTCCATGGTGCTTCAGAAATGGGTTCATATGATACATTTAACAGCAACTAGACGGTTCACTCCTTCATGACAAAAAACAAACAAGATATATCCATAAAATTACAGAGAAATGTCTCTCCACAAACAACAATTTGAAAAGGTAACGTGACAATGAGTGTAGTCGTAACCTTATGAGAGTTGCTCACAAAGGTGTCAGACCCTCAACCTTCATCACAAATAACTGTGACAAGCTGCCATGACTTCTACCCACTGAATTCATCAGCAAAGGTGGGTGTAGATAAGTATATAATGATCAGCCCAAAATCTGGTGAAAACCATCATACAAAATCTGCATACTGTGTTTCTGTTACATTTCCAGAAGCAACAAGAACATTCAGTTGTGATATCAGAAAGCACTGAAAACAAAATGATATTAGAGTGTGTACCACAGGCAGTAAAACTCTGACACCTCTAACTACACATGTATGATGCAACAATAAGCATTGAAGATCACAGAAATCACATAAAACTGAACAATCCAGAGCAATGAGCACTGGAGAGGTAACTCACAACGATAGTTTGTTGAGCTCCATGAAGATGAAATTTCGAGCACTCTCACCCCAGGAAATCATGGCAGTAGTAGCTCCAACCCCCTGGAAGCCAGAGAGACAACACAACACAACACAACACCCATGCCAAATGCACAGATCAAAAGAGTGCTGACTATGCTCTCATTTTTGCAACATATGAATTGCATGGCAGTAACTCCAAGTCCTGGAAGAAAGAGGGACACAACATCATCCATGGGCAATAAACAGGATCAAAAGACTGCTGGATATGCTCTCATTTTGCAAGATATACAATCAAGCTTATCACTGATATTGAAGCTCATTCCTTAACCAACTGATTCCCGAATGTTGTGCCGGGAGCTAGCTATGGAGACATTTCACTGACCTCATTGGGATACAGTCACATCTTCCGCTCCCCACCCCGCACTTCAGCACACTCGCTGGCATCCTCATCTTTTGCAACTTGAAGGGGACACCATGGCGTCGCCCTTTCTCTGCCCTCTTTCTCCCTACCCCCTACCTCCCCTTTCACGGCATAGCGATCTCTGGATGCTGCTGTCAAAAGCAAAGGAGAGAGAGGAGATCTGTAGCCAACAGTACTGTGAGGCCCACTAAACCCTAAACCCTGAACCCTAAATCTCAACTTCAATTCTCTCAGCCCTACAAAGCTCCCATTTGTATCCTCCATCGTCAAAATCTTGGCACGGGATTTGAAGATCTTCTTTCTTTGATGGACATGTTTGTATCTTCTTTGATGTCGCGTTTGCAGGTGTTGGAGGTTTTTGTTTTGGTGTGTTTGTTGTTGTGAATTCCAGGAGGTTGTTTGCTGGCGAGGTTTTGGAGCTTTTTTATGTCTCCTTTATTCTGAGCTTTCTTCTGGAAGCTCTGTTTTGCTAGGCCTTATTGTGTCGAGGTGTCAGGAGTCTGTTGCAAAGTCTCGCAACTTTGGGTGGGGGAAGAGAAAACTTATCATTGAAGGTTCTGGCTGCGGAGAAGAGATGCCGCCTGAGCTACGGCCGCGGAAGGAGACTCCGACTCCGTCAAAGCCTGCCCCGGCTCGTCGCTCCAGGAAAACGCCATTGAAGCTGGCCGATTACTTCGCTGCGCCCCCCGCGGGTACCGGTGTGGAAAACAATGACAGCAAAACGGTGGAGAAGAAGCGAGGCAGGAGCAGAGCGAAGAAGGAAACAGACGAGATCCGACACGATGATGATAGCATTCAGCTGGACTCTGCTGAAACTCCCAACATAAGCTTGGAATTGACGGGCTGCGATGCGAAGGACAAAGAAGACAGGATGGAACCGATCATCGAAACTCCGTCGAAAACTAGGGTCGACAAGAACCTTGGTGAGGAGGACTGTGGTGTGGAAGAGGACAAAGGCGAGATGGCGGCGTCGGCACAGAAAGACAACAACAACAGTTGTGCTCCGATGTCGAGGCAGCAGCGGCGGAGGGAGCTTGACCTGAACAAGAGTTTGGGAAGTTGGCCTCAGCAGCTGGAGCAGCGGGAGAGTAGGAGTCAGACGCTCTCGAAGAAGAAACAGATGGTCGAAAATGAAGTGGAGGTGATTTGTCTCGACGATGACGACGATGATGGCAATTGTGACAATGGGTCTGTTGAGAAACTGCATGGCAAGACGAGAGTGCAGCAGCAGTTATGTAGCAACAAGCCCGATGAAGCTCCCAAACCCTCTCTAAGGTTTGTCTTGGAAAACGCAGATGAGGGTTTGGATGCTGCTGTTGTCGGAATGGCAGTGGAGAAGGTAGTGGAGCAACCCAAGGAAACAGATGTTGAGATGGCAGTAGTGGAGCACAGCAATGTTGGCCAAGAAGAGGTGGATGTTGTTGAAATGGCAGTAAAGAGGCAGCACTCAAATGCAAGCCTGGAAGAAGCCTCTGTTGAGCACTCAATGGATATGGAGAAGGTATCAATGGGGCACATGAATGCAGTGGAGGTTGTTGAAATGCCAGAGGAGCATGCAAGTGCAGGTGGAAAAATTCCGGGTGAGAAACAAAGTGAGAGAGGTACAGGACATGCTCTACTACTAGGTGATGGGGAAGACACTGAGACTGAGGTATTAGTAGCACAGAAGCAAACAGAAGAGGGAGTAGTTCAGGAATCTGAGATGATAGAGGAAGAGAAATTGGAGGTTGAGGACTCGCAGAGCAACAGACCTGAGAATGCCCACATGAGAGTGAAGGAACTGCCTTTATCAGAGCAAGAACATGGAAACGAGGAGGTAAGTGACAGAAATAGTGGTGGAGCAAGTGAGCAGATGGCAACATGTTCAGATGATGTGGAACAGGCGCAAGAAGACTCAATGCCTGGGAATGAAAATCAGGGAGATTATCAAGCCATGGTTGATGGAACAGGAGGAGATCATCTCAAGGAGAATGCTGTCAAACAATCTGAATCTGCTATGGTGCAGGATGTCCAGGTTGGTAGACACATGGTTGTTGGGGATAGAAACCATCCTCTTGAGGAGAATGTGAAGGAATATCCCATTGCCCTGGTTGACAGGGAAGGACATGATCATCTCGAGGAAAACCCAAAGGAAGATTCTCCAATGTTACAAGATCCTCAGGCACATGAAGTGCTTAGTAGTATAGTGTCAGAAGAGCATGATACTGTTCACTCACATGCCTCCCTGGTAACAGAGAGGATTAACAATCTCCAAGCAAAAGAAATTTATGACAAAAGGCTGCCGTCAGAGGGACCTCATACTGGTAATTTACATGACTACCAACTGTCAGAACTCACACCAGAGGTCCAGGAATGCAAGGTTCTTGAAGGAGGAACATTAACAGAGAATGATGCTGGGGACTCACATGACTCCTCATCAGCAGAGTCAGAACCTGAAGATGAGGACGTTCAGGTTCTGAATGGAATAGGTTGTGAAGATGAGGCTAAGGATGGTGAAGACAAGGTCGCATCTTTTGAGAATAGGAAAGCAAGTGAAATAGAAGACGACACTGACAGCAATGATGAAGATAGTGAAGAGGAAGAGGATGACACAGAATTGATAAAGCTGGTTGCTAAGTCCCTGAATACTCATCTCAAGCAAGAGAATGCAAGGTACGATGCATAATTAGGTTTTGGTCAGAGAAGTCTGAATCTCTTTCGCTGCATTTTGTCTTTCTTCATTTACACATCATGATATCCACTCTGATCAGAACCTTCAATGTTTGCTGTACAGTAGAATCTACAATTTTTTCACTAAATGTGTAAAAGGTTATTGTCTGTGCGAATAGGGTGGGAAGCAAGGACAGAGTGGATCCTTCAAATTCTACCTCAAGGACAGATGGGATTGATGAAGTGATGTATATTGATGACTCCAGGGACAGAGAGTAAGTTCCCCTCAGAGCCTATTAGATTGTGGTGTAAGTGTTCCTTCTTTCATACTGAATTGCAATTGCAATTCCTTGTGACGGGCTTCAAAGTTATAATCTTTCTTAGATTGGCTTCCTGATCTCTTAAAAGTCATATTGGAGTAGTTCTGCCCTTCATTCCCTGCAGACATTGATTGAGTACATTGCACACCTTGTCAGGCAATTGAAGGTCTTGAGTTCAAGTCCGGTCATGGGTTCTAACCTCCTAATTTGAATCTAACTGTAGGGCCTAGTTGTATTTGCATAGTTCAGTCCTGTTTGCCCTTCAAGTTTCTTTGATAGCTCTTTTATGGGCAGGGACTGCTTGCTGGACAAGGTTGTGTTTCTAACCAAGCACAGTACATCTGATTTTTTTCATGTCTCAAGTTTCCTGGGTCCTGTGTTTTGTTTGCAGTGCTGCTGAAGCAGCAGCAGAGGCCATGCATATCAGGTGGACCCCAAAGACTGGTTTGCCAATGATAGATGGTAAGGGGGTGGCAGATAGCTCAGGCCAGAGAATCAGTAAAGGTGTATCTGAGAAAAGCCTGGACAGGAGTGTTTGGAGAGGAGAGAAAGATTTGGAGGATGGACTTTTGGTACCCTCACTTGACCCACGAAAGCTGAGGAAACTTGCAAAGAAGGCAGCAAAAGATACAGCTGGATCAAAATGGTACGAACTCTGTCTCATGTTCTAATGTTGATATTGTCTTTTTGGTCTTTAGTTTCCTTGCATCTAGATTTCTGCCAAGCTAGCAGACTAGAACATAGTACTATTTCTTTGAACTATTCTCTTTCAATCTTGCAGTTTCTCTCCAAATGAGGACAAAAGTTGCCAAAGTGCATCTTTAGATGCAATCTCAAGGTGTAAATGTGGAGAAATAGATTCTACTTTTACACTAACAGTTGAGAACTCCTGTACTGCACTGCCTGAAGATGAATTTAACTGTGATTCCATACTTCACAGTTTAGTGGTGAAACTTGCAGTTAAACATGCCAGTTGTTTGACTCCTTGTAGGCAACACTTTTCCTCACACCCTTCACAAATTGTTTGGAACTACTTAAATACTGATCTCTCCAATGAGTGTGGTACCAGGTTTGATATGCCGGCACCAACAGTCACACCAGAGATTAAAAAGGAGCTGCAGCTTTTACAGGTATATCCTAAACCCTAACCATTAGAGAGCCTGTAGTTTAAGAATTTGTTGTTGAATAGCAGGTAAAGAAGTTGAGAGAGTTGGAAGTATATGACTTCACACTATCTGTTTCCTTTGTAAGCTCAAGCGTTTTTATGAAAAGTAGCATGCTAAACGCAAGTGGAGTGATTTGGTGTGTGCAGCTAAGAGGTGTCATGGATCCAAAACGCCATTACAAGGCCAGTGACATGAAGGGCATACCAAAGTACTTTCAAGTAAGGTTTTCAGACCTCATCATGACAACCATCACTAAGCAGGATTTTTTCTTCCACAAGTTGTGTGGTGCAAGTGTTCATGGAAATCATCATTCTTGCCTTGTGTTTGCAACTCCTGCAGATTGGAACAGTAGTGGAAGGAGGTGCTGATTTCTACTCAGGAAGGTTGACAAAGAAGGAACGCAAGGGGACATTTGCAGATGAGCTTCTTGCAGACACATCTCTTAAGGCCTACAGGTATGGACACTTTTCCAGCGTTTTCTGCAATTACTTGTCTGCAGGGAAGAACCATCAGAGCTTCCAAGCAGAGGAATTGTGTGAATTGCCTAGGGGGTTTTTGATCCAGTTTTAAGGATTTAGAGTACCTGAGGAAAAAAATTGCATTGATTGACCTTCTTTTGAGCAGACAAACAATTTTGTTTTCCTTGTTACAGAAAGCGGAAGTATAAAGAAATACAAGAGGAGAAGCAGGCTGGTGGCAAAAAGTTTTGGAAGCAGAAAAAGAACCGGCAAAAGCCTTCATGGGCAAAAACATAGCCAATGTAGGGCAACCCTTTGACCTCTTCCAAAAGTTTTCACCTTCTAACTCTTCAAAGTTTCTGTAGCAAGAGTTTTGCTTGGAGACATGCAGAAAGATGCATTGCATCCAATTATGATGTAGAGTGTGTCACCTTCATATTGAAATTTATTGAGATCCTTATTGCAGGAAAAGAATTTTGCTTTGATGGAAATATAAAACTAGTTTCACAAGAATTTTCTCTCCTTGGCATGTGCCCATGGGAGCTGCAGCTAGATTTGAGATGAGAAAGAGAGAGCACTCTGCACACCACCAGTGCTGCTCTTGGAGACCCATGTGAAAGCTTGAAGTAGAGAATGTAGAGGCATCTACTGTTTTTGAAGGAGCTTATTCATACCATGACCGGCTACACTACAATTGTCTAGAGCTCCTTAATGAATACACAAATGCTTCTATAACACCAAGGATAATATTGTGAATGAAGTCAGAACTGATGATTGATTTTGAATGAATTGCACATTCATTGACATTTTAAAATCCTTGATAAAAATATCTAGTCATTGTTGTTTCAATAAAGTGGTTACAAAGAAAGTTGATTAAAGGGTCACATATACTACACAACCTTGTCACAAATGCAACAGGTCTGAAATTCCTTCAAATATCTGATTTGCAAGTTGCAATTGCAATGATGGTAACAACAAAAATTATGGTGGCTTTCAAACACAAGTAGCTAACTACTAAATGAAACCCCATTGCAATCATATGTTTAATTGCAGTTGTTGCATTTACAGAAAAATCACAGGTAATAGAAACATCAAAATTAGAGAAAACTTTGAAAACTCTTTCATCCCTATCCCAATGATGGCTTCAGTAACATAAAACTGTAGCAAGCTTCATCTCAGCCACAAATGTATATACATCCAAACATGTTTAAGATGCAGAATCAGCACCCAAAACAGCACCAGAATTGTTTACAATTTTTGCTGCCTGCATTAAAAGCTCCTCCTGTGCCACTAGGTAATCATCTGTGCCCTGCATTGCACCAGCCAGCATTTAGAACATCATTAAACAGCACATATAACACACACACACACACACAACTTAGAACAGGTATAGAAAAGGAGGTTTAGCAGTGCATTACCATAGGCTTTAAATTGCAGGTTATGGCAATGATTAAAGAAGATGGTCCCACTTGTGAAACATGGCACCGTGGCTTCTCTTTCTCCAAAAAAACCCTTGGGTGAGAGTTCAACATGGACCGGATGTTTGCAGTGATGGAAGGGATCTTGTCAAAGTCCATCAGTCGAACTGGCAGATTCAGAGACAAGCCTCGCCACTGTGCACGAGATTTGTTTATTATCACCTGCCACAAGATTGAACCACCACAAATCTCAATTATGTGACACTCCCAATTTGAAAAGTTCTGGAAGTTTCTCAATAGATTAAGCTCACTGGAGCAAGAAGCATTTTCCCTTAAGCCTAAGCATCTTGCACACAACCTGACTAATACAGATAACATCAGATGACCAAATCCGGCATCACCCAGCAAACAGTATGGGGTATAAAGATTTATCACCTGGTTAGAGAAATAGGAATTGGGGACTACTATGGGGAACTTGTCAGAATTGAGCAACTGAGTTGAATGAAAGCCCATCTCCACCACCTGACCACTTACAGATCCCGCCTGGCACAAGGAGCTCAATTCAGCCACAAAAAGGAATAAAAGGACCTGCAACTTATGCCAATTTAAAACATTTCTAACTTGCAACTTGGACATGAACTAAGGCAAGGAGAGTATGAGCACACAGCTGGTAGATAGAAAGCTGAATTTGAAGGGTACATTGATACTGTCGCCCACAGTAAAAGGTCGTGTGAACTGTATAAATACACCACTCAGCATATTACCCAGTATATCTCTTGCAGCAAATGCTGTGGCAACACCTGCAGCCAATGGGAAATTTCTTTCTTTAGTGTGCTGGGTCTTACCCATATTGCAGACCAGACATAAATGGTTGCTTCATCAAGAGGGTTTGATGGTATTGAACTAGAGACATCCACCTGTACAAATGACCATCCACTACCAGAAAACAGCATGTAAAGCAGAGGCCAGAGCACACAAGTATCGAATGAAAAGCAAAAGTAGGCAGCAAATTCTGAATAACCAGAAGAGAAAGTGAGCAGATAAGTTAACATGAGGCTCAAAGATTTTCATATCAAAACACTAGTACGTTCCTTCTTCCTGACCAGAAAAAAAGAAGTTGCTACCACCTTCAATACACCCAAGAATCACTAGCAAACCTTTCAGTTTTTCCCTCACAGCAATCAGGAAGATAACCATATCATCACATTATTCTGAGTTTTCTCTTACCTCCTATTCCACCAACTGTCAAAACTGATTGAACAGCCACACCACAGGCTTCTGCAAATGACATGGCCCCCAGCACCAGCAATCCTATTGAAGATATCCGGTCCATTAGCAGATAGCGCTCCCTTTCACCTCCTGCAGCTGTCTTCCCAGCAACAATGTGTGCAAATACATTGCTCTTCCAACGGTATAGGAACCAGATTATGCTGATCACTGTGGCCCCACTCCATATCCTTGTGAGGTAGTGGGCTCCAATGGATGTGGGTGCTACAATATAACCCCTGATATGCATGCACAACAAAATCAGGACTGTCACTGAAAAATCTGCAAACCTACTTTAGGAACTGCAATAGAGAAGTGAGACAAATCACAATCAAAAGGTAGACAGCCTATCAAACACATTCTTCACTTCATTGATCAATAGTCTGCTGTTTCTTTCCAGTGTGAAGAAGAAGCAGAAGAAGAAGAAGAATCACATATGGTCTTCCATTCCTGTTCAACAATGGTGCATATGTACACAAGACAATATCATTGTGCTTGTCAGGGGCACTCACTCATACAAGGTAAGCTTAAAGCATCACATTTTCCACCATCTGATCAAAAGCTTAAGCTCAATTGTGGGTTTAAGGGATGAGAGACTCACAAGTAGCTGAACGTCACAACTGTTGCAAGGAGGCGAGCAGGCATCTCAAGAGCTCCAAAAACACTATCTTTATACTCACTTTTCTCTTCCTGTGATCGTCTGAGCAAGTGAGCTGTGGGACCTGACTCTACATAAGAATGCAGTGTGCGCAGAACTCTTGGCAAGACAAACCAGGCTGCTAAAGAGACACCAACAGCTGCACTCGCAGGTGCCACAAGCTGTGCAATAGATTCTGTTCCTGAGGGATCCATCCACTTCTGCAACACTGGAACCATCTCTCTTGCAGACTCTCTTGCTGCCTCCCAAGCTCCTGCCAACATGTCACCCATTGAATTCAAGCCTTTCTGCACACTTTCAGATATGTTGGCGGAAGTTCCTGTTTCTGCTGTTGTTGCAGAAACATCAGGAGAGCTAGAAGCTGCAGGAGGTGAAACTGGACCAGTTCCTCCTTGTCCAGGAGAGCCACTAGCAACATCTCTTGCACTTGCAGCAAAACTCCGGTGTCCCAGTGGTAAAGTACTCCAACCACTTCGCAATGCCAACTGTTGATGGTAGATTCTCTGCTTGTATCCTCCAAGAGCATCATCTCTTACTTCTGCAACAGACATCCGACATGGAACCCCCTGTGCTTCTTTGGGTGTCAACCCAATGGTAGAACCGTGGAATGGTTTGGCGACAGCAGCAATCAAAGCTCTATGCTCTGAGATGGCAACAGATGCATGATAGCTTCGCAAAGAGAGAGTTGGAATGCAGATAGACGAGGAGGACCCATTCAAGAAAAACGCCGAAACTGCACGCGGAGCACACAGACCGTTCTTCTCAGGGGAAGTACAAATGTATCTGGTGAGAGAACGCAGTTGCAATGCCGACGACGAAGACAGCCCCATTCTTGTGAATTTACCCAGCTTCAGAAACAGCCAGAAGTTTCCCCTGCATCCATCCTTTCGCTACCTCCACATCCGATCTCTTCCTTCTTCACGATGGCTCCACAGATGAAGCTGGAGAAGAACTGTACATCTAGAGGTTCCCTCCTCTGATGCAACAGATCCCTAAACCCTAATCCAAACCCATCACAGATTCTTCTTCTTCGTCACGCTTGGCATCTTAGTAGTGATCATCATCATCCGCGAATTGCTCTTGGATTTGCTCGGGCGGACAGCTCTTAAACCCTAATGGGACTGCGAGACACGGCATTGCATCCAAGTGTAAGGCAAATCTACTTTCGACGTAAGCAGCATGCACAGCTGCTTTGAGCTCACTGGTGGCAACCCACGGGTTCAATGCCCGATCACGTTCCACTAAGTTACCCCAAATGAATCCCGCTGCATGATGACACCCACCACACTCCCCCAATCCTCGGCTTGTAAATTTTCGGGGAGGAGGGGGAAATGCAGGCAACGGCAGACATCTCCTGGCAATCTACAAAACACAATGGGTGGGTCCAGATGCGCGAGAGGCTCATCATCATCACCAGAGAGGCTCTATCTGGGTGCAACAAGAATCCTCCAGTGTTGTGTGCGGTCCCTAGGTTCTAGAAGGAACCAACCTGTGGATCCCATTCTTAAATGTTTTAAGGACCCGATTCTGGTTCAGATTCCGAATTTTTTTTTCGAAATGGGGATTCAGTTTGGATTCTGATTTCATAATTTAAGCAACCGATATTGGTTTTGGTGAAACCCTGCTAAACTTAATAAAAAGAAACCACCCAAGAGAGGGACAGAATAAAAAACAAGGGGCAAGGACCAAAGTCTGGGCAAGCACACAGCCCAAAAGAGGCGGGCCACAAGGAGCAAAGGGAACCCCTAAGAACCAAACCCTCCACCAGTCGCCTGAAGAATATCAACTAAAGAGACGGGAGGTAAACCCAATAAAACTCCAAGCCTAGATGAACCCTCCCCTTCAATAATAGCTTGTTTTGAGATGGAGGTAGCTTGTGCTTTCTATAATGCCATCGACACTCTTTGTCTTTAAAAGGAATGTAACATCAATAAAGGAGGGCCTCCGATGCTTTTTGTTGTCCATGCCATGTTAGCACATTGATGAAAAAAGTTGAAGGCCTATAGGTGAAGACACCCAAAATGCTCTATGGCAAGAGGAAAAAACACATGCGCTGGGTAACGGTCGTAATAAAGTCTTTTCATATGATCCATCAATGTCACAACCACCCCATGAGAAAGAATTGCCCATGATATCAAGTATGTTTGAATGGGGTCAACAATGATGACATCGGTCAATGTGCAAATGTCATCAACAGACAAAACAATGTCGACTTGCCAACAAGAAAATTGAAGAAAAAACAACATAAGAACATGGGTTTGCAACCATAAAACATGAAACCTTGCATCTCTCGCAATGGACGCATAAAGGTCCCAAACAACATCATGAAATGTAGTCCTCTCCCCACCATGGGTACAACAAAAAAAAGTGGATCTCCATGGGGTTTAACAACTGGCCATAGATGCAATGCGTTAGAGTAAGAGCCAAAGGATGGGGGAAGCCTAATTTAATCCACAATGCAAAAGAAAAAACATTTGAGGTCAAACGAAAACATAGGATGACAGGGCAAACAGACAACTAAGCTTTCACGTTCAGTCCTACATAGGACTTTATGCACGTCCAATGCGAATCAAAAAACATGTCAAAAATGATGCTTGAAAAGGAATGGTCGTGTAAATTTTCTAAAATAGTCTCCTAAAGTTGATATGTTCCACCTTTTACAAGCTACTTGAATAAGGGTAAACATGTTATTTCAACTTTGGGAAAAAGCTCCCAAAACAATCTCAAGTGCGCCTAGAAGGGGAGTGAACCCGAACTACTTGCCCCAATAGCCTTTAATAAGAATGATGTGAATCCAACAAGAATTTAGAAGCAATGGTAGGCGATACTACTACCTAACTCCCCAAGAAAGCCACCAATGAAATGGTCATTGCTAAAATGAAGCATGTACCTCTACTAAAAATGGGGAGAGAAATTTGCCAACACAATAAAAGGGCCTCTGGACACTCAAGTGAGCCTGGGCTTAAAAGCCTTTTGAAAACCTACATGAAGGATGAGTTGAAGGAAATAAGTTAATGACAAAAGCTTGAAGGGGGTGGGAAAGCACAAAGCAAATAAGGTTGTTAAACGTGTTTTCCAATGTTATAGAATTTTTCTTTTTTGTTTTTAATTCTCTTTTACAAAAATCATCAACATGTGAATTTTATCCTCAATTTTAAAAATATGGAAACAAGAACATAAAGATTTTTTCTTTATTCACAAAGAACAAAACTAGTATGAATTCCCACACATAAACTCAAAAAGGAAAAAGCTTTAAAATTTTCAAAAGTATATTGATTCATAAAATCAAAAACTCGAAAAGTTACAAAAATAAAAAGAAATATCTATTTCATTTTCAAAAATCCTCCTATTTGTACCAAGTCATAGTGTTGTTTCAATTTAAACAATCACTACCCAATACAAACTCAAAATCAAAGTAAGAATTACTGGTCACAAGTTTAAATCAAAATTACTTATTCACATAATAGATTGATTAACATACATGTTAATCCAATAATAACTAAAATAGTTTCAAAAATGGTATTGCCTCATCAATTACCAATTGGTACACATTAGTAGAAATTGGCCAAAATGTAACCATTATATTTGTGATTACATGTGATTATTTGTTATTTGCAATTAGATTTGGACATTTTTGCAAATATTTCTTGTGTTGGTCATATTTGCAATTATAATGCAATTAATTTACGACTATTTTAATGGTCATCCTTCCATGTGAACAACATTTAGTTTAATTTTCATCCAAGAAAAACAATTATGTCCCATTAATTGCAAATGTGACCAATTTAATTATAACCTTATGAATATACAAAGGTGTATTTTGTGAATTATAAAGAATATAATTGGATGTATTAGGATTTATAAATTTATATTTTGAATTTATATGAACAACCATATTAGATGTGTATCCAAGTATAATTATTAGCATAAATGGCCTTGATATTATGGTTACACTAAATAGTGTATATTTTGAGTATATTAAAATTTAATGTAAGATATTTGCTAAATATATTACGCCCATATTAAAAGTTTATCCAAACCATCTTATTATATTTCTTAAAATTATTACAACTAACATTTATTATTATTTGTATTAATATTATATTATATATTTATACTAATTACATGTAATAGGAAAGAATTCTATTATTATTAAATTATTAAATTATTTTCAAATTACTAATGTACTTATTAAAAATTATTTTTATTTATTAAAAAATGAAAATGAAATGAAAATAAATCATAATAGTTGTAACAAATGAGATAATAATAATAATAATAATAATAATAATAGCTAACCTATGCTAGCTACAAATTACATAATAATTATTATAAGTAATCAATTATGAAGTATTATTAATTAATATAAAAATTACTAGGAAACATTAATATGTGGTTTTAGTTTTTATATTTCAAATTTATAATTGACATTTATTAATTATTAATAATTCAGTGATTGTAATAAATTAATGATATGTACTTTTTATTTTCAGTTTTCCATTTTATTACTTTATAATAATTACTATATTAGTTAGAATGGAAATTTAATAAATTATTGTACAAATGCAGAAATTATTTTTGAAGGAAATATATACTTATTTAAAATATAAAATATTTATTGTAATAGTTCAGAAATAGCTTTAATGAGTGAAGTAATAATATGAATAATAAAATAAAATAATTAACCTTGGTTACCAACCAGCTACAATAATAATTGAATTAATTACTATTATTAAATATTTACATTTTTATTTATTATTAACTATATAAATCAAAATAATAATGGTAATAATTATAATAAAAATAGTTAGCCTAGGATAGGTTTTAATTATATTATTAAATAATGAAATTTCAGTTATTTTATTAATTTATTTGGTTATGAAATAATAATTTATTAGTTGTTAATAATTAGCTAATTATTTCAATATTAGCGAATTACTAGTTAATTAAATTCGTTGATAGATTATTATAGTTTATATATATTTTAAATTAAATATTATTACTATTTATCTAACTAATAAATTAAGTAAAATTTAATAATAACTAATAATATAATTAATTCAATAATCAATAATATATTGATTATTATTATTATAAATAATTAGTTAGTTAGGTAGTTTATAAAGTGAATTAGTTAATTTTAGTTTAGTTGTTAATTAATTAATTAACAAGTTTTTTTAATCTATATTTTATTCATTAAATAATAATTAATTTTATTAAATAATAGTTAATTAGTTAGCTGATTATCACTTACTTATTTAATTATATATTTTTCAAGATGAAAATGAAAGCCAAAACATATGGGATGAAAATTTTATTACAAGTCGTTTACAACTAAACATTTTTAAGTTATAAACGACTTACAACTAAAAATTTTATCCCATATGTTTTTGGTTCCATTCTCACCTTGAATAGTATATAAATAAAGTGTTTTATTTCACATTTTCATATTTAAAAAGATGGGCATATGGAATCAGTCAATAAAAATGACTTAACCCAAAATAAAATATAAATATTCATGTATTTACACCTAATTACCTAGTTCCTTAACTTACCTACCTACCTACCTAAGTAGGTATTTGGCCTAGGTAGGTAAATAGGTCCTATTGATAGATGTTTAGCCTAGATGGGTAGGTAGGTACCTAGTTTAACCTACATACCTAAATATTGATTTAAATTTAATTTGGAAATTTTCAATTAATATGCCATGTGACAAATTTCTATTGCACCATGTGTCACAATTTAAATGTCGCAACCCTAGCCTTGGGTTCACGACCAAGGCAAGGGTTTATAAAGGTGCGAGCCAAAACTGAACCCGGGAGTCACATTTCATGCTCCCGGGAATGCAAAAAGAGTGTGAGGGAATGAACCCTCACACTCCCAAGTGACTTCCCATTTTGGGAGTTGAAGTCCTAATGGACTCCCGAATCTTAAAGGGCGATTACAGGGGTCAAAACTCATTAGATTAAAAAAATTCTTATATCATTGGAAAGCTCTTAGAACTTAAATGTCTGAAACGAGCTTGCATGACCCATTTGGACACCTAAAACACAAGTTATGGCCAAAAGAAGGCATGGGAGTCAAATTGTCAATTTGACTCCCGACCATTAAAAATAAAAAATCACCTCGATTTCCTTGCGTTCAGGTGGTGTGCGACATACCATTGGAAAGCCCTTGATGAGGGCTACAACTTTACTTTCAACCTCATTTTAGTCGAAGGTTTATAAACAAAATTATGGGCCCCCAAATTCGCAGAAATCTCAACTTTGAGAATTTTGGGACTCCCATTTGGGAGTCTCGGGACAAAATGCCATTTGTATGTTGGTCCCATGGCCAACCATAGAGTTTATGACATGCTCCCAAGTTCTTAGTTAGACCCAAAATGAGTCTAACTTACTCAACAATGAAATTGTGATGAACTCGGAACACGCTCCCAGCTCTCAACACTAGAAGGGGTAGAGGGGCGTGCTGAAGCTTCAGGATGGGATTAGGACGAGTGACAATCTTTAGTTACTTACTCGAAACTGCATCAAACCAACCAACAAATTAGTTAGTTCACTTTCTGGAACACCTTTGGTGCTAGGACAAACCACGGGCAACCTTAGACTCACAAGACTCACCACGACCCGAACTCGGGGGAAGCCACCACCTTCCCCCATATAGTATTCTCTATGCCTCTCCACGGCACCTACATCCGAATGACTTTTTGTCCCAGGACTCCCAAGGAAGGAGTCCTGAAATTGTCCCGGCTTGAACTCCCGGGATTTTGTGAGGTCATAACTCTTTTGCTCAAACCTCTGATTAGGATGAGGTCTGAAGCAAACTTGTAGCTCTCCTTGAGAGCTTTCCAATGGTGTATCGCACTTCACCTGCACGCACCAAGGTCAAGTCAATTCCCGACTTTTAGTGGTCGGGAATCAAACTGCTAGTTTGACTCCGGTCCTTCTTTTTTCCATAACTTGTGTTATAGATGTCCAAATGGCCCATGCGAGGCCATTTTCGACATTTACACTTTGATAGTTTTCCAATGATATAAAGAACACCCCAATGCGAGGTGTTTTGACGCCTGCAATCAAACTCTGAAGTTTTGGGAATCTCGAAGGACTCCCAAGTCCCCATTTCGGGAATGTGAGTTTCATCCTCACACTCTCTCAAAGTAGGGTTGTGACAGTATACTATAAGGGGGAAGGTGATGGCTTCCCCCAAGTTTGGGCCGTGGTGAGTCTTGTGAGTTCGAATTTGCATGTGGCTTGTCCTAGCACCAAAAGTGTTCCAGCTATGCACTAACCAACTTGTTGTTTAGTTTGTGCAGGTTCGTGTGAGTGATTGATCGCTTATCATTTTTCCTAGTCCCATCCCGAAGCTCTAGCACGCCTTTCTACCCCTAAAGTGTTACGAACCAGGGAACGTGTCCCAACTTTTTACTTTTCTGTTATTTTCATTTCAGACTCACATTTAAGTCTATCAAGGAGTTTGGGAGTGCGTCACTAAACCAACATAAAAATTAAACGTCTCAAATTATTTCAAAATAATAATAAAATATTTTTAATTATTATGAATTGGGACACATGGCAACACATAATTTGGTCCCATTTTTCACCCAAAAAATCACATCTTAATTGCAAATGATAATATGTATATGACCAATCAAGGGATGAAAATGTATTTCGTTGACTTTTTCTTTCATCCAAAATTTGTTGTTGTTTCTGACTAGTATCAATATGACTTGTCCAAACACGACTATTGAGATTTTAATTGTAAATGTCACTTGTAATTAAAAATTAATCACATGGACTAGTTACAAAATGGCCATTTTCTACTAATGTACAACTTGTTACTATATATATAATGAAAAATTGGGTTAACAAAAGTTTATGCTCAAAATATCAAAAAGGATCTCAAAAGTAACTTAAACATCCCCCAACCTCAAAAACACATTTACATGGCAAACATCCTCATCCAAAACATCCTGCAATAAGGAAGAGGAGAATGACATAGACGTAAAGGGAACTCGTAAAACCTTAGTGTCATCTAAAGGGTAATAAAAACCATGAGGAGGTTTTAAATCGGTTGGCAAACTGAAAGGGGACTAAGCAGTGCATTTATGGGATTAGACAACTAAACCCACTAAAGCTAATTGGGAACCAAAATTGTCAAAAGTGAGAGGAATGAAAGAGGCAAGGCCAAGGATGTGAATGTCATTTATCAACAAAGAAAAGAAACACAAAAATAAAACAACAGAAGAGGTTCACAAGGCATGAAAATGAATTAAAGTAAAAAGAGGTTCAATGAGTAAGTCACTTTGATGCATGCCCATAAACAAAGGGATAACATACAACTCTCCCCTAAAGGAATGATGATTAAAAAACAAATGTAACTACTAGGCATACAAAAATTGAACAAAAGGGAAGAGTAGAAATAATTGGCCTCCTACCACACAAAGCACCTAGAAAATGGCCTTACACAAAATGGAGTCAAATGTGTTCGCCACGTCCATTTGTAACATTAACCAATCACGATGGACATCTAAAGTAGTTCAAATACCATGCACCATTACGCTCACACTTGCCCCTATTTGCCGCACTAAACTAATGAGGCAACAAATGAAAAGAGAATACATCTTGGAATTGAAAACACAAGGTTCTTCTAGCCAATTGGTAGAGGGCCTAGCCCAAAAGTTTGGCCAAAGTCAAAAGCTTAATGGCACCAAAGACATGAACAATGGACCCTAAAAAACAACCCATGGCAACATGGGAACTTAGTTGATGAAGCTAAATGAAGTTACTAGCAAAATCCTTGGGGTCAAATACATCCCAAAGATGCTCAAAAACCATGCCAAAAAGTCCCCCTACAGAAAGATGGGACATGTGCATGAAAGTTGACCTAAAAGAATCCAAAGATAATTTTAGGTCTTTGTTTAGTTGAAAGTCCATCAAGAATTAATGCAGAAGAAACGTAAAATTAAAGGGTGGAAAGCCTGCAAAGTTGAAACAAACTCTAAGGAAACAAAAGCTGAAGCTAGGGGGGCAAGGGCTTTCCCCACATGCACATATTTTCCAGAACACCCTAAAGCCAAACTTTGCCCAAGCCATTTGTGAAGGGGCGAAGTTAAAAAAAAGAAAAAGGAGCATGCGCATGAAAGGACCTCAATCTAATGATAAAACAACTGAAAGCATTTGCACCTAAAAAAATACTCCATTTGAAGTTCCTCCCAATCTCCAGAAAAAAATTGCTTAAGTTCAAGCCCTAATATATTAGTGCCCATCTGCATCACCCTAAACAGGGAGGACAATACACCACTAAGGGAAAAACAAAAATAAATGTCAGAAGATAATGTTGAACAAGTCTTGAATAAGGTGATCCAAGGGTAGACGAAAAGCAATCTACACTTTTTGTCATAAAACGAAAAGGATCCATGAATAAAAACAAGGTTGAGGAAGACCCAAATGGAAGATGCCAAGGGGGTCCACCTCTAACGCCCAAGTTGCAAAAAGGGGAGAAAGGGTAAGAAAGGAAGTAGAAGGGCAAGAGGAACCCCTAAAAGAAAAAACGTGAAAAGTTTGACAATGTCATTGATGACGAGACATGCCATGCCATAAAAAAAGGCACTGCATTCAGAACCGGAAACATCATGATGGGCCCCATTCTTGCTACCAAGGGATGAAGTGAGCCCATCTTGGTAATTAGTTGAAGCGACCACATTGGAAAAAGGGGGAGAAAAATAAACAAGGGCCAAACCCAGCACCAACAAAGGGGGGAAGGAAAGGATGAAGACACCATAAATAAAGGCAAAACACCCATATGAAGAAAAAAAATTGGGAGGCAAAAACCACCCCCACCCACCCAAAAAAAAACCCTTCAATAGTTCACAAATTCAAAATAAGAACATAGAATCACAATGGGGGTGAGATTGATGGGCCTTTTTGTCACACACCCATGGCATATGCTACTCCTTCTATCACCCCCCACTTTATCCTTGTTGATAAAAAAAAGGAGCTAATCCCACACAACTTTAGATTTTTTTTTTATGATGTTGTTATTGTTGTTTTTCGCACTTTTTATCCTACCATCTGAACTTCTACATGGGGCTTATTTCCAACGAACTCTAGGATGTGAACAAGTTGTAGACACCAAATCCTCTTGTGACTAATTACCATGCATGGTCTATTGGATGTGTGGCAACTCAATTGCAGTGACAAATGTGAGCTAGATGTTTATTGTTGTTGTTGTTGTTATTCTTCTTCTTTGTTGTAATGTTTAAAAGCATGTGTTTTGCAACTCTTGAGGTTTCCCCATAATTGTTGTTGTTATTGCATAACTATCCAAAATAATTGTTGTTACACTTAGGTAATACATCAACCATGACGATGGTGGTAACAAGGAATTGAAATGAGGTGGGTCTAATCAACTAGGAAACCAACTCACAACAATAAACCATTCAACCACAACCACACAACACAAGTTTGGTGGAAATTTCAAGCTCACATCATCAAAAATAAAAGAAAAATGCATGTGATGTGGCTACCCCATTGTAACAAACAATGAAGTCTGATGGACCTTGATTTGGTCAAAGGTGATGCCTCTATTGTTGTTCTTGCATGAACTACTTGCACTTTTGTCATATCAAAGTACACAAGCATGAACAAGTCAGAGCCTTTAGTTGTTTATTTTGTTTGTCATCTTAAGATCCCTCAAACCATGATGAATCTTATTGTGCTCCTTGTCATTAGAAAGTCTTCCTAAACTCCCACCCAAAAAAAAAAGACATAATACAATTTTTTTTTTTTTTAAAAAAAAATTGGTTTTTTAAAAAAAAAATCGAAGTATGCTGGTTCTTGGTTATAAAGTAGTCTTGGTTCTAGGGTAGGTTAAAGTAACCTCTTGATTAGGTTCCAAAACCCAAAACATCACTAGAAACATTGAAACAAGGTGATTTTTTAATTCCAAAAACAATACAAGAGGAACATAAAGAGGAGGATGACAACAAGCATGAACCAAAAGAAAAAGATGAAGAAAAGAGTGGTGGTAATAGCTGTGCATCAAGAAAATAACATGAAGAGAAAAATGATGACACTAGCCATGAACCAAGAGAAAAACACAAAGAGGAAGGTGATGATAGTAGTGTGAATCAAGAGAAAAACATGAAGAGGAGGACAATGGCAATATGTTTAAGCATGAAACCATAACCAATTTTTTTTCAACCAATTGCTTCAATTTCAATTACTAATTCCACTTAAGAATTAGGCTTGGGTCTTGTTACCCATCCCTTCGCATTCTAGAATCAAGTGGCTAGTTTTTCATTTAGTTATCACACTTTACCTTAACCCCAAGTTAACTGATTTAATTTCTCAACCAATTTCAAAATTTTGGGTGCCCAATCAACTTGGGTACTCAAACAATAATGGAATCCTCCACCATGCCTTGACACTATCTCCCACATGGTTATGGGTTTTTGTTGGAGTAGCACCCCCAAAAAAACACACACACATAAGTTAGAAAGAAAATCACATACATCTTTTTTTTTAAAATTTAATGAAATACAAAGCAAACACAAAGATGCCTTTTGAACCGTAACACCCATATTAAAATTTCATTTTTAATCTTCATACAATCAAAAGAAGAAACATATCAAGTTGGAACTTAGAAGAGGGAGAAAAAAGCAAATTAAGTTGAAAGAAAAAGAAAAGGCACAAAAGAATTTTCTTAATCATAAATCTTATTTAATAGCACTAACATTTAAAAGTTCATACAATCTAAATGCATGCATGCACATTATTCCTTCGAATACCATTCATTTCATAAAAATCATATGGATTTATTTTGCTAGCAATTTTGACTTTTTATAATGCACAATTTATTTTCAATGCCCAATTAGTAAAAACCCAAAACTAGGTGGGAAATAATGTTGAGGCCAATCAAAGCTCTTTTAGAGCTTTTCTCCCCTTCTTTTATTTTATCTTACATGAAAATTATGATTATGTTGGTTATGGCATCTAAAGCTTTTAGAATAGTAAAATGGCATGTACACAATACTTTGGATGAAATGCAATGTGTAAATAATGACACACATATCTAGGTTTGTTAATTTGTATTAGGGATAAATTTTTTTGTCAATTCCCAAGTTTGTAACAAAATGCAAATCTAAAGCGCATTCCTTAGTTCTCAAGAATAAACAAAGGTGAAAGTTTCATGATGCAATTACAATGAATTCGAAAGTGTAAATTCAAGGTGAAATCAGCTTGCACAAACCCAAAAACAATTTGGTTCGTGTAAATTAGAGCCAAAATGATGCAAAGACAAATTGCAAACCATAGACAAACCAAACTCACAAGACACACTAAGGCTTAGACTTTGAAAGGAGCTACCACTTCTTTTCATATAAGATATTTTATGATTAGTGGCAAGGGTTACATCAAAGTGATAGAGATTTTTAGGACTATGTGGATAATCTTGAAAATTATTGATTTTGGCCAAGTTATAAGTTTCACAATTTTGTGGGTTGATAATTCCCAAATCAAAACTCCAATTGAAGAACTTTCAAAAGAAAAGTTATATCCCTTGCAAAGACCTTTTCAACATTTGACTTATGTTTCCTTGATTTTCATGATCAAAAGTCAAGTTGTCAATTTAATTCTCGACCTTTTTTTTAGTCATAACTCGTAACTCACAACTCCAAATGGAAAATGCAAGCCCACTTTTGATATTTATGCTTCAAGACCTTCCCAATGGTATATTAGGGGCCCAATTTGCACCAACTTTACTACTTTACAATTTTGTTTCAAAAATTCAAAACTTTGTTGAACTTTTACTTCCAAAGTCAAGATTCATTCTCTCACATTTGTGAAAGTGTGCTTGAATTCACACTCTTACAAACCATTTCCCATTTCATGCCTTAACTTTGGTCACATACCCAAAGCTATGGTCATAGGCCCAAAGTTATGGTCACAACAAATTTAAAATTGTAAAATCTATGTCTCTATCATTATGTGTAAGGTAAAATCAAAAGCCATGGGCGTTATTGCAGTTAGGCCTCACATAATCATTGATTATGCTCAATATAAAAATCATGACACCTTTATTTTGGTAAAGCTTGAGGTCACATGCTTTAATAAACATAAATGCATGTTCTTTTTTTAAAATTTGAATATTTAAAAAAATTAGAACATACCATTTTCGTTTTTTTAAAGCCCCTTTAAACAGCGGGGAAAAAAATACTTTGGGTGACATGCCCTTCAATTACACTCTAAGAAATTGGAGTAGTGTTTACATATATACAATAATGAATATTTTTAGGTTTGTTTTGGGTTTGAGGGCTCAATTGAAAATGATAACCCAAGGTGGGGAATGAAAATAAGCAAGAACCAAACATGTAAGGGACATTTTTGAAGCTTTTCATGGGTCTAAAGGCCCAACCATAGCCCAACCAAAGGTAATAGCTTGAGGTGGGGAGTGAAAATTAAAAGAAAAATATAGGGCAAGGAACATTGTTGAAGTTTTTTTTGGGTTTGATGGTTCAATTACAAGCAATAACTTGAGGTTAATAATGAAAATAGAACAAAGATTGAACAAAGTAGAAAAAAAATTGGAATGTCTTTCGGGGTGTAAAGGTTGAATACATGTTCCTTACACAAACCAATATTTTCCTTTCCTTGCATTAAACTAGACAAAAAAATGAAGATACACAATTTTAAAACCATAACATTTCATGGAGTCAATGAAAAGGTCTGACATGTAATTAGGAAGACACTTCCTTTAAGAGAAGGGGGGGGGGGGGGGGGGAAGGGGGGGGGGTTTTTTTTTTTTTCCCCATGGTTTCTCCACAAAGTCCCCAGGGTTTTCATACAAATTTTTAAAATTTTTCCCAAATTTTTAATT
>Ga0116227_10003605_pt1 | contig 34297 bp, 23 predicted proteins | sample S1TSphgellanicum_FD_89693 | JGI IMG/M metagenome (GOLD analysis project Ga0116227, IMG submission 89693) | Host-associated microbial communities from peat moss isolated from Minnesota, USA - S1T2_Fb - Sphagnum magellanicum MG | ecosystem: Host-associated > Plants > Peat moss > Unclassified... | reverse complement strand
CTTGTGTGATGATCATCAAACCCCATCAAGGTGAATAGATGGAATTTCATGTCATTTGTGCCAAATGTGGCATCCATAGAAATGGCACCATTGTGACCATATGATAACATGGATTCACATTGAGTTGGTGTTTGAATACCTATGGTGAATGGGATTTGAGTCCTATTGATTTCACCAACATCTTGGAAAAAAAACACATCCTCCAAATGTTGGAAAGCCCAAGATTGAATTGAAATTATAGGGTTGGTGTGTAAATCTCAACTCCCTTTCTTATGTTTCTGATTCAAATATATAATGTCTTGAAGGTGAATGAAATCATCTCGTGTCATGTTTTGATTCACATTCACACATTCCCACCAAATTGTTTAATGCTTGTCATATATTCATTTGGCCGTGTAACCTAAGCTTAATTGGGCCCATATGTGGTCCTTCAATATTTGTGACATGTGTGGAGCATAACAAGACATACAAGAAATGGATTATGGGTCATGTTCACCATGTGCGAATGACCCATTAGCTCGTGTATGGGCTTTATGATATATCGTGATTTCAACCACATCAACCATGTGTATAGGTGTTTGATTGAGGATGATGCTAAACATCTTCATTTAATAGATCAAATGTCGATTGAGTTTTCCCGATAGTCCTTTGGTCCATATTTGCATTGATACCTAAACCAAAAAACACTCAAGACGTAAATGATTTCATCTTTGGTATATGAATGAAAGAAATTAAAAAGGTTAATGCCATAAATGTTTACCACATATGCTCGAGGTGGTTTTTTGATAGTTAATTGCTTGACATCCATTCATCTTGGAAAGTTTTTGTAAACATTCCATTCCACGGGGGTGTTCGTATCCCCTTGTTCACCTTCCAAGAATTTCAAGATGCGAACATATGGAACATAAGCAAATTGAATGGTCATTTTATTTTGCCCTCCACAACGTATCCCGAACATCCACATTAAGTCTTTGTTTGAGAAAGCAAACTTGGTGGGGTTTTGGAAATGAATGGAATGGGACTTTGGAACCCTTCCCATGATTAAAGGGAAGTAGGACAAATTCCTGCACTAACAGAATTTATAATTTTATAAACATTCGTCATTGAACAAAAACCCAAAATGCAATACCTACATGGCTCCCTTAAAATTGATATTGTGACTTGGAATTCCCATTACAATATCCAATCATGATATAAAATACCTATTGTTCCAATGTACATCATGTACAATACTTACATTATGAACCCATCTACTAAAATAAACTTTGGCAATACCCACATTAAGCTATTAAACCTTCCATCATTGAAAATGTTCACATATGTAATACTCGGATTGTATTTAAACCCACAATGTCTGAAAACCCCATGTAACAATACCCACATAATGATCATTAATGCACATTGTTTAAGAGGTGTAAAATGCAATACTTGCCTTAGGCCATTAAACCCAAATTGGTTATGGGGAATAAATACATTTTTCGCATTTGGATATGAAAATATCAAACTACAAAGACATATTGAATATGAAATACCCGAATAAAGGTATAAATCCTTTATGTATGGTTGTATATTTAATGAAACTTGATGCCCATTCTATATCTAATAACTAAGAAATGAAAAGAGGTTGAATTGTGAAAATATAAACACAAAACAAAAGAATTAACAAGAGACAAATGCATACTTTTAAGAATAAAAAATTACAACATTCCACCAAAGTTTGTAGTCCCAATTAACAACACAACCCTAAAAGATCATAACACTTACAAAAGTGGGTTAGAAAATATTGAATTCTAACAACTATGGAACATATGGAAACAAAGGAGATTCATAATTATGGTATAAATCTAAACAAGTGATAAGATCAAAAACCAATACAATGAGCAAAGTTTATAGTATAAACCTTAAGCCCTAAAATATATGAACCAAATTCCTATACACTAAATCCTAAAGCATAACCCTAAAAATCCAAAATGAAATTTTGCCATAAGCCCTATTACAACCATAACTATACAAACCCTAGTGATATATGCCCTAAACCCAAAAATCTATAAAAATTATATAATGCAAAACAAACAAATTTAAAAGAACACAGGAAAAAAATTAGAAACCAAATTTTAAGGCTTTTAAATTCTAAATATTTATTGACTGAAAGAAAATATTTTAATTTTTTTTAAATCAAATAAATTTCGTAAAAAACCAAAAATGAAGATATGTCTATTACTTTTGTGTGATTTCTCCAACCTAATTTTTTCAATTTTTTTTGAGAAATATATAGAATGAAATTGTATTACTTCACATATGTGTAAACCCTAAAAATTTTCCCCCAAATTTAGCCTAGTTTAAGGTAATTACTTTACATTGTGAAAAATTTGCTAATTAATTTATGTGTCCCAACCTTAAACTTAAACAATAATTCAATAGTACATATTTATAATAATTACATGAAAAGATGTATTGTAATGTCCATTCCATAATAAATTAGGTTAACAAAATTTAGTAAAATATGCATTAACTAAACCAAAATGATTGCAATTATGGCATTGTTTCCATTATAAATTGTTTGTAATACTTACATATGGGGACTTGTGCTCATAATCCATGAACTAGGATGAATGTTAATAAATTGATAGGTAGGATTGGGGGGGTTGGAAAAAGTGAGTTGGTAGTTAATTAGGTATTTGGCTATGTAAAAAACTTAGATAAGGTGGTAAGCATAATGGATAGGTAGGAAAGTGAATGCATAGGTAGGTAGTTGGGTTAGTAGGCATGTTAGTAAGTAAATAGGAAGTTCAAGGAGCAAGGTAGATAGGTTACTAGGGTAGGTAGGCATGTAAGTAAGCAAATTAGTAGGTAGGGAAAAAAATTACATTAATAAAGTAGTTAGGTAGATAGGCAAGTTAGTAAATAGGAAATAAGTTACCTTATCAAGGTGACTAGGTTTGTAAAGCATTTATGTCAATAGGGTGTTTGTGTATGTAAAGTAGCTAGGTTAGTAGGGTAGGTAGTTAGTACAGTGGTTAAGTTAGTAAAAAAATTAAATTAGTAGGATATGTAATTAATAGGGTAGTTAGTTTAGTAGGGTAGGTAGTTAGTATAGTAACTAGGTCAATAGGATAACTAGTTATTAGGGTAGTTATGTCAGAGAGGATAATAAATAAGGTACCAAAATTGATATAGTATTTGTGAGGGTAGAAAGGTGAGTAGGATAGTTATGTGTGAGGTGAGGTCTTTGGAAAAAATGGCCAAAAATTCAACCAAATAAAAAAACCCCTCAATATAAGGGTCAGTAGCAAAAAGAAATGGATTGTGATAACCCTATCAGGTGCCGAATGAAAAAAAACAGCCCATCCGGTGGACAGAATGGCCAACTGGTGAATTGGGTGGTTGCTGATTCACTCTGGCCATGTTTTACATAGTTTGGGCATGTTATGGGTTGCTATAAAGGTATGTAACATGCCATAAGACCCTTGGCACATGCTACTTGGAATGTTGTGTGCCCCTTGGTATTAGTAACATGGAAGGTTATGGGCAAAACATGATGAAGCGAAAAAATTGGGGCAAATATGGCAGGTTGGCTTGAAGGGAGTGTTTGGCTAAAAATAGTAGGACCCACACCAAAAAGTGAAGACGCAATCCCTTGATGCTGCTGACTAACTTTAACAAATTATTGGGTGTGCCCATCATGTCATTTGTTTGAGATATTAGAGATATCCGGAAAGTCAAGAAAATATTGCATTAATACCTTAAGTTTGGTCATACATGGGGTGAGATTTTTTAAAAAACTTGCAAAAAAATACATTATCATTCAAAGGGGGGGGGTGAAGCTTAGAAAACCATGAATTTTGATGGTTCCTGAGTTTCACCCTGTCTTTCTTTTTTCATGAGCGCCTCCATTGTTTCGACATAGATTTTCACTACTCTTGTAACTTGATATGTAATTTGATTACACAATTACTTAGGTAATTGTTTAATGGGGTAAGTTAGGTGTAGGATTCCATAATTTGGTCATGCTGCATTGACTTATGTCATGTGCATCATGTGATGTTGTTTCTTTGTGATTAATTGTGGAATCATATGGGGAACCATGTGATTTTGTTTCCTTTTGATTATTTGAAAAACCATGTGATGGATAAATTTTAAGAGGTTTCTTGATTAGTTTCCTTTTGGTTAGTATATAAGGAGGTGTTTGTGACCTTGAAAAACACCTTCATTTGTACAAAGTTATGGTGTGAATACAAAGTTTGTGAGAATTGAAATTTTGATTTTGAAAAACTTTTGATTTTGAATAGTTTTGGTGTTGTTTGTGTGTAGTTCATAGTAGGAGAATGGTGAGGCTTGCATAGCCAATAGAAGGGTGAGAGGATAATTTTATAACCAAGAACATAGATTACATAGCTATGTAATAATCATACATAGTTTCGATTCTAAACCCGTTCATATTATACATTCTTACATGTAGAGCTACTATAATTCCTCTCGACCCTTGTGTATAAAATGCTGAGATTCAGCATTTCTTACTGAGTTTCAACATTTCATACTAAGATTTAATCAAATTTCCTTACTTTATGGAGACCATTAAAAGAGGGGTTAAGGGGTGAAAGGAGACCCAAAGACAGGGTGAAAACAAGGTGAATTTGCAGATATCTCTATTGGGTAAGTTTGTTTTCTACAGGCTTTAGAGCCCCAAAGATGGTATTGATAGGTAAGGCCCCCTTTACACTGGAAGTTAGGGCCAATGTTCAACTCAAATCCAGCATTCCTATTGGTGCAAAAGTTGAAATCAGCCTCAAAGGGCTTGACACTACGAGTCAAGGCTGAAATAGAAAAAAAAAAAATTCAATCTGCCCCAAGTTTCTAATAAATGCTGAACTTTATGGCCTTGTATTGGCCTCAAGGCTGAAAAAAGGATGCCATCAAATTTGGGAGGCCAATTTGCAACCCTCGAGGCCAATGTTCTGGCATTTAGTAATATTCTGACATCAATTTTCTAGCATTTATTAGTAACTTGAGGCCGATTTGCAACCCAAAAATACTCCAAGTTGGCCCCAAGTTTTTTTGGCCCTGACTCCAAGTGTGTAAAGTGGGCCTAACTCTTCTAACTCTTCTCCCAAATTGAACCTCTTGGGGTGGAGGCCCTTTCTTCTGGTGCTTGTAATTCTTTTTGCAATAAGAATTTCTTATTTGCCTCCATCACCAACACCAACCGGCCCCTCCCAAAAGGGGCAAAGGGCAGACTGAGAGGAAAAAATTACAGCAGTACTCTTGTTGTGGTAGGAGAAGGGTCTGAAAAATAGACCCTTCCGGATTTGAGATCTGCGCCTGAGGCCAGCAGGTTGAGGGAACTTTGGAAGTTGGAGTAAAAATGCCATAAGTCAGGAAAGCCAAATAGGTAAGATTCAGGCTAGGGAGTGGCTTGAAAATACAAAGGGAAAAATAAAATGGCGAGTCATTATGTATTAGAGAAGGTCTTGCTATGCTCGCTCCTTTCGAATTTTCCACCTACCTTGGCCTCCTACTACTGTAGGGGAGGGTCCTGCTATGAGGGCCTTCCAGATTTGAAATGCTAGGCGAGGGATAAAAATTTAGGAAGGCTCACGTAGCAGGACCTTCCCCTACAGTAGGCCCATGAAGGCATAAGGCCCACATAGAAGGACCTTCTCCTAGACCAAAAGAACTCAGAGCTAGTTCTTTCAACATTCTTCAACATCCCTTCAAAATGGGAATGCTGTGAATAAGTACTACATTGTTCCTTAAAGTCTCTCCCTTATCTTACATAGACTAGTGTGGCCTGTTCCCTTGGCCCAAGTGTTACCATTGTCCTCAACTGATTGTTTCCTTTCAAAACCTGGTCTTTTGGAATTTATTTGAATTTTCAGCGGCAGAAATCACTTAAGAAATCAATACCTCCCACATTCTGAATCCAAATCTTACCAAATGAATTCTATTAAATCCTGCTCATCGAGATCTTTCCAACAACACCAAAGGCACATCCCAATTCCTCCGAAACTATCATCTATGATTTAATTTAATTTTCAGTGAAGAAATCATTCCAATATTCAAGAACTTTTGCACAGCAAGTCCAAACATCATGGAACCAAGCCCATACACCCCTCCTCACTCAAGAGCTTTCCAAAGACACCAAGAACATGATCTGAAGCATCCTGGTTCAGTGGATCTCATAACTACAAAACAAAAGAAAACAAACAAACTACCTTCCTTCATAGATAGATTTACTTTGCCAACCCATATAATCTGCACATTTGTGAGCTGATTATTTTGCTTCGTTTGCTGGAATTGGGTTGCATGTAAAATATACCTGACTCAGGTAGGTGCTGTTGTTTTTACCCGGATCTTCACACTTGGGAAGGGTTATGTAGCTCATCTCTTGAACCTTGAAAGATCTATTTACCCTTCAAGGAGAACTGAGCTCTGTTGTGTAGTGAGATGAGAGTGGGTGAAATTCATGTTTCTTGGGGGGCGGGGTGACTATGATCCTTGAACTGTAGGTACAATTGTATGTTGTGGTGATACCCAATTGGCAACAAACCTGAAATGTGTTTTGTTCTGGTTGCAGGTAAGCACTCCCATCAGATTCAAGGACCAAGCCATTGTACTAATAATCTAGTTGTGGTCAGGGCCCAGATCATTTTAGCAAAGTGACAAGGTTTTAATTGTTTCAAGTGAGTTTCTGTCCAGTTCAACGCAGAAAGTAAAAATTTCCCCCCATGAAGTTAAGGACTTCAGAGAAATGTTCATCTAACTAAACACAAAGGAAAAGCAAAGCTGTAGCATTGTCTCAACCATTGTAATCTTTGTACATTTGATAATAGATTATGATACTTTATACACTCATCATGTAAAATCTTACAAGTTTTATTTTCAACAACAATAACTAAAATCTTCAAAACATTCAAGAAATTATTGTCCATAAATGTTGAAGCTCCTACAAGCTTTTGATAACAACAGTCATGAATGACACACGATTTAGGTTTGTAGATTGGGGTCTACCAAAAATCCAAATGCAATGTACACAAATGCATTTCCAGTATGCCCAACATAACGAACAAAATCAGGACAGAGTGCTTATCACGGGATGTCTCATTTAAAAAGCCGTTTGCTCATCACTTTCTTATGATTCACAATATGTTGCTCAATTTTGGAGCACTCATCATCATAATGCAAAATTGGAGTGTACGAGTCTGTTTTCAAAGGGTTGATTTGGGTTTCCTTTAAAGGCTTTGTTATTGAAGAATGACATGTATCTCAATTACCATAGACAATAAAAACCATGTAATAAACATTTGGACACAAGGTTTGATTTGTTGTCCAAAGACAAGCAAGTTTTCTTTTGACATTTCAGGCAATTTCAAAAACACTAGGTTTAGAGTTTAGAGGTCTATTTTCAATTTGTCGGATGTTGTGATTTTCTTGCTCACTTTGCCTTTTTCAGCCCTTTTCAAATCAAAGCTTTGAATATCAAAACAGTTGGTTGAGTTCAGCTATTTCACTCATGACATTTATGCTACGGTAAACAATTATTTAGTGGGTATGAACAAGGAAAAAACATTCACCCTAGAAAAATGAGGCACTAAGCTGACAAAACTCTATGGTTCCATGCAAGGCATGGCATCATTCTTTTTCTTTTTTTTTGTTTTCTTCAAATGCAATGACAATTTGAGAAGGTTTAATTGAGTAGTCATTAGAATGCTTATAAAGTTATGTTTTGTGTGACACTCCCAACAAAGTTCTTTGTACACAAAGAACCCTCAAATGGCACCACACTAAACCAAAAAACCTTTGAAGTAAAACCTCCAAGACACAAAAGCTTTAAACACATTGGAAGATTAGAGTCATTTGTGGTTTTTCTTCACTATGGAAGCCAAAAGTTTTGCATCCCCCTTGGAATCAAGGGCTTTAAGATCCGTATCACCACTTTCTTGCTTCTTTCAGTTTTCTTCACTTTCTTCTTGGTCACTTTGGGGGATTTGCTTGTGGATGTGATTCCTAATTTGGAGTTCTTACTATTACTCAAATCTCTTCGAGTTTTCACAAAACTTCTTCTAAAGCCTTGAGGTCTAAGGTCCATTTTGCTCAATGCATGTCCCATTTCATAAAGATGAATTTATATGTTTATTCCAATATACCACCCAACTCCTTGCATTTCTTGCATTTGAAATTTTGTGTTGCCAAGGAAGACAATGTATCACTGTTTTTTTCTTGCAAGCTTGAAAATGAAGTAGAGTATGGAGTTTATATCCACAATGGTGATCTTTTGCCAAGAGTCATGTCCCTTTGTTCCAAATAAGCTTACACATGGATCTCAAATACACTTATCATCCCAAACCATTATCAACCTTGGTACGGACTTTCTAACATTTAAACTTAAAATTTTCTATATTCACACCTAATTTTACTTCTCTTGGGGGGAAGGGAAGAAATGTTTTTTTGGATTTTAAAAAACCTTAAAATTTGATTGTTATGGAACGAACATTTGTTTTTGGAAATTTTCAACTTTTTGATTACTCCATTTACTATAGAATGATTTTATGTCCCAATACAATATTTAACCTTGAAAGGATATACTTTACAACATTTGTTTGGGTAACATTTTTATGAATGAAGGTAGGTCCAAATGACATATTCATCCCAATTTTGTAGGTTACCTTAAACTCCCAAATGGTATAGAAATATATCTATGATTCTTTGTTTTTGTCCAAACTTGGGCTTCTATTCATGCATATGTGATCCAAAAGTGGCATTGAATTCCATTATGTTGTCCCTATTGTGAGTTCATGATGGATGTGGGTTTCATAGTCTCAAGCAATTGATTTTGAAAGCTTTGATTATCAATGGCAATCTAACACAAGAAACATTGGCAAGGTGTTTAATGAGTTTTGGGGCTAATGGAATGAACTTTTCTAAGGGATATGAAATAAGGTCATTGTGCAATTGTAGGAAAAAATATCCCATTTTTAGTGGGTGTCCATTATGTGCTAACTTGGCAATTCAAAGCTCCCAGTGGTGTTAAGGTTGGTAGCTTTGTTTCAATCACTATACATTTATTTTTGCAAAAGTTCGAAAAGGCATATCGAATTTTAAAAGCTTTTAAAGTTGTTGCAAACCAAAGCCCAAAGGCATCTAAAGCTTTGATTTTGTTGCAATGATAAAAGTATTTCAAGGTGACATATGTTTTGTATTTTGACTTTGCAAATTGTTTTACTTTTTCCCAATATTTTACATTAATTTTTTTTTGTTGTGGTAAAAAACCTTGGGCTCCTTCAATGATTTGGATCATGCAATATTACAAAAATAAGTTTTTTATATTTGATTTTCTAATTTTAAAATACCCAAAATGATAGGCATAAAAAAAAAACCACCCTGTCAATTCAAACTCATTATTGTGATTAGGGTGGTCCTTTTTACTAGCATAATAAGAGAATATTTGATTAGTCATTTTGATTGCCAAATATATAATGGAACATTTGATTAATCAAATTTAAATTTAAATATTTTATTTTAAAATTATTTTAAGATAAGTAGATAGACTTAAGCTACTTACTTAGTTTAGGTAGTAACTAGGTAGGTATGTAAGTAAGTAGGCCTAGGTAGGTAGATAGGCCTAAACTACTTACCTACTTAAATATACCTATCTAATATATTAATTCAGTAAGTTTGTCAGTCAGTCAGTCAGTGACGTTGGGCCAGCATGGGCGGGCTGGGCACGGGAGAGGTTCAAGTTCATCCACAACAAGTTCAGGCATCCAGTGGATGGATGGTGCGCCGGTGGGTGCTGAATCACTTTGGCCCAGTGTGATCTGATGGAAACCGGTGTTGGAAACTGGTGTTCAAGCATCCAATGGATGGATGGTGCGCCAACGGGTGCTGAATCACTTTGGCCCAGTGTGATCCGATGGAAACCGGTGTTTAGCAGCAATTGGAAAAATATAAAGAATCGCCGGGGCAAAGGGGGGGGGGGTATGTCAGTTATTTCTTGGAATGGCCCGTTCTGCCACGTAGGAAAAGAAAGTACGTTCCCATCGTACCTAATAAGGCACGAACACATGTTTTCCCAAATTCTGTGAATGAATGAATGAATGAAAGATGCCCTCTGGTTATCATATCGGGTATGCACCACTCACCTACCGGCCGCTTTTTAAAATTTTCAAACAATCGGTGTGGCTATATAACCACGGTTCCCAAATTTTCAAGAAAAAAAATAAAAATCTAAGAACCAGTGCATTTTTTTACCGGTTCTTTCGTAAAACCTTTGGTTCTTTTTTTGAAAGAACCGGAACCAGTGATTCTTTGATTATGGGAAAAAAATTTCAAAAAACCGGAACCAACACTGGAACTAACCACCATTAGCGGGTTATTAGAAAGGTGGTTTTTACCATTCGTTCTCACGGTTTTCAAAAAATCAATGAACTAAAATCTGGAACTGATAGTTCTTTATATTTTTCCAATTTCCCATAGTCATGACTTTCTGAAATGGCAGAATGTTGTTGAGCTTTAGGGTTTCAGGGGTTGTCATCAGGGGTCATCGCTGCTTCAATGTCGTGTCGTGCCTTGCAGGCACGGGTTACCATTAGTCTATATTAGGTAATAACTAAATAAGTAAGTAAACCTTTGTTATTTATCGAGCTTATGTAGAAGGCAAGTGGGTAGGTAAATAGGTAGGCTTTGGCTTCCTACCTTGTTTAAATAGTATTAGCTAATTAGCTTGGCTTGTTAACTAACATAAGATGTTTAATTTGATTAACAAATCGTTAGTCATTTTGACCAAGCATGTCATTTTGCTTTGTCTAATTTGATTAAATGCCCCATTTCATTAAAACCCATTAACCATTTTGATCAAGGTGATCAATTTTTTGTTCAATTTGATTGGATATTCAATTTGATAGATATTTAAATAAGTCATTTTAATCAAGTTTAGTAGTTAAAAAATACACATATCATTCAAGCTTCTAATCAAGATGAACATATTCATTAGTCAAAGTGGACAAGGTAGTCAACTTAGACAACTTTAAAAACCATGAATTGTAGTAATGATGGACTCTATTACTAAAATTGACCATTTCACATTTGAGGTGAATGGCCAAGTTATCTAGGCCAATAACCATAATTAATATGATGGGACTATAGTTTGGATAACCAAGGAAATGTTGTGAAGTTATAGTGCTTACAATTGGCAATGGTTTTAGTTGTTGAGCTTGAAGTTCAATTTCCAACTAAAATGTTCATGGATGTTTTAAAAATTATTTATTGTGCTAGTATTGGACGTAATCCACTATTGTGGAATTTTTCAATTTGCATTTAGATGCTATTGAGGCAATTTATTGCCAAATTAAGAAAGTGGGAGATTTTATGGTGCCAATAATCCTAAATGCATATAATTTGGACTAGGTGCCATTATTCAAAGTCATCGTGTGAAACAATTGTGAGAAGGCCATGGAAAAACCTAACGACATTAACCTTGTTCCATTGTTGTGGTTAGGTTTTTTGAATTCAACCTTCCTTATGTAGAAGATCCCTAGATATTAGAAGTTAACAAATCTATCAATAGTTCAAATGATTGGTAGTGTTGAAGATGAAGGATGCTTTAGTACTTTAACCTTCATGAAGTCTAAGTTACACAATAAGGTCATAAATCATATGGATTTTGTGGGGCACATGCTTGCACAAAAGTTTTACGTCTTGGAATCATTTCTTTACCATTCAACAATCTAGCAATGGAAGAATGACAAATTGTTGTATGCTTGCAATACAAGTTGATGTTGAAACTTGAAATTTTGGATTTGTTTAGGTGTTCATTTGCAGATCATGTCTCTTTCAACTTGTTTTTTGGTTTTTGACACCCATTTGTTTTTCTATGCCTTGATTTTGGTTGTTATTTTCCATGATTTTTTTTTGCACACATAATTCAAAATTGTGCTTTGTAGGTTCTAATTTCCAAGAGTGAGGAAGCTTAAATGCTACAACAAAAGGAATCAAGAGTTGTTGGTTTCATTTTTGGGTGTACTTAGTATTTGTAGATTGTGTGCTTTGTGCAATATGTGTGTTTTGGGTGAGGTGGTGGGGTTGTGAGTGCATATCAATTTTGTTACAATGGGCAAAGTCTTATTCAAGGTTGGGGTTAAATTCCCCCAAAATTGCATGTGTTTTTGTGTGTTATATGGCCTTCATCTATGTGGGTCAATTTGTATTCTCTTAGTTTTAATGGGTTTGTTTTTTTACACTTGTTTTATGTTGCCATAAATTTCCCATGATTTTCTTCAAGTAGCTAGTTATTTGATTAAGCAAAAGAGATGGTTGCTTGTGAACATGAAGGACAAAAAATCTCAATTTACAAGTACTTCTAACCCAAGTGAAAACTCTATCCACACAAAGTAGTCCCATAAACAATTTATATTGTCTCCTAGTTTTCCTCCAACCACTACGATATAGCCACATTTACTATATTACACTTACATGTGTGACCATTTGAGCAACCTAAAAATGTTTTACAAAAACCACCAATAGTATTCATTTTGATAACTATTCCCCAAAAAGGATGTGGCACATCCCAAGGCCAACAAATCAATCACTAATTTTTAAATTGAGACAATGGTTTATAAATGCATTCACTCAATTGAACATATAACATTAGTGACTACATCATTAACAGTGGTCATGAATATCAACCATTAGATCTTTCACAATGTGTTATTATGTGAAGGCTTGTGGAAAATCGAAGCTTGTAAAATCATATTAGTACCAACCATGTGTGATGAAACTTCCATAATGGTATTTGAGGTGGAGATAAAAGATATGAACATGGCTTTCATGAGGAATGTGAGTTGCAAACCTTGATTCTAGATACTTGTGAGTATTATTGTTTCTGATGGTTACAAATATAATACCTAAATGGAGAGAATTGCTAGTTAGATTGAAAGACATTAGATAAATGCCCAACACACACACACACACACACGCACGCACGCACACACATACATAAAATTGGCATAAAAACCACAAATCAAAATTATTATAAGTTTTTGGTAAATGCATGACAACATAAAATCCAAGAACTACCATCCCAAGTTGGGAAATGAACATGTCATTCATGCATACATTACTTTTTGTACAATCCAAATACATTCTTTAAAAGGACAAAAAAAAAGCTCCCTTTTCTTAGTGTGCCAAGTATTTATGTGATATTTGAACTATGGCCCTATTAACATGCCCAATTTGAATTTTTCCATTGGGCTCTGCTGTATGCACTTGTGTCATTACTTGTAGTATTCACAAAACAAACTACCACTAATTAATGCTAGTCAGAAGATTGTTCTCGAGTCAAATTGACTTGTTACTTAGACACACAATTAAAAAGATTGTTGTTGAGCAAAGAGGCCACTAATAAGAAGTTGCACATTTTGAACAAAGACGTCCAGAGTGAGGTTCAAGTAAAAAGGGACGAAGTGGAGAAGCTTATAACTAGCAAACAAAATTGCCAACCCTAGAAAGGGCCTCAGTTCAAATTTCAATTGCTCCTTCATTACTCAATTGTTCACTCCTGCTAAAAAATGTAGTCTGAGTCACTGCTACAATCAGTTGAACACAAAAAGTGTAGAAGTAAAGTACCAATGTGTTCACCCTAAATATCTCAGATGGAAACTAACCTCTTCACAAGGCAATGAGGACCTTACGCTGGTGTCTCGATATGTACAGTATGATTTTGCTCTCCACTTCAGCCAAAGAGAACTGTTTGCACCCAAGACAATATTCCCCCTGAAAAGTAAGTACTTCTTGATGTACTTTCAAGCATTATGTTGTAAGTGTGCTGAAGGATATACAGATTCCAGTAATATGGTATATTCCAACCATAATCCAACAATGCTTCATCAATTTGAGAGCATACTGAGAATCCAGATGGGACTTGGGAAGAGCATTTTTCCCACTAATAAAAATGGGGACCACCTGGTGCAGGTAAAATACAAATTAGTTGGGATAAAATGAACCACCATTGCTGGTCAACATGAGCAAGAAAATAATGCTTTACACCACTGATTTGTTGATTGCTGCAGGTCTTGAAGAGTGTTTCTGAACTGACTTGAAGTTTCTCAAACTTTTGATCATATTTCATCAAGCTTAGCATCTCTACAGTAACCATGGGTATGAATTGATTTGGCAGATTCTCATCTTTTGCGCAAGAAATGGACTATTGTTCAGGGCATCATTGTCACAAGGCTGAGGCTGAACAGGATGACTGGTTTTGCAAATGACACACAAGTCAGGTCCAAAATGACCAAATAGGTTGGACTCATAAGTTTCCGATTCCTGTAGCATTGTGGCCATAGAGCTTGCAAAATAGAGAAGAAAACCTACTATCCAATGATTCCAAAATCAAAGACGATATTTGAAAGACAAGAAGAGTAAAAACATGAAGATAAGAAGAGTTGGAATTGTGAGAATCAGTAGCAACAAATAATAACAATGTTTTAAGAACAATGCCATACCTCCAGTATCTTTGTTGCCATGTTTCAGTGACACAAGCACCAAAATTCTTCGGGGTTGATAGAAAGGAACTTTCAATTGTCCATTGAGCCTACTCATTGAAAACCTGAAATTCACAAAGTACACAAGCAGCAAACAAACAGACATGCACATGAGTATTTGGAATAAACTACTATTACCCAAGACCTTTGGGACCTGCTGATTGACAACAGAATAGTACGCTGCTTGACTTGAGGTTTGTCCCTGGGGCCAAAAGTGAATCGACTACAATAAGCCTGGCCTCTCAATCGATTGTAAGAAAATATACAGGTATCAGTGGTCTTCTAGCTTGCAAACATTCTGACAAACAGCTCAAGGCAAAAGGAAGCAGAGTACCCATGGGGTCATGGAGCCTGTGTCATCAACAAGGCCCAGATCCCTTAAGCGCCGCTCAGCATAGTACTCTAATGAGTCCAGCCCTGCCATTCGTCCCTCAAACCATGTTTGCAGCTCTTGCAGCACACGCTTCTCTCCCAATCTTATGACAATTGCTATCTCTTTCCTCTTACTCAGCCCTCCCCTATCAAGAAGGTCAGTGTCCTGTCACATCAATAATGCATGCAATCAACATTTTAACAATGGGGCTCCATAGCAACCAACTTTTAGTGATGGTAACACTGATAACAGTCATCAACTTTGCTACACCAAACTTGTAATGGGAACTATGTTATCATCCATAGCTTGCAGAGATTGAGCCTAGCTAGGATGGACACACCAAACTCAATCTAACGTTGAAGTTGTGCACAAGAGGCTGAAAATAATCTCAAGGTGTGTGACCTCCCAAGATCAGAGCACCATAACAACACATAGAGCCCACCACCAAGAAGTTTTCAGTCATGCTTGCTCCATGAGCTTAGCATCAATCTCCCTTTTCTCTTGACTTGCTAGCTCAATGAACACTTGACTGTGAAAAAGGGGACTAGGAAAGTCACAACTAATCTGACAGTCCACTTGACTCTTCCGGCCAAAGCTGCAGATTACAACAGCTTGGTGCAATACATTTTCCTGCTGCATAGTCAATCAAACATAGAAGAATCTCTAAGGCATTCAGGTGATTGACAATATAGTAATCATGATCGCAAAACCCCTCTACTTTGAGCATTAATCCTTCTCCAAACAGATATTTGCAGTGGATGGCACAAAGCTTGCATACAGGCGTCATAAGGAGATGGATAACTAAGGCAAAGATGGTTGCTTCACAAACCTCCTCTGTAGTTGTGCTGTAGCCTGCTAGTGCTGCCTGGAGGCCACTAAGCATTGTCAAGCACACTGCCTCTTCATTGTCATGGCTCACTGGCAAACTGAGGTGACCCCACACTGAATTCCTGAATAGTGCCTGATACCCACTCTTCTGTCATGACCTCATGAATACTAGATAGGCCACAAAACACTATCAAAGAACAGCTCACACATATGAAGAGTCAGTCAGATTCATTCAATTCCTAGAAGTACAGCTTCCCATTTCACCAACCAGCTGCACAATATGAGTGGCAATTGCATGCAAACATACCTCCAGAAGAAAAGCATCTGCCCCAGTGAGAGAAGTGAGTCTTAGGAAGGTAAGCATTGTATCAGGTGGACCCTGCCCACGCACCAAGTCAAATTGCACACTACGATCAAGCCCATTTGACTCTGCAATGTCCAGTTTGTCATCAGCAAACCGATCTGTCTCAGAAATTTCCAGAGTGAGGGATAGAGACTCTCGGATACTGCTTCCCATTGAATGTCCTTCTACAAACCCATAATCCAATGCCAGCTCGCCATTGCTCTTGCTTCTTCCATATTGCATAAGCACCTGTCACCCTCCTTAACATGTCAAATCACTAACTTGGGAGGCCACCCTCAGATCAGATGGAGTGCTTGCCTAGGGACAATATAAGGTGCAATCAGTGAGAGCAGGTATAGAAAGGACAGTTGGCAGACCTGCTCCCCAGGAAGAAAGTTGATGGGAGCCCGCAAAACTAGCATGTTTGTATTTTTTTCAGTCTTCCAAAACAAGCCTGTGCTTTTCTTGACCCAGCTTGCAGTCTCCTCACGAATTCTCGGTCCATGGTTGACCTGCCAATCCAAGCATTCCATCTTTCACCACTAAGCTTGCAATCCTAAAAGTCATTACCAATCCTATCAAACATTATATGTAGCTGACACTTTGTCCTGGTCCAAAATTGAACATCTGCAAACAGGTTCTTTCTTCTTTGAAAAAAAAGTTGGATACCCTACTGTTGAATTTCCCACACTGGTAATGCCAGAAGATATTACCAGGTCTGCAAATGGGACGAGTGCAAGGTCATTGCCAGTCAATGGAACAAATGTGCGTGAACGGAGGATACCAAAAACCCACAAAAAGGCTTCCAGAGTGAAAACATTGGGATCAAAAATCTGTGGATTAGCTTGAATCACATCCTGAAAAAGCTTGTTGAATTCCTTTTCTACATAGTCGACATATCCAGCCACAGACCCGAGCAGTTGTGTGCCTGCTTTGTGCACAACAATCAGTTATGCACCCATTACAAACCCCCAAAGATTGGATCCAAGAAAGATCCACAATAAGAACCCTAATAGCACAGGAATGTCAAGAATGAGAATGACGATGCGGCAGCAACAGCAACAATTCATCACTTGGATATTCTGCTTTAAGATTGCAGTAAGGTCAGGTTGTTGTTCCCACCTTGCAGCTCCTCTAGCTCTTCATTTGACCTGCATTTAGGGTTTAAAGCCTCAGATCGGCATGCATGGAGCTGGAAAAGAAAGCACCATGCAATCCAGCAAACAAGCAAGCACCATGTTCAAAAAGATAGGACGAGCATTGACCAGAAAAGCGGGGAGTCCAAAGCAAGCGGAAGCGCGTCGAGATAAGGGCGCCATCTGGAGTTAGGGTTCGTCTTTTCGTGCAACAGGAGAAGCGCAATTCTGAGCCACGGGGTTTTCAAACTCTGACAAAACGGTGCGATCACGGAATCATCGATAGCCGCAGCATTAATCCACAACGTCTCCGGCACACTCACCACATCTTCCCCTTGCACAATTGCCCGCTGCGCTACTAACCCTAATCCTTCTCCTTCCTTCTCCTCCTCCTTCTTCCCTACAACTACCGCCTTCACCACATCCAATCCCACTACTCCTTGCTCCCGCCCCCACTTCCAAAGCTCCACAACAGCTGCCGCTCTTCTCTGCCCCTTGTCGTCGTCCTCCTCTTCATCCCTCACCTTCCCCACATTCCCGCTTGCAACTGCAAAAGCACAACACTTAAGCCGCAACCTCCTGTCCTTCCTTAAGACCTTCCTCCCATCTGCTATTGCAAGTGCAGCACCAGCACAACACTTGAGCTGCAATCTAGAACAGCCTGAAGACGACGAAGAACAACGGTGCGAGAACAGAGTGTGGTGGAAGAAGAAGAAGAAGGAAGGGGAAGAAGCAGCACACAACTGAGCAGAAGCAGCAAGTGCCATTCTACCAACTCAAAATTTTCTTTTGGCTGGCTTTCTGTGCTGGTGCTTCTTCTTCTTGTTTCAACAAATCCCAATATTGTTGGGCCTGCCTTACCAAGGCAAGGATATTGTGTCTAGATTCATTATAGAGTATAGTAGCTTAAGGGATTTTGGCCATTAGGTAATAAATAATAGGTCTATTTTTACATGAGGATTTTTGAAACATGATATTTTGGCTTGTGTTGAAACTTGAGATTAGTTACATGAGTTATAATATCTTGAAGGATTTTGGTTTTTTTGAGAGGATTTTTTGAAGATTATATTTTTGCATGGTGAAATATTTGTTGAGTTTTCATAGCTCTTCTTTTTTGCCTTGAGATACTTTTAAATAATGTAAATGGCAAGGCCACAATGTGACTGACACACCCCTTGTTCATTTTGGTTCATTTTCTATGCCTTTGTTTTGCTTTGGGTTTGGAGAGTCCATTTCATGAGTTCCTGATCCAATTCGAATTCCAAACTGCATTAGCTTCCTAACCCTCTGTCATTATTGTTACCTAGTTTCTGTAACAATTTGTGTTTTGAGCATCGTGTGTGTGTGTGTGTGTGTGTGTGTTTTCCTTTAGGTGTGAGGTTGTGTAGCCTTATCTATTTGGCTCCTCTCCACTCCAAACATTGATTGACACATGGCCATAGTGAACCAGGCACCCACCAGCACACCATCCAATGGATGCCTGATATTCCTCAGTTGTGGATGAACCTAAGCTGAGTACCTTGCAAAATGTGAAGAACTGGGACTGAAGTCTGAAAGTAGACCGAAGGTCTAACATAAGAGAAAACCGAAAAACCCCAATAAAAACCCCTGATGGTCAGAATCATCACAGGGAAGACAAAAGGGAAGGCCAAAGAAAGGCCAAAAAGACACGCAGCCTGTAAGAACCAAAGAAGGGAAAGAGTTAGTCCCTGAGAGCTAGTCTCTCTCGTGATAGGAATCTATCTCGCCCACACCCACAGTCTCTCTAATGTCACCTGCATGCAAATCGTGAAATCTAATAATAATTGGAAGTCTAGAACAAGCATCACCCACCACAGCAATCTTCCTGTCTATAACCAAAAAAAAACTCATTGGCTTCTTCTTTAACAACAAAAGCAAATTTTGTTTTGTCCCAGAAAACAAACCAACAAACCAGGAACCCTGCTGCTGCCGCTTCTTCTTCTTCTTCTTCTTGTTACTACTGCCCCTAAAGCTTCATCGTTCCTTGCAGAAAAAAGGCGCCCCCTTGGGCCCTTTTGCTACTTACTGGGTACTTACTGACTGTGTGCACCAGTGTACCTCCCCCTGTTGTGTGGAGCATAGAAGACACAAGAATCCTCTTTCTCAACCTGTTCCGGACCTGCACCCAAACCTGCATCCCAAATCTCTCCCTCTCTCTCTCAAACTGGAGTGTTGTTGTTGATCTACCATATTTTGATGTCTCTCTTTCTTTCTTTCTTTCTTTCTTTTTTTTCCACCAATTCGTGTTTGGCGCAACGAGATCAAATTGTTGATATGACAATAATAGATGTGTATTCCAATGATCTAACTATTGTGCCTTTCTTTTAGAGTGGATATGCGGAGCTTGAGCGGGGACATTGCAGCTTGAGACTGGCATTAGAGTACAGCAGACCTTCGTCAAGTTTGGAGCTCCAGGGTTGACAAAGTTTGAGAGAGTTTGAAATTAGTGCCAGTTGTAACACGTGAAAAATCAACATTGACATGGTCTGCTTCATTTCTTTCGGACCATGAGTGTCGGAAAGAAGAGAAGCGAAGCGAAATTTCAGGTTGTGCCGATTAATCCACACCTTCAAGCAACTAGTCGTAACATACCCCGATATCTGTAGAGTACTCCTGAGGGCTGAAAGCGTTACACATTTGTGCAGATACGAAACTACGCGGGAAACGAAGCAAAGCTACTCAGTCAGCTAGATTGTAGAAGAAAAAAATAATTTCTTCTTTAAGTGTGTTAGAAATCTGTCCACTTGAGTCAAATCTCCACAACTTCATGGATCAGTTTGTAACTTGAACTCATGATCTGTGTTTGAACTCAGGCGAAGGAATTCGCCTCTGGGTGTTGGGACTTCTGGTGACGTTCAAGGCATTATTAGGGAACGAGACTGGAGGAGCGTATGCAGTTCATGAGGATCTGATTCTACCCGGAGCACGCATGCCTGCCCATGAGCATTACAAACGAAGAGGAATCCTGGTACCTGTTGGATGGAGAGATGGCGTGGATAGTGGGAGGCAAGGAAATCATTGCCAAGCAAGGCTCCTTCATTCATCTACCTCGACTGCTGCCTCACACTTTTGCCAATAAGTCTCGCAAACCAGCTCAGGTGATAACCACTTACGCACCTGCCGGGTTCCAGAATTGGTTCCTTGAGATTGATACACCTGCATTAGACCTTCAAGAGGTCACCCCACCTGAGGTAACTGAAGAGAACATGAAGAAAGCTGGGGAATTGGCTGTGATCTTATTACTAGAGCACCTCCACTAGCAATATGACGGCTCTGGAGCATGATTTGTTCCTTTTTTTCCCCCCATTGTGACTCACTTTGGGTTTTGCTCTTCTGGCTCAGACGTTGGCAAAGTCCTCTCTCTCTCTCTCTTTGTTCCTTCTTTCCCCCTGTGCTGGGTGCTTTGTTTAATGAAGCTTGCCAGGGTTTCATCAATATGATAGCCTTTACATAGTAATTGAAATGAAAAATACAAGCTTTTCAATAGTGTGGAACTGAGTTTTGAGACTCGTAAATATGCATAGGACACAATGATCTTCAAAAGGGCTAGTCAAAGAAAATGACTGCGTTGCTTTTGATGGGTGGGTCATATGATTGACCCAAGTGTCCTCCTGGCATCACAAAATACCTAGTCTCTCATTTTATTTTCTTCAAAGTTTTCTCGTTTATGGGGATGGGGTTGGGCAAACAACTAACTGTCTATGTTCATTGCAGTATGCACTGGTGGAGACATAAATGCCTGGAATGACGCCATGAGTTTTTGTGGGTAATATTTGCCACTTTGCAACAAAATCAGTGTGACTCATTCAAAGGATTTCTGTGGAAAGAAAAACCCATTATACTTGGACGACATGTTCCAGCAGGTCACCAAAGTATAGCAAGACACCTAATTCCTCTCTCATTCTAAGATCTTCTACTTTCCTCTCTGACCTGTAGCCAAATTTGGCTAATTCCTCTTGTTGATGATTGCCAAGTGGCTACATCACAAAATTGAAAAAAACCCTACATAGAACTCTTTGTATTTACAAGACTGTTGTCCTCTGTCATTATATAGAATGGTTTTCATTTTTTGAAAAAAACTTACCTTGGAGAATGCAAATAGGCTGCCAATCATAAATTGGTTCTCGAATTGAAGAGGAAGTTGTATCCAAAACCCTACACAATTTCCAAGTCTCTAAACTCCAGATAGAACCAATAAAGCCAGTTCCGTCAAAAGATAAAGCTGAGGAGGCTTGACAACAAGCTAAAAGTCCCTTGCAAACCGTCTAATGAATTTAGATTTTGAAGATCCTTGAAGAAAAGAGTAGGGGAAAATACAAAAAGTTTAAGACCTCCAGAATTGAGGCAACAACAAAGGAAATAACTAATAGGGGTGTGCACATAAAGAAGCAAGAATCGAAGGCAATCTTGTTCATCACCCCATTGGTAATTTGCTTCTAACAGTGAACAACAATTGCATTCCAAGTTATATTTTGGTCCTTTGGATAATCAATAAACACATCCAACATTCAGACTTTCAGAATGCACAATGTGAAACACTCCATTGTGTTAGATAATCACAAACTCACTTAGCCAGTAAGCAGTCCCATAATGAACACAACTTCACACATGCACTCCCAGGAGAAAGGAGCAATTGACCCCAAAAATAAGAAGTTAACAGTTGAAGTGTTTGTGCCAGAGTAAAATTGATCAGGTTTCCACTGGTATCAACAAGCTAATCTTTCCATGAATAAGTTTAGAATTTTTGTGCACAACACAAAATTGTTTATCCCCACTTCCCCTTTTGTCTTACACTGATAGTTGAGGTACCTGTTGCTATTGGCATGCAACAAAATTTCCTATGAGAAATCCATAACGCACAGATATCTCAAAGCTGTCATGCAACTTTCATTCACTTACGGTCATAAGTCCCATCTCTTTTTTATTCTGAACAGCAAAGCTCCTGACTTCACATCATCTTGTTGCACTTGTAACATCACTTGCAGCTTGCATTTCCTGGGAGCAGCTTTTGCACCCAAATCTTCCTTCCCTACCTGCACATATTCCCATCTATCTATGAATATCGCCTGCAACTAGGCTGAGTTTTTAAAAACGTATTAAAACAGCTAGAAATTTGTACAGAATAGAAGTCAGCATTTCAAATCAACCCCAAAATTTAGGCACGTCACTGTGAAACAACAGTGCAGGTAAAGATCAAATATGTAAAAGACACATAAGAAAGTTCCAAGTCTGCATCAAGTATGTTACAACAATGGTTCTCAATAAGACAGAGAGAATACCCATAATGACCCCCAGTAGAGGCGCACAGCAGAATCATAACCAAGCTTCAGCTTGAAATCCTCATTTGGTTTGTGCTTGTAAACTGTACTCCATGTTGTTGTCTCAAAGTTATGGAAATAACTGCAGTAAATATATCCATCCACACACAACCAATTGCTGTAAAGCATAAAGCCTCTTAACCATGCATTGCTTCTCCATCTTTAGAGAACTGTACTCCAAGAAGTTGTCTCAAAGTTATGGAAATAATTGCAGTAAAATATCCCTCCACACAAAGCCCATTACTATAAACCCTCTTGATTGTGGATTGCTCTTGCATGTCTTGCAGAAACTAACAATGCATCACCTGAGCTTGTTACGAGGTCCAAACTGGCGCTTGAATGCAAGAGTTGGGGATAGTGAGGGCCATGACACTGACGGGACCAGAGTCAGCTCTTCATCCTGGTCAAGACAAGAACTGTAGGTTAACCCCCCCAACTCTGTGTGTCTCAAAAGCTTTAAGCACATGAGAGAGTGCATGCTAGATAGCTTTAAGCTCACAATATTTTACCTTGAAGGTGTATTTCAAAGTTGCTGTTTCTTCTGAGTAGCTGCCAACAACTTGCCCATTCAAGAGGGAGCCTCCAAGAAAGCCACTGAAAGCCAACACTTGATCTTCTTCACGAGTTTCCTCTTCAACTCTTAGTTCACCTACAGGAAGTGTTATCACTGCTTTTGGCTGCACACGCATATCAAACTTACATCAGATATCACAGAATTATTATCATTTGACAAAAATGCTCCATACTCTTATGGTAATGCATTCCTCAAGCCAAACACATTACACAAGAAAACCTCACACTCTCTCACTATCAAACACTATCAACCTCATATCAATTTGATGGCAATTCAAAAACTATTTTCTTCTGTACATGGGAAAAAGGAAAAAAAAAAGCAAGAACTTGATACAGTGCAGAAGGAGGGGTAGAAGAAAGGTGGCAGAGATTGGGCCAGGGGGTGGTGGCAAGACTTACAAAAGTTGTGGAAGGGGGAATGTCATATGCGAGCTGTGTCTTGTACTTCGTGTTTGATGTCTGCCCTAGAAGCTTCACTTCCCCTTGCTGGGCCTGTCAAGCAACGCAGCACCTTCAGCCAACCCCCCAACATTGCATCTCTCAGAGATAAACTCTGCAATTTTTTGTGTGTGCTTCTGCTCCGACATTGCATCTCTCAGCGACAAAATCTGCAATTTATCTGTGCTTCTGCTGTATGTATTCACCCCCACCTTACAAACTCTTCCAGGCATAATGTGCCAGGGGACAAGAGGAAGTTGCATTGAGTTTCATCAAAAGCAGATGCCTTTACTTTGTAAGCTGGGGAAGCTTGACATAAGCTTGACATACTACACATCTTCGTGTAAAATTTGATCAGTGTTGTTTATTTTTGGCAAGGAGCACTTGATCTCTGTTCATGTCTACAAATCTTCACCCACAAAGTTTGAAAGAAAACAAAAAAGGATCTGTTCCAGCTTCAGAGACCAAAAGAGAAAGACAAAAAATCCACAGAGAGAGAGAGAGAGAGAGGGTCACCGCACCTTAACATCCCGCAAGTATTTCACTTGAAGGTTTCGTCCTATATCAGCAGAGACAGTAACAAGCGCATTCTTATCCTCGTGATCATACAGAACCGACAGGTACTTGGTGACGACGCCAAAGAGAGGATATCGGAAATCGCCTCCGGGTTCTCTTTGGACAGAGCCCGTGAGTTTTGCGAGTCCGTTCAGCATGCGTGCCGAAAGCTTGTTGACAAACACAGCTCCTTCGGAATCATACTCTGTTGAGAGCTTCACCGCTGCATATCGCCTCCAATCGTTTCTCACATTCGTCCTGGATTCGCCAACCTGCACCTGGCTGGCCATTTCTGAAAACCACCACGACCACCAACAAAAACCCAAAATAAAGACAACCCAATCCCCTTCCCCTTTGCCACTACCTCAACCTAACTCTGCGAACCGATTTCCCTCGCGAATGAATGCCTTCAGATTCCTCTCCACTCTCTACGACCAAAAAAAACCCCCCAACAACCCAAACCCTCAACACTCGGAAACCCAGAAACGACAAACACAAGATTCACGGAGAAAGAGGATAGTTTTAGGGTATTTTGACAGATCAGGAAGATGGATGGATCGATTCATACATACACAAACAGGAGAATGCAAAGAAGATGATGATGATGATGATGATGATGAAGAAAAAGAAGAATACGGTTGAAGCATGAGCATAAGAAGAGTTCTCTAGAGGAGAAAGACTTCAGATGTTGATATGAGGAAAAACAAATCTAAAGAAGAAGAAGAAGACAGCCGACGACAGCGACCACGACATTGGTTCAAACCTCGATCTTCCCCTCTGGTATCGAAGGATTTCCCGCAAGTCTGCGCGGGATTCGTGAGCGCTCGGTGTCATGCTCGTTCAATGGAACACCAGTCAGTGACCGTTCTTCGTTCATCCGTCGAAGTCTTGCGCCGTCCAGGGTGTTGTTGGAGGCTCTTCCGGTGCCCTACCGGTGTTGGGCAGAAACATTATTACAGCATCTCCAAAGGTGCTCAGTATGTCATCCTGCAAAAAATATTTCTCACATCCAAGTTAAGTTATTTCCTTTCTTTCCAACCTCACCCACTCTAATAGCTAAAACTGGGATTGGCAAATACGTGGGAAGACTACTAATAACAAACCACCTGGACCAATCATTATGATTGGCCAATTAGAAACGGGGAGAAGCGGTCAAATCATGTTTATTACACTCTTCTCTGACAAGTGTTAGGCTGTGATGTGCCCTTTTATTTGCCTCAGCAAACTGTGCAAAAATGCTGTGCCAATACCATTTTGATAAGCCAAACCAGCAAGTTTTGATTTTTCTTCATCCAATTTTACTTTGCAGTGTCAAATACTGAGCACCTGTGGAGTTGTTCTTAGATGATGCACCCAGAAAGTTTGGTGTCCCTACATTCTAGGGTCATGCAGAGTCTGCTGTAGAAATGTTTTGGGCATCCCTGAAGGATCCACTTGTGCTGCACCATGCTGTAACCACCAGTCACATTTCTTTATTGTGAAATTTCACACAAATGCGAAAAATAAAAATGAAAATATTTGTTGCATGATCCTTTGATCTTTTGGTCAAAAAATCACCAAATTTTGAAAAGTTGATAATTTTTTTCATCACCTTTCCACTCAGATTTTCAAGGTGGGACATTTTGCGTACCCACTTTTTAGTTTTTGGACAAGTTCCAGAAACCTGTCACCATTTAATGGTAAATCCCTCTTGAGATGCTAGCATATGATCCAACATAAGAATTTTCATAAAACAAACACTGCTAACCACCATGTGTTTCCAATTTAGTATGTTGAATATTTATCATCCTTATGGGTGTCAGTTATAGGGCAAAGCCATTGTGCAATTAGAGAGACGTTCCACACCCCCTCATCTTGTGTGGTTCTCCATGTTCTAACAAGAAAAAGAAAATTGGATGTGTTCTGTGGGACTCACATGTTCTACTCAGTAGAGTCACAAGATTCCTTAAAAAAATCCTAAGCCCGCCCCCCCCATCAAGCACTGTCCTGCTCAAAACATGGTTTTTGCTGTAGGGTTTGAGTATTTTGACCATGCAACACATTAAATTTTAGGAAAACAGAGCCTTTTCACATCTTGAAAGTATGCTTATGGTTTAGTACATCCTCTCTCATAGGAGAGCCTCCAGGTTTGATCTTGGTCTGGTTGTAGCAGGACATAATCAATTATGTTTTTTTGCAGAACATGCAGAACATGAAGAACCATGCATCAGGGTTCAACAGAGAACCATGCAAGGCACAAAAGGACAAGTCAAAATGGGCACTGGATAGAGCTCAATGGTGGGTATTTAGCATCTCCCAATTCTTACCAGTAGCGTACTCTACTTCTGGGCTTGTAATCAACCCTGTGACAATCAAATCCTGCAGCAAAACTTGGTGGCTCCGCGCAGGTTGGCACAAAGACAGCCATGCAAAGTGTCAGACAGAGCTCAATGGGTGGGGGCTTTCCAGAGTTAATAACCACAAGTTCTGGGTTTTCAAGATAGGAATGTCATAATGGCATAACCACTGGCTTTGGGTTTCTTCAAGGGAAAAACAGCGGACTTAACAGACAGCTAGTTCCAGTCATTTCCAAAACCTCAAAGAACTCTCCACTGGTTTTCAAGAACATGGGTTCAAGAACAAGTATACACTGGAAACCGCAACTGAGTGACATGTGGAAACAGCAGCAGTTGTAAGGCTTGGCTTTACCTCCAGTCCAGACTCTCCCTACCAATTCGTCACCAGCACATCAAAAACATTGAACATCTTCTAGGGACAGTCTTTTCTCTGGCACTACTGCAGACCTCAGTCTCTCCCAATTGGATCTCAATGGGACCCACAAGTGAGGGGAGTTGGCTTATATGCGCAGAGCACAGAAAAGACATAATAAACCTTCCAGGAAACAAGTGGCTCAACAAGATGTGCATGATTAAGGCCTTCCACAGGCCTTGACATCTGACAAGGTTAGTGTAGAGATGAATATGGATAGATTAATACAGTTTATAGGTCCTCCAATGTGAGAGACAAGCATCCAATATATCCAAATGTAATACATCACTACCATGAAACATAAGATTGGTTTGGGTATGTTAACAATCTAATTGCTCTCAGAGCACCACTACAATCCCCTCAATTCCATTTTAGTGTGTACACTGAGGTGGCACTCCAGTGATGATTCTATGCTTTGGTCCTACAGCTCAAGATTAGCAGGCCTCTCTGCTACTGATATATCACACACTAGCTTAGCTGCATCAACAATTTTGTACAAGACCTCACAGTTATACTTCCCTTGTTGAGTTCGTATTATTTTCAACTTCACTCTTATACAGTTTCACTTACACGCCCAAAGTTGCATGGACAATACGTAATCTTATTCCAATAATCAGGATAAACATCAGAGCATATATCAATCCTCCCAGTTCATGTGTTGTCTTCTCAGTCTGCCAAGGTCCTGCAACACAGCAGAAATTACACAAATAGCACATTAAAACACATTTGCAACTGCCTACCAATTGAACAATGAATGGGTTACACATTGCGCCAGTGCCTTCCAAGACTCTAGGAATACAACATCATTTTCAAGAAAGCATCATCACATGACTAGGTGCTCATCAGAATAGATGCAAGTACACAAAAAGCCAGAAATGCAAAGGCAACTATACCAGGTTTATGAATCACCTGTTAGTGTCAAGCTTCCTCAGGCTTGAAAGTGCCTCCTCAAGCAAGTCGTCATCTGGCCAGATGTCTCGATATGTTTCTGGATTGTCTGATCTGTTCTGACCAGCTACTGCATACATTTTTGACCTCCAGGTTTCCAGGTGTTCACTTCCAGTCTGATCAGCAAGCCAATTATCATATGCAAACTGCAGCAACAGTGCACATTCATATTTAAGCAGTCACCAGGAGCAATAAACTTTCTCAACTTCAGTTGTTGTACCCTCTCAATGCTGCACCAGTATCTGTATTGGACAGAACCCTAAGAATGCAGTAGTACTTATAAAAAAGTTCCCAGAGAGGGCAACATGAACTAACCTGGGAGTCACCCTGCAAGTAGTGCAGATGGTCCATAGGGCTGCCAGAAGCCTCAAATTGAGCATAGAATGCCTGAACAGACTTGATCATTTCACTTTGGGATGGCAGCTGCACTTTGCCTGAGAGCACCTTCGCTATCCATCGGGCCTGAAGCTGAGACAATGGAAATGGTATCACCTGCAATCCATTGCATAATCAACCCAAGAGCAGTCAGACATCTATGTCCTAAGTTAACCATGGCGTTGGTCACCACAAACACTGCTCTGATCCATGGTCCTCTCAAAGCAACATCATCACACCAAAGTGCTCCCTTCCCACATTTGCACTGTAGGAAACCAGAATCTACCACTAGACTATGTACACCAGTGCTACAAACAAAGAATTCATTTGTGACAAGAGGTTTAGGATTTTAGGCACTCCAGCTCAAGCATAAGTTGGACTTATGAGTGGCTCACCTTTTGCGGAAGACCCACAAAAGAAAGTGATGGGGCCAATGTTGGTGGAAACACATGTTCATATAGGGGTCCTACATTGTTGCCAGTTGTCACCAGGCCCTTTGTATCCAAAAATGGGTAGTAATAGTAGTACCTGTAACAAGCACAGATTTACGTGATTAAGATCCTTCACCCTCCCTGCTAATAAAAATGTCATTTGGTCTGCATGTACAATCCTCATCAATCAACATTTCTTGCTTGAAACTGTAGACATCTCATGAAACTACAAAACAAAAGATGATGGAGATGTCTGGAAAAGTGATTAGCTCACAGACCCAGTACAATGCAAGATCACATCAGCCACAGTAGAACCGCCTTCTTCAAATTCCACAGTTCCATCCTCACGTGCACACTTCACCTACAGTGTGAACACTGAACCTGTTATGCAGACCAACTGGCATCATAACTATTGAACAGCATTTGATCACATTAGCAATATCCAGCATTTTACAGACAAGTCACTTCAAAGATCTTAAGCCCCCCACAATTTATGTACAATTGCATTCCAGTATATCAAGGAAGGTCTTCACAATGAAAGACGCAGAATAGCATCGGGAAGGAGCAAGGATCAACCGTGGAATGCAGCCAGATGTTTTGATGTCTGCCCACTGGCTTTGCAAATTCAACTGAAGATTTCCAGCTGCGTCCACTTACATGAACCTCCTTGGCAACCTCTGCTAATTCTCTCGAGATGTCGTCACTACTTGCTCCAGTCCCTATCACCACAACAGACTGATGGCATTGCATCTTGCCATTATCTTATGAACTTGAGCAAGACCACACAAAATCACTTATCAACCTTCATCACATGGCAAAAAGAGCTTTGGAAGAGTGATAAAACTCACTACCTTGTCTGTAAATGACTGTGGATCCCGGTAATTATGACTGTGCATTTCCTTCCCTGGCCATGTACCTATACCTGCACCCTTGCCACCAGTCAGTTCCCCTCCCCCATCAACACCAGTAGAGACTGCCTTATGGCTGCACCTCATTTCAGAATATGACCTATTCCATGACCACTTACAACCAGTGTACTTGCAATTCGTGGAGCCCAGGATTCTCTAACTGAATACTTTCCTGTTATCATTGAATGTAACAACATCATTTCCAACCAACCCTAATTCCAAAGATTGTAAAACAAAGGACCACAGGATACATTCCAGGCTACAACACTTCTTGTCCAAAGCTGAGAGGAGGATGGGTTTAGGGTTTAGGGATTTGGGTTGACAATACCAGGGATAACTGCAATCCTGGGTTCAGAAAAGTGACCGGAGCAGACTACCACAGCATCAAACACTTCCTCCTCCACCACCTCTTCAAATCCATCTACTACTCTCCTTCTCGTTGTCACCTTCCATGAAATCTCTCCATCCGGCCTATCCATTTCCAATTCCACATGCTCCACTGAAACTCCGAATCGAATGAAATCAAGAAGCTCACATTCCTGAGCAAAGTCATGCAAGTAGAAGGCCACCTCCTGATGACCTGGGTAGCGCCGTCCATCCCTTCTTCTTCCATTCCTGGGCAGAAATGGATAATCCACATAGCTCATAAGCTCCCGGGGAAGGTTTGTGCGCAGTGATGCATACATACTGGAATGCACACGTTTGCGGTCAGATTTGACGCCTAACAATTCACTGTCAACCTCAGGCTCGTACACCCACACCCCTCCCACCGTCATTGACTTCTCAAACACTACAACACTGTGGCCCTCCCGCATGAGTTCCCTGGCAGTTACTAGCCCTCCTGCACCGGCTCCGATAACCCCAACTTTGCAACAACGTTTGTACACCCCATCATCATCATCATCACCTGCTGCTGCTGCTGCTGCTGCCACTCTATCATCTGCTCCACAATTTCCCATCTGATTTTCTTCTGTAGGATATCCAGAGCAGTACACAGGATTAGTAAAACAATGTTGCAGCACAGGAGAGAGAGAGAGAGAGAGAGAGAGAGAGAGAGAGAGAGAGAGAGAAGACACACACCAGAAGCAGCAGCAGGAGATGGCTTCAAAGGAAATCAATACCTAAGGTACATGAACTGTTGCACTTCACCTTTCTCTGTATCTCATCAACCAATTCAGATGCCATCTTTTTGGTCACCATAATTCTTGCTTCTCCAAGGCAATAACCCAAGCTTGACCTAGTTTGACCCACCCACATACAAGGAAGCAAATTGAAGTGGAACTTACTCATACACTTTGCTGAAAGAGTGGCCATGGAATTGTTGGGGAAATAGAGTTGAAGAATATCTTGAGAAATTTATGGAGACTTTCTACTGTTTTCTGCTGCAATCCATGATTAAGGTCTAGAGTGTTAAATGGAATAGATAATACATAACAACTACCTAATATCAAAACTAATTTGTGAGCACTAATGTAGATGCTAACTAACTTTTTCATAGGTAATTCATATGTGTTAGGGATTTGTTGGGTATGATTTGTTTGTCGTGATGGATTCACAGCATCATGATAAAAGGTAATGAGAGTCAAGCCAATTTTGTTTCTTAAGAGCTTTCATCATCATTGTCCACAATCTCCTTTGCAAGCTTATGTTGTCTTCTTTGTGAGCTCTTATGACTTTTGTCATGCTATGTGACTTTAGTCATTGTTGTTTACAATTTTCTCTATTCTTGTAAACTTTTGTTTGTCTTCTTAATGACTCTACATTATGCAACTTTTGTTTCTTTGTGTTGTTTCATTGTCATTTACATTTTATTTTTCTTTTTTTGTGTTTGATTTCACTCAAGCTTTATCATTGTGATTGTCAAGTTTTTTCTTTTTTTTGGTGCAGGTTTCATTTGAGTTTCATCATCATTATCCTTTATTTATTTTTAATTTTTATTTTATTTATTAGTGGAGATAGGCCTAAGGGCTCAAAATGCAATCTACAATTTCAAAGCATTACGTGGCATAATTTTCTTAACTTGTTTATATTTCATCTTTTTCATTCTTGCAAGGTGGTTTTGTTCTCATCATCTATATTTTTGTTTTCGTGTGTCCTTTTAAATATATATATAAGCATTTATCTTATTTTCGATTTGTGTCTTTGTTGTTTTGTATGTGGCAAGTGTACAAATTAACATTTTTTTTGTTTTCCACTTAGTTGTTCTTCGAGGTTCATCATCACCATCACCTTCAATGTAAGAAAGGTATTTTTTTGCATTCTTGTTTTATTGTGATGCACATTCCACTTTTTGATTTATTTTATTTTGTGAAAACTAAACTTTTTGTAAACCACCAAGTGAAACACATTTGAAGACAAATCTATTTTTCTTATAACTTTTGCTTGTTTACTTTGTGCATATTTTGCCTTTATTTTTTGTTTATACTAGGTTTTTTTTAATTCATTATCACCATTGCTCATTGTGTAAAAAATGATGAGTTTTTTTTTACATGTTTTTTTTTCATGATGCACATTCAATTTGCACTTTTGTTCTTAAAAAACCAAACCTTGTAGTTGGATAGGAAGATGCATTTAAGTTTTCATTGGTTTGTTTCTATGTGGGAATATGAAAAATAATTATTCCAAAAAATAAAAGTTGTTTGAAGTTCTTATTAAATGTTAGATTGTTAATTCTATGCAAAGAAAAATTGGTGAAGAATGAATTGATGTGTCCATTTACATCCATGTCAATGTTATGAACATAAATAACCACAAGAACAAAAGCCAAAGGAAAGGTATAAGTTTAAGTTTTATATAAGGAACATGATAAAATTATGTGATTCAAAAATAAGAAGACAAAAATTAAGAACAAGAATACGAAATGTGCAAGACAAACATGAAAACAAATTTTTATTATGCTAACATATGCAAACATAAATATAAAAAAAACCTAACAAGGCTATGGTGTAAGATTGTGCTTAAAATTGGTGTTGAACAAATTAAACGAAATGAGAGGTCCTATTTTTATTTGTACCGTTTTTAAAACCTTCTTAGTTAACTAAAAATTAACTATGAATTAACTGAACCTTAATTTAAAATTAATTGAGATTTAACTGAAAATTAACTGAAACTTAATTACGAATTAATTAGGACTTAACTAAGAGTTAACTAGAATTTAATTGGAATTTAAATCAAAGGTGACTTGAAGTTAATTAGGACTTAATTGGGGGTTAATTGGGACTTAACTCAAAGTTGACTTGGAATTAATTAAGACTTAATTTAAAGTTAGTTAGGACTTAACTTGGATTTTTAACTAGGATTTAATTAGGACTTAATTGAAAGTTGACTAATACTTAACTAGGACTTACCTCAAAGTTGAATAAGACTTAATTAAGAATTAATTAATACTTAATTGGGACTTAACTCAAAGTTGACTTGAAATTAATTAAGACTTAATTTAAAGTTAGTTAGGATTTAACTTGGATTTTTAACTAGGATTTAATTAGGACTTAATTGAAAGTTGACTAATACTTAACTGGGACTTACCTCAAAGTTGAGTAAGACTTAATTAAGAATTAATTAATACTTAATTAGGATTTAACTCAAAGTTGACTAAAACTTAATTAAAAGTTAAAAGTTAACCAATACTTAATTAAGAGTTAACTAATATTTAATTAAAACTTAACTCAAAATTGACTAAGACTTAATTAAAAATTAATTAAAAGTTAACTAGTATTTAACCAAGACTTAACTCAAAGTTGACTAGGAATAAATTTGTAATTCATTAAAAGTTAATTGGTACTTAACTAGGATTTAACTCATGGTTGATCGAAAGTTAATTAGGACTTAGTTAAGAGTTAATTAAAACTAAATCGAAATTGACTAGAACTTAACTAAAACATAACTAAAAGTTACTTAGGAATTATAAATGAACATTATGGATGAATTCCATCCATTAAAAGATGGTGTTTAATGTTCACATCCATGACAATCAAAAATAATTCAATAATGTGAGATAAATAAACATGTACATATTTGTGTTCGTTGCCTACTTAAAATCCTAACCATTTTTCCATGTGTTACATGATCTGATTTTTACATCAAAATGACAAGACATTTTTTTCAAGGTTCAAATTGAATGAAAATTTTAATTTGTACATAAATCTTTCAATTGTTTTTTGTTTTAATTTGTCATCATATACTACCTTTACTCCACATAGTATCTTTAAGAACATTTGTAACATGTGTTCATTGTTGTTAATAATGGTTCAAATGAATGTCATGTCCATTTGCATGTGATTAATTAGTTCATCTTTTGTTTTGAAGTATTGAAATATTTTTCAAGAATATTGCCATTGGTTTATTATTATTTTTCCTTCAACACTAAGTTGTGGCATTGATGTGGTCAATGGATTTTACTAAAACCCTATTCCTCTTTTGTATTGTTTCAATTGACACACCCTTATGTTTGTTAAATGGTATTGAAGGTTTAAAACTTCACCAATTTGTGTTAGGAAAAAATAAATAAAATTCAATTAGACAAATGGGTTAAGCAAACAAAACAATATAGTTATTTTCAGGCCATCCATGATAAGAAACTAGGAACATATATAATAAAATATCTTAAATTTTCTCTCATTAAAAAGATAAATTTGTCACAAAATAGTGTAATGTGAAAGGAGATTGTCTAACTATTGTACAATCTGATCTAATCCTGGATTTTAGGCATAATTGCATCAACCGTCTTGTTGTGACGGCGCTCCATCATTGTTGCATGAAAATGCATGGT
>Ga0116227_10003604_pt1 | contig 34302 bp, 25 predicted proteins | sample S1TSphgellanicum_FD_89693 | JGI IMG/M metagenome (GOLD analysis project Ga0116227, IMG submission 89693) | Host-associated microbial communities from peat moss isolated from Minnesota, USA - S1T2_Fb - Sphagnum magellanicum MG | ecosystem: Host-associated > Plants > Peat moss > Unclassified... | reverse complement strand
AATGGATTGTATTTTGCCCCAAAGCAAAAATTTGTTTTTCATATGCAAGTTAAATTCAAGTATTCTTTTCCCACTTGTGCATTGAAAAACAAATTTGGACAATTAATGTTGTTAAGGTGGAACCATGAACACATTGAGTGGCACACCATTTTTTGAAAGTTCTTTGGAATGCAAAACTATTAAGGATGACAATGATTGCAAAAGGTTACAAACACATAAGTAAGTGCTAGATGATACTACAAAGGGAGAAATGCATGCATGTGAAGGTGGAGGCAAAGTGATTTGTCTAACAAGGATTGCATGACGAAGTTAGAGGATTTGATAGAAAACAATGATGGGACATATTTTAATTAATGTCATGTAGTTGGTTTTTTATTTGGTTAAAGTGAAAATGGTTGTTACTTCTTAAGATTTCATTATTATAGTATTTGATTATTAAATGTTCACCCACTTAAGAAACTTTTTAAACCTATATCAAAAGATGTTGATGTCATTTGTTATGGTGAATGCAAGTTGAAAATCTGAAAAGGAAAACCAGAAAGTTCATATGAATGAAGCCCAATTAGAAAATTTAAAAACATGTTCATTAGGCAAAGAAATTTGAAAAATTATACAATATATATATTTCAAAAAGATTAAATTGGGAATAAGGTCCAATTTCAACCATTCAAAAGTCCATAACTACCATTTGGTTAAAGTTTTTTGAAAAAAATGTTTAACACATAACTTTATTATTTCATTCCTCAACACATACATAGTCATTATGAAAAAATTCAAGTGGAACTTTATATGATTTAAAAAATTCCTTGACAACTTAATTAGTTAGTTGATTGGTTCATATTCTTGAACTTCAAAAGTGCACTACTCACAATGAATGCATTATTTTAAAATAATAATTTTACAAATTTGTTCATAACCAAGTTGTTAGTTTATACAATCAATTTTTTGATTGAAAAATTCAACATTATATTTTTCATCACTAGTAATTAAATATAATGTACCTTGCAAAAATTACCATTGTGATTCCAAAAGTAAATGACTTTAGCTTGCATTCACCCAAGGGAAATTTTGCTAACTGTCTTATGATATAAACAAGGTAAGTACTATATGAAACTTTTGGTGCCAAATGGTTTTTTTTAATGCGTGGTTCATACATTATGCCAAAGACTTCAAAAAAACCTAACATGAGATGAATTGTGTGATTTTTGCATTTGCATGTGATATTTAAATAAATATTTACAAAAAAAAATCAATTTACACTCTATATGTAAGATGTACACAACCAAGTATTTACATGGCCTTGTTCGCATTATTTATAGATGTGCACAAAGCCTTTGACTTAATTTATAACCAAAATTATTGGCAACTTATTAGTTGGGTCTCCTATTGCATGTAAAATAAAATAAAATAGTGTTATATGGCTTAAACATTCAAAGGTGCAATTTTTCTTTCCAATTTGCATATTAAGAGCCCATCATTAATTATCTTTCAAGGCATTATGTTAGATGTTAATGTAAACATGTGCATGACACATTCATAAAAGTTAATAAATATAATAAAAAAATTTCATATGATCTATGATTCAATTTGTTATATTTATTTCCTTCAACAAAAGAAAATTTGAACTTCAGCTCTTCAATCCATTCACTACTAAGAAATGTGGGTTTACTTCATTAACCCAATTAACTATGAGGTTTTAAAAGTGAAATGTGTTTAGCTCACCTTAGAGTATTTTCACCTTGGTTCAAATTATGTCATTACATAATTATCATGCCCACGTTTTGTTGAAATAATTCATTGGGGTTCATTCTTTGTATTATTCAAATTATTATTACAATCTTGGATAAAATTTTATAGTTAATGATTAATCTATATATTCCATTGTTTTTATGGATAATCTTACAAGCTATATATAATAACATTTTTATGTTTACATTAATTACAATTAATGTAGCTTGTGCCATTGGCCCAAGTGTGAACACATTGACAGCTCAATTAATTTTTCCTTCCAAACCCAATTTTAAAAGGGGAAAAAAGATAATATTCAATATTCATTAAATAAATAAAAATTCAAAAGTATGTTCTTTCAAAAAACTTCGAATTTTATACGACTCCTTATAACCTATATGTAAGCCTTTGAAAACCCTTCAAGAATGAATTTTCACTTTTATTTGAACAAATATAAGAAAGAAAATGTAGGTCAAAATTTTGAAACAATTTGAAATAAACATCTTATATTGATTTTTGACACATGTTAAAAATATGGCCACCATTTATAAAATAAATTAATATTAAAAATATTAATAGATATGTAGTTGAAATAATTTTTTTAAAATAAAAAAATTGATGTTGCACCCAAAGTGGTGATCAATCATAAGAGGATTTAGCTAAATTTGGCTATATGACAAATAGGAATGTAGAAAAATTAGGAATAATGTTATATTTTGCCAACACATTAAAATCTACTATTTAATATTTGGTAATTTTCTAGGAAGGAATTTAGAAATCTACCAATTTGTTTATTGATTTTGCAACTTTCTTCCTAAACCTTTGACCATGTTGTTGTGCCTTTTCTTTTTTTTGAAAATGGAAAATTTTCACCACAAAAAACTATTGATTTAATCTCATTGCTAAACACACCTAAAATTTTCACAAGAATTGAGGATGAACCTTGAAAATCAGCAATGGAACAAGGTAGAAGGAAGAATAACTTGGTGCATGTTCCCCAAATTTGTGCATTAAAAAAAGGGTGTGTGGGAACCCCAAGATGGGGACCAAAATGATGTGCCACATTTAGAAGCTTTTCACAAACAAATCATTTGCACAAGCCCCTTTCCTATTTTATAAACTTCATGATTAAGCAAGTTGCATTTAACAACAAAATTTGAAGAATTAGGATGTTGGGTGGTGAAAAGAACCAAATCATTTCCCAATATGTAAATGACACTTTGTTGACCAAAGTGAGAAAAGGTAATGTAAATGAATGATGGTCCTTCTCAAGGATTTTTTGCAAATTTAATAGCTTAATTGGTAGAAGAGCATGGCATATTGGCATGAGATCTTGTGCTTTAGACCACAATGATTATAGAAGTTTAAATGGAAACAGGCAAGAAAAAAAAACTTTTGAAATGATGAAATATTACCTTTGGGCTAAACTTATAAGTTTTTTCCTCAAGAGGAAGCTAAAGTATTTTAAAAAGTTCATCTTCCAATTGTTGGTACATAGTCATCATGAATTCAATGCTAGCCCCCACACTTTGCTTATTTAAAATCAGGTAGGTTAAGTTAAGGCAATTCCTAAATGGAAGGCAATTTTTTGAAATTACTTCAATGGACATGAACACATCACATGAACCAAAATTAGTGGGGTGGATTGTTGTGTTAGACAAAAGATTAGAAGTTTAAGCCTTTCTGAAGATGCTTTGAATGCCTTAATGTGCAAATGGATCCTTAAAGCATACAAACCAAGAAAATCAAATCTCAAGCTTCTTTTGAGATATCATATTAGCAAAACATACCCATCCAAACATAAACAATGGACCCCTAACATTCATTGGATGTTTGTTATATAACATTGTCTTGCATTGGAGTCAAGGATTTAAATTTGATTTTTCACAACATGGAAGAGTTTATGCATAAGACATTGTTGCCTAACCCACACTAGACCAAAATGTGACTTTCATGATTATAAAAATACTATTGTAGTCAAATTGAATTTGTTGATCTATTTGAAATTGAAATGACAAGTTCTGTTTGGCTATGTAGTCATATGAATGTAATTATGAAAGTCATGTTTTGGCATAGTGCCATTGGCCATGCTTGTTGACACCATTAAAAAAATGAGATTCTATTGATCAATAAGTTTCAAGGGTCATGAGATTGGGATTTCAATATTAAAGGTTGAACAGTTGCATTGAATTGGTTTTCAAATTGTGAGTGATGTTTGGAATGCACAAACCTAGCAATGGAAAAATTGGTTTGAAATAAAAGATGTTTATTAGTTGGAAGAAAAGAAGTGTTGTATTTGGAAAAGAATTATCAAAAACTACTTGAAATCTAAAAAATTGATCTCTATACCCCAATGAAGTAGACAAATTATCAAATTATTGTTCAAGCTCTATAAACTACCTATAACTTGCTTTCAAAATTAATGTTATGCACAATGGAAATTTTCTTGCCTAAATGTGCTAATGAGGATGAAAACTTCACTATCCTTGTGGAGATCCTTAACTACATTTTTAACAATAGCTCTAACACCTTGGTAGTAAAAAAAAAGACTAATGTGGGGCTTTAGTTCTAGGTCATTGGGCGATGGTAGATAATGCATGTCTCCTCACTAAAAATTGGTCCCAATAGTGAGCCTTTCCACCTCTATCATGGGTGCCAGAGTGAACTTTACTTTGATCCAAAATAATGATAATGGGTGGATGAATTGCTATTGATGGACTACATTGCTAAGAAAGGATGAAAGTGGTTTAACATCAAATCATCCTTGCTACAAAGAATCCCATAGAAGTTGCCTTCGACTTACAAAATTAAGTGGAATGAAGTTTGGAAAAAGAACCAGGCTAAAAAAGATGTTGTGTTCATTTAGGCCTTATACCATAAAGTCGTAACCATGAATATGTGGAAAGCATGTGTTTCTAACAAGGTAGAAGTTAATTGTCCCTTATGTGATTTGATAATCCCACAAACCTTATCACAAAAATTTCATGAATGCCATAAAGCAAAATTGGCATGGGCTTTGGTAGCTTCCATTATTTATTGGCTCAAGCATCCACTAGTACAAGTCCAAGGAACCATGCAAAAACCATACATTTTACATTTCTCTTCAACAAAAAACTTCCTTGAGACTACATGGCGTTTGCTTCTATCTAGTCATTCCTAAAAGGGTTATCTAATCATTCCTAAAAGGGGTAGTCGTTTAGAACATGTGGATTGTCTACATTGAGAATATATTCAATGACCAAATTTTGTTTGATTCCAAGTGGGCAATTGATCAAGGAGGGCATTGTGGCCCACAATAGATTGGATTGGGAAAAACTTTTCAACAAGTTGTCAAGATGCCTACTATTGAAAAGGCCCACATGGACAACTTTGATAGAAAGTAGTGTTCACATTTCACTATATGTGCCAAAGGTAGTTGTAAAATTAGGTGGAACCACAAATTATCTAAGTTAATTAACTTAGTTTATTAGTGCTTTGTTGCGTTTTGCAAGGTGTAGGGGGGGAGAGGGGGCCACTTTCCTTGACTTGTGTTGTACTTGTTTTTTTCTTTACAATGGATTTCCTCCATTTGTTTAAATAAACAAATAAAAGTGTGGATCCACACATTAAAGGCATGTGGCAACACAATGGACAAAAACCAAATTGAAATTCTTATAAATGTTTCATGCCTTCAAATGTTTGCACATGTTTTGGATAAAAGTTTGACAATTTTTTTGAAACAAGAATGGGACAAATGGGAGTAAATAATTTTGGTCCCATGATGCCTTAATATGAGGTCCTAGTTCCATCTCTTTCCAAATTCTCCGCAAGACCTATTATTGCCAACTTAAAACCATTTTGTTTTGTTTTGACACTATATGACCACTATCAAGGGGGCCAACAAGGTATTGTTGGTATCCCACAAGTTCCAAAATTACTTTTATTCAAAATTTTAACCTCCAATTCACTTCCAAAATATCATCTGATACTCCAATAGAAATGATGTTTGTAGGAATTAACTTGGTCAAAAAGTCCATACTGATTTTTTAAAAAAATAACATGGAATGGGCATGGGATTAACTTCCATGCTTTTTGGGCAATTCCATATATGGGGTGGTTGAGCATGTTGGGATGTTTGTGGAATGCCATGGAAGCCAATTATAAAGTGAAATGGTTATAAAACCCAATATTTGGTGAGTATATTGATTTTAATATTATACTATTATGGACGGTAGTTTGTTTGTTTTGTTTTGTCGCATTGAGATTTCCCAAATCACAACACCCCCCTCATGCTCTTGGTACCATTGAAAAGCCTTTAATTAGCAAGGATGTAGCGACGTGATTTCATAATATTAGACCTAAGGCGCAAAAGTTATTGAATATTGAACAAATTTGTAATCAAATATTAAAATTTGAATGAAATTTTGATTTCAACATGTTAAAGATGTACCATTTGCCCTTTCAACATTCATTCATTATTGCAATATGTGTTCAATGGCGCATGTGCCACACTTGAATCAATTAAATATGAATAATAATAATAATAAACTATAGGGTAAAAATACATACATTTTGAAAATCCCAATTAAGGTAAAGACAAAGAATAAAGGCTTGGGAAAATATTTTTTGAGGAAAGTTTAAATTAATTATTTACTCTATCTTTTATCATGTAAAATTGTAGGTCAATCATCCAATTTTATTTGTGAACATAAATAAATAACTACAAGATAGAAGACAAAATTGGAATTTGTGTAATATGTCTACAAACATTTCATAATAGCAACTTCAAAAACTAGTGTTCAACCTGTATTGCAAACATAAGCATACGACATTGAAAACATCTACACAAACTATTAAAGATAACAAAAAAAAGTTTTGGCTCCTTTAGCAATGCATTCAAGTCATTCTCATGGTGGCCAATGGGGCTCAAGGGTTTATGTAACAAGATGTTTCGAAATAATTAAAATAAATGAAAAAAGAAAAATATTTATTAGTTAATCACCCAAATTCAAATGAATCCATCATATCATAATACATTTCATACATGGAAATGCATACAAATATGGGAATATTTTTGCATATTCCTTTTTTCCCCCTAAATTTTCATTAAAAAAGACCCAAAAGCATTTAAAGAAAATCTATACTAACCAATAGGGTAAAAATAAAATAAGTTAAAAATGCTTGTCAACTATTTATTTATGGGTTTATCCATGAGAAGGCTATACACCAAAATCAAAATATGGGGTGTATATGGGCCTTAAACTCAAATCTATTGATTGATTTATGTTAGATGTTTGGCAAAATTTCACAATGAAAATTTTCAATGAAAATTTCTTTCTATAAAGAAATTAAAAAATGAATATTCGATCAATGAAATGATCACAAACAAACTCTTAGAATACTAGTACATAGTTTATTCCTTGAATTTAACACGATATTGCTTTGAAAACTTTCTTGTGCTAAAATGAACCCAATCTAAAGTCAAAACATGGAATAACATGACATTGAAAAGTTGAAAAATGGTCTAGATGTGGTGATTTTCTTGGCAATGCAGCAAAAAAATTCCACTACATAATTATATGACATGGAAAAACATAATGTTAAATGAGAGCATCCTTCAAGACTAAAGCTTACTTTGACGCCATGGATAAAACTATTGAACTGTCAATGATTTTTATGTGGTGATTTTTTTTCTTTTTTTTCTATTTTGGGGGGATTTTTTAATTAAATTTTTTTATATATTGTTTTTTTTTTTGGGCCAATTTTGCGAATAAGTTTTTTGAAAAAAAATTATGCAAAGTAGTTAATCTTTTGAATTGCTATTGAATTCATAGGTAGAGACTAGAGACAAACAAATGAACTCAAACATCTTAGTGGTGAGAAGAAAACAAAGCAAAAGTGATTCAAATAAACCAAAAAATGAGGTTTTGGAATTTTAAAAAAATAAAAATCATTTGAAACATGAAATCTTATTGTGCACACTAGTTGGCAAATGTCCAATAGCTAAAAGCATCATTAGCTTGTGCTTTATCCCAATTCTCATGGGGGGTGCATAAGCCAAAAAGACCACAATCTTCTTGGGAGCTAACACAATTCTTTCAATAGGATTCACCCAACATGAAGTATATATGTTGTAAGCAAATAACCATGGGTTTAACAAGTTGAACCATCCCATGTTTTAGATTTATATGGAAATTGATATTGTATTCTCATTGTTTAAATTGAAATATAAGCAATAAATTTATCACTTTTATATCAGTGTAGTGATAAATATCATCTTGTGGCCATTCATAAACCTCTAAAAATACAACTTCAAAACAAATGTATCATTTATTACTCTACACCCAAGCCAACAAAAAAACATTGATAAATCCATAGCTATGAATTCGTTTGAAAGGGTTGAATATTACTTCATTAGAAATTGCAACTTTTTAAGGCAACATGAACTTTTGTGCCACCTTGCCACTCAAATTTAATACAAAAATGCCTATGGGTATTGTAGTAGAAATACTCTTAGATAGAGTAAATAGAAAGTAATCAACTAGAGTGTTGTGCAATTTATTCAAATACATATAGAACTACAAGTTTTATTTTCTTAAAAAAATTCAAAAATGAGAGAACCACCTATTCTAATTATTTGAAAAATTTAAACAAGAGAACATTTAATCCTAGTTTTTTCAAAAACCTTCAACGAATCAATGGTTTCACGAAAGAATTGATAAAGAATAGGCAACTATATTTCTTCATTTTTTGGGAGTTTTTGTTTATATATCAAAAGCAATTCTTTTGTTCTTTTGAGAACCATAGTTATGAATCCTAAGAACCGCCCTACCAACCAGTTTGGGTTTTTTCTTGTTTCTTGGAACTGGACAACATTGATAACATCCCAAATGATGTAACGTTGATTTTTAAAGTGGATTTTGACATAGTGCAATATGAAAGGAAATATATATATATATATATATATATATATATACTTTGAGGGAGCATTTAAAATATCACATGTGGAGCACTCAATATAGCTAATCAAACATTAGTATCAAAGGTCCTTGGATAGATTTGCCAAGTGTTTATCAAATAATTAATATATTTAGAATTGAAAGTTTTGGCACTAGATTTTAAATTTTTTGAAATTTCAACATAAATAATATTATTAACAAGGAACAAAATCTTTTAACAAGTATACAACAGTCCCAATATGTCTAGATCGTATAGCGGAAAGACCTAGGTTCAAATCCCAAGTTTGACAAAATTTAATTAGATTGACTTTTGGGATTCTAGGTAATTTTTTTCCCAATTTTAAAGAATAAAAATAAAAATAATGTTGATTCCATTTAAGCAAAAAATTGACAAATGAATTTTGTAAAATAACAATGCCAAATCTATTTAGGGACTATAGTAGTCAATGTGTAGCCAATATTATGGCCAACCAACCATAACCAATTGTTTTATTTTCGAGAAACATTTAACATCCAAGATATCCTAAGCAAATTTACATATAACACCCACAAAAATAAGGAGAGCGAAATTCAGAAGTTCAACCCATTTTCAGGCAATTGTTGACACTCACTTCATTGTGCATGCAATTTCATGTTGCCATTAGAGATGCTTTGAAACATAAAAGTAAGGAATCACTTGGTGGTTCAGTTGTCATAAGGGACTTTTGACCATATTTTGTCATTCTCTTGACCCCAAAAGCAAGCACATGATAATGCCTAATATGGCCATCACCTCCCTTGTGACATACAAAGAGGAGAGAGAGAGAGAGAAAAAAAAACTTAAAAATTAAAAATTAAAAGGGGGTCAAATGAATATTACTAACATGTTTCAAAATGTATCACACACCAACAAACAAAGGTGACCCTCATTTACATGAGCAAAAACAAATGAACCCAACAAAATGCTTTTCCCATCCAAATTTACTCTTAAAGAAAAAATAAAATAAAATTATTTACATAATTTTTTTATAAAAAAACATATAAAATTATACAAAAAAGTACATTGCAAATGAAACCAAGGTCACAAGGTGAATATATATATATATATATATATATATTATGGGCCCCTTCCCAAAAGAAAGAACTTGTCTACATACAAAGTTTATTCACCCTTTGGTTCATGCACCTTGTGGGTGTACAGTGTACACTACACCGAGTATTATAGGTAGGTTAATAGTTAATAGGTGAGTAGCCAGCTGAGGTTAGGAGTTCTACACCAACCCCCTTTGAAGCTCTCATACTCCCCCAAAATAGGGAAAACTAATTGTACTTGTTGTTGGAACTTGGTTGTTGTAGTTGTTATTTCATTATTATTATATAGGGGGATAAAAATATAATAATATGTGAGTTTGAGCTCCCCCCACTAGTTTGGGTGGGTATCCACCTTGGTGGTAAGAATTGTCGGTGCCAGTTATGGAAAAAAAACAACCAAATCAAAACTAGATTTCATTTACAAAGAGGATTGAACACAAAATCTAATCGAGTAATTTTACTTTTAACAACCACAACCGGATGTTTTTCATCAAAGTAAAGAACCACCAAACACTACTCAAGTGTCTTAACTGGAGTTGGCTGGCTGGTTCTTAGGGTTCTAAATTGAATCAAAGAACCAATTCTAATGTACATATTAAAGCCCTCGATTCTTTCTTTGCCATTCCTTTCATGAAATCCCATTGGTTTGTTCTTCAAAGTTTTTGAAATAACCAGAGTGATACTGTTCTTTGATCGTGATCTGTTTCAAATAACTGGAATCAATAGTTCTCTCATTATTATATTTTGACAAAGCTTGAATGTACCGTTATTAACACTATCAAATAGGCACCCAACACAGGTTATGACAATAGCCAGCCTCCCCAATGCACTTTTAGAATTCCCTCCTTTCATATGTTATTGTTTGGGTTGTGACAATAGCCAGCCTCCATGATGCACACACTTTTAGAACTTTCTCCTTTTGATGTGTTACTTACCATCCAAAAACCGATTATGTGGTTAACACTACCATCGAAGCCTCGTTTTCTAGAAGACAAAAAGAGGAGACGGCCATGTGTTATTTGTCTTTAGTGAGATGGAGAAAATGACGCCATCATAGTGAGAATCTTGGGATGTGGTAGCCAATTAAGGGAAAAGCGACAAAAGGAAAAAAGGATCGGGGTGTACATTAGCCCCATGCATTCCTTTCTTTGTGTTCATTGACTCCCCTCCAAAAGGAAAAGAGAAAGATTTTTATTTTAAAAAATCAGACATATCAGAGTTATCCGTAAAGTAAAAAAAACACAGCACCAGAACCCTGAGTTTGGTCATACAGAGGGTGAGATTAAAAAAAAACCTGCAAAAAAGTGCATTAGCATTCAACGGGGGACGAAACTCAGAAAACCATCGATGTTGGTAGTAAACTGAGTTTCATCCTGTCTTTCCTTTTTCAGGAGCGCCTCCACCACTGCTACACATATTTTCACTTCTTCTAACTGTACAACTACTGTAATTAATCTTGAACCTCGTGCATTAAATGCTGAGTTTGAGCATTTCATACTGATATATAATAAAATGTCTTTATTTTGCAGAACCACTGAAAGAGGGGATAGGGGCTGAAATGAGGCCCAAAGATAGGGTGAAGACACGGTTACTTTATGGATAACTCTATTATTCTCTGGTTAGCTATTATTGCTAGCATCTTTGGACTTCGAATCAGAACATTCCCTTTTCACGGCTCTCCTTCATTAGAAGCAAAATTTCTTGGAGGAGGAACCGACTGACACAAAAAAGACCAAAGTGAAGGAGGAGGTGTAAGTTACCGATAGGGAGGGTCAGACATTTTTTTACTGGCAAAAATTTAGCCAAGAAAACGAAATTAAGAATCTAAAATTTGAAAAATGAAGTGATTTTAAAGGCTTTCAATCGCCACAATTGATGAATTTTTTTTTCCAGATCCCTAAATTTGGTTTTAAGCGTGTAGCAAATATATCAAAAGATGATTAAAAATTTAGACTTCATATTTGGTTTATAGCCAGATTTGGCTAAATATTCAGAAGAATGATCTTGAGTTTTTCTGCATCTTTCTATGGATGGTTGTGACTGTGGCTCCAAAAAAGAATTCCTAAAATAAACACTGGGGAGGGTATATTTTATTTCATGGAGAGGGTTCATAGTTCAAATGTTATAGTAGCAAAATCTGATATTATTTATAAAATGAACATATTGTTACACAACCTCTGACTCATGATGCTAATTGATGAAACACGTAATTTGATCACGAAATTATGTTAGACATAGTTATTATGTGGCCACTATTGTACGCAGAGCAGCAGCCTTGAGGCTTGGTCATTGTTGGGTGATTCTATCACAATCAAAGTCAAGACCAGTGTTGTGCGTGTAAGTGTCAATAGCCATATATATATGGTGTGTAAATCCAGTGTAAGTGTAAATATTAAAATTATTTGGAAAGCCACCCTCTCTTTGGGCCTCCTTTCACCGCAAACTCTTCTTTCAGGGGTATCCATAAATATTATTAAATTTGGAAATGAAATGCTGAAAATCAGCATTTAATGCACAAAGGTGAAGACTAACTATAGTAGCTTTACAAGTAGGAGCAGTAATGGAGGCGTTAAAGAAAATGGAAAGACAGGGTGAAACTCAGTTCACGACAAAAAAACTGAGGTCTCCCCACCCTTGAATGCTAACGTTTTTTGGAATCTCACCCTATTTATGATCAAACTCAGGGTTCTAGTGTTGTTTTCCTTACTTTATATATAAATTTATTATATAGGCTTTAAACCCTAAACCCTATAACTTTAATGGCCAGACCATCTTGCAAAGTCATATGAATTAGTTGTGGGTGTATATTTTGATGGTTCTTTTCTGCAATGGGCCATTTAGCTTGCTTGTCATCAAAAACATTATGAAATCTCCCCTCCTCAAGTAAAAATCACATTTTTTACACTGTTTTATATTTACGTTGTTTTACATAGTGATGTAAAATCATATATATATATATATATATATAGTTTAATCGGACCATGTAAAGTTATATAAAATACATTTATTTTTACTCTTACACTTTTCGTATTTTACATTTACACGGAGTGTAAGTCCCAAACCATTTACACAGACAACACTGGTAAAGACAACATAAGACCCTTGACAATGACGCACCCAACGTTAACATACATATTTTTAATTACACACCAAACACACACACTCGTCCAACAGAAACACATATCCTAATAAAGAATCAAAGGAAGACAAACTGAATCAAAGAAAGATGGACACACTTTAGATTTTAAAAATATTGGAAGTTAGTATACAAACAATTGAAAAAAAAACAAAGACAAACAATGGGTATTGGGCATAAAAATAATCAAAGAAAAATAGATGTTAGACATTGAACTCTAGAGGACCAAGGTAGACATTAGTGACTAGACAATGGACTACCATAGGACAATGGATAGAAAATGAAAAAAAGTTGAAAAATAAACAAAATTTAAAACTTAGAAATTCACATAACTTAGGATTTATAATTTAAAAGCACATAGACTAACAAAGGCAAATAGAAACAAACATAAGCAAATAGAAGCATACATAAGCACAATCTAGACATAGGCAAACAAAAGAAAATAGAAGCAAACACTAAACAAAGAAAAACATTGGACAAAGATAGAAGCAAATAGAGAAAAATAGAAGAAGATAGAGGTAAACATAAATAAACAAATGTAGGCAAAGGCAAAGATAAGCAAACATAGAAGCAAGGAAGATAAATAGAAAGATAATGCTTGACACTGGACAAAAACTCAAAAGCAAGATTGACAATGGAAAAACACACACACAACATTGAACAACCATCACGGTTCTTGAATCTTAACTTCTAAGAGACAAAATGACCTAGCTTTAGCCATAATTAAATGTCATCATTGAGAATGGCCCATCAATGATGGGATTAGAACAACAAACCCCACCCAAATCCTAGTACAAAAGTCTAATCCAATGCATGTTTTTATGGCAACAACATAATCACATACAAAGACATCTTTCTTTTATGCAAACTTGATGAATGCATGGACAATTTTCAGCATGGGCAACAAACAATAAAGAAAGATGAGAAGGTTTACATCATAAAAAAACTCAATATTCACTTTGGCTAACATGATTTATGGACTATTTTCAACCATCTTTGCCAATGATGGCATATACATTATCATCACCTTTTTTGTTAAACTGAACATGCCGATCCAACATGTTTTGACATTCAATAGAATTTTTTTCCCTTTCTCCTTCGTTAATTTGCCAGCTTCAAAAACTAAAAATTCTTTTTCGAATCGTTAGAAAAGAAAGAATATAAGGACTACAATAAATCTTTTATAGATTTCACAATAAGGATTTGAAACAAAGTTTGCACAACTAGATTGGTGCAATGCACCATGTAATAAATGCCTTCCAAAGGGGGGAATATTGATCTTACATTTGGCAAATAACACCATTGCGCATTCCCTAAAAAACATTCATTTCATTAACCCCAAAGGAAATAAGTTTTGCAGTAATATTTGCATAAAAAAGACCACCATGTTCTTTCAAAACACCCATAATAACTTTCTTAGATTATCTACACTCCTTCCTTTAATAACTTGTTTTTAAAAAATGAATACAAGTATGTGACATTAATCTTGAATAACATAGGAATGGATAGAAATCCATGATTGGCTATCAATTGTGGTTACCTCATCATAAGACAATGCAAGGTACTTTGAACTTGCAATAACTTTTTTTACCCCCTTGATGCCTTGTTTATGCGTACATTCAGCCATAACCCATTCCGTTGTATCATTCCAATGATGTTTTGACAACATGGGGACATTTAGGAAAGAAAAAAAGAGACTTCAAAGCCTCAAATTCAAGCATGGGCTTGGCCTAATGTAATAAATGTAAGATTGTAACAAACTAATACTACTTTCTACCCCACTCCCCTTTAACCCCTCCTTTAATTTTTTTAGTAATTGTGTGGTGGTTTTTTAAAGAATAAGCCACTTCATTCTTTGCATGATTGCACTTCTTATTGACATACCATTATCCTTGTTTTTTGTTTAAGTGTGGCATGTCTTGAACAACCTTTTTTTCCCTACATGTTTTTCAAGAGTGTTAGCCTTTGGTCTTAAGATTACATCCTTGCCTTTCACAAATGAACATACCAAACATTTCACATGGTGAACTTCTTTAGTTTCACTTCTCAACATATTTGTCCATGGGAATTGAGTAGCCCACACATCCCAACACTTTCGTGATATGTCATAATTTATTTTTAGGTTTCTTAAATGGGGGCAATTTTGATTCTTTTTCCTTTATAATGACACGGATCTTTAAGAATCTACCACAGAGGTAGCATAAGTGAGCAATCCACCAAGACAAACAAATTGCACAACAAGATTATTACAATTGAAATTAGAATTTGATCCAACCTTGCTACCATTTGAACTTGCTACAAAAAATGGAATTGGTTTAGGTTTAGGAAGGATCACAAGAAAAAAATTGTCCTTAGGATTCTTACTAGATTTGAAAAAGTTAAACATCACATTGTTTTTTTGTGTCCTTTCCATAGGTGTGTGCCATCCGAACCTTTTAACTAAAAGAAACCATATAAAAGACATAAGCAATGGGAGGTTGAGAAACACAAACAAAGAAAGTTTGTGAACCACTGATCAACATCAACTGTTGATCCATGTGCATTGTAAAACTTTAAGCTCCAAATTTTTATGAAAAGCAAAGCATGTTGCCAAACTACAAGAAAGCCCTTATTCTCACACCTCCTAGTTAGTTGTTTTCTTACATGTTGTGCAAAATGGACTATGCATAAGTATGGTAAACAAATGACATATATGTAAGTCGAGCTTGGATTTAGTTTGTGCACAATCTTGATTCCTAAATTGTTTGAACCCTAAACTAAAAATCTACCAAAACCTTAAAGTAGGCATTTGATGTATGTGCACTGAGTCCTAACCAAAAATAGAGCTTGAACAAAGTTCACTGAAGAACATAAGGATCTAGATTGTGTAGGATCCTTTTGTCTAGATTTTAAACCATAAACGTAAAACCTACCAAACCCCAAACCTTTCTAAACTTCAAACAAACATTGATTAAGAACATAGATGTTTCATTGATCGAAAACAAAGTTGGAACAATGCTTGAACAAAACTTCAATAAAAAACAAAGTTTTGAATTAACTTGAATATACAAAGCTTGTAATCTTCTAACAAACATGCGACACTATGTTACAAAAATGAAATCAACCTTCGAAGAACAAGTAAAGGACAAAGTTTAATGAAAAAGTCTTACATTGACCAATGCACATTAGTGATGTCCATGAGGTTCACTTGATGACTAACATTACCATGCACATGTAGCAGAAAACATTGTTGAACAAGTTGTAACATTAGTAATTTTATGAACTTTGCACACACAAACTTGTAACAACTCAATGGACAATGGTCAACACTATGAACTTTTTGCGCACACAAATAATATTGATTCGGTGGCAATGGGCACTAAGAGGTGGGACAGAGAATTCTTTAACACCATCACCTCCACTTTGCCTTCAAGCAACATTGATTCCTGAACCATGTGCACCCTTGTGACTCCTGCAACAAACTAAGTTCCAACCAAACCCAACAACTTGTAATTTAAAACACACCTTGAAAACCTAGATCCTTATTACTTTCCTCAAATCCCAAGCTCCCAACCCTTTAGACTTTAGGGCCCACTAGAAACACTCACGAGCCATAACAAGTTGATGGAGTGAAAATTGACAAAAATTTCCAAGTCACAACAATGAGTGTAGCACTAATTTTCAAGCTGGCTACCTTAGTGCGTCGAGTAGCATAATAGTTTGGACTTTCTAGAGTCTAGACTTAAAATTGTTGGTGATAATAATAGATCTAATGGTGATAACCCTAGGTCTAACGGTGATTTGCTAGCAATTAACCTAGATCCAACAACATCTAGTAGTGCTAATTTGGTGACAGGGATACCTAATGACCTGATTATAGTAGGTGAGAGGCCTTATGAAGAATATGTGAAATGACAAACAATCTCTGAGCTTCTACCGCAATATGGCGATTTTCATTCATTTAAAAAAAATAAATTCTTTAGTGAATTTTGCAAGCCCTTTTTCTCTATCACTTTCTGGCAATATTTTGCCAAAAAAAAGGGGGGGGCTGGTAGCTGCAGTGGAGGCGCTCATGAAAGGCCAGGGCTAATTGACCCCCACGGTGGGATCATGGTAAAAACCTGGGTTTTGGGTTTTGGGGTTTTTACCATGATCCCAATGTGGGGGTCAATTCTCCTTGGCCCTCAGGAAAAAGGAAAGAGGGGGGTCAAAACAGGATGAAACTCAGTTCATCACAAAAGAAATGGTGCTTTTCTGAGTTTGCCATAAGTTTCAAGTTGGTTGGCCAAATTATTGAAAGGGATACCACTATCCTTTCAAAGAGGACTTCATAGATGCTACCTAATTGGAAGGGAAATGTTGATGTGGACAATACACTTGCATGTATGAAGAGTAAAGGAAATGAGTACGTTTGAAAGTCCAAATCCCAACACCAAATGAAACATTGATCACTTAGAAGTGGACCTGTGAAGATAAGTATGGTTGTGGGAAAGGACATTGTACAAGTTCGTACTAGTTAGGAGAGCAATATGGATTTTAAACCTTTAAAAAATAGAAATGAACTCAACTAGTTTGGATTGAACTTTGGCCACAACAATGGATCTTGGTCCAACAAACTATCATATTAAAGCTACACCTTGGGGTTGGTAATGCATGTCCATTGTGTGTTTCACAACACATAGTGACTCAGAAATAGGCCATGAGTGAATTGACTTGTGGTTGGTTTTATAATGTCGTAGTTCATAATCATATGTGACCAAAGGATTTTGCATTCCATTTGAATATATTTATTATATATATATATTTCTTCCCTTCTCATGCAAATGCATATTTTTGAGAAAATTCATTATTTCGATGGCAACTAAGAAAATGCGGCAATAATAGTCAATGGGAAAATTTTATCTTGAATTTCATAACCTTACTGAGTATGTTCATTGTTTATGTCCTCATTCTATCACAACATGTGCAGGGTAACACTTGAGGAGTGGCAACTCCGACAGGCATTTTGCTTTTCAAAACATCTCACACATGCTAGGGAGAAATTTTGCTCTTAAGGCACCCTCCAAATACATGAGAAATTTTCTGTTGGTACTTCATGTGTAGGGTAACACACGGAGGGCTGGGGAACGTATGATGTAAAGCTCGCTCGATGACGGCTCACAAAATCTTCGATGAAGCCTTGACAAAGGAAGGTAATCCCCCATGCAAAATTGTAACCCCCAATAAAAGAGCTTAACTCAGAATGAAAAACCAAAACTCCCTCCCAATAGACCTGAGCAAAATACTTTGTACAGCCTACTTAAAAAAAACTACTAGCCAAGAGCTTTACACAAATGGCTATCATATGGTCACATGCTCATTATAACATTGTAATTAATTTCTGGTGTGATTTACAAAAGTTTCTTTAACTATTTCTTACATTCTGGTTTTGTTAGAACATCTCTTCACCAAGGGAGAGCGGTTGATGACTGACATCAACATCCCAAAATTGACCTCCAACTAAACCTTAAGTTAATGCATACAACTTGTGAAGTGCCACCATCCCACATAATTTTTTTTTTGCAAATCCATTTTACACCTAAATTTAATCCCATCATTATATGCCATCATCCCCAATATACGGAAACTCAGCTCGAATCTCAAATTTCCTTTTGACATCAATTCACATGCTCCTTGCTTCTCCCCACACCTACCCAACCAAACCCTCCAGTTTTGATTCTTTTGAATTTTTTTTGTTCAAAGAACATGGAGTTCTGGGTATTAAAAAAGTTCAGTGTAGGGAAGGGCAAGGCTTGAGGGCATTTTGTTTGTTTCGGTAAACACATGCCAGTTTTGATTCTTTTGAATTTTTTTGTTCAAAGAACATGGAGTTCTGGGTATTAAAAAATTCAATGTAGGGAAGGGCAAGGCACTAGGGCATTTTGTTTGGGCAAACACATGGGAAACGAGGGAAGTAGCTCCAATTCTCTGTGCCTGAAAACAGACCAATGCCAGCAGGTCCTACCCTTTGGCTATGTCAAAACTGACGTAAATTGACGAATGTATGTAAAAAGACCGGACAAAGCCCAGAGGATCATACAGATTCTCGCAGTCCATGTGAAAGTTCTGACTGGGGAGTTACCCTAAAATACAAAGGAAACAAATTATGTTTGCCAATGAAAGAGCTGTCGGTTTTCGGTGGGGTCCAGACTCCAGACCCTTCAAAGAACCAAATGTTTGTATGAAAGAACTGTCAAAGAACAGCCAGTTCTCTAGAAGGTTCTTCAGGGTTTGAGAACCATCAATGCAGAGTGCATATACCAGATAGATACCCAGAGGTTCTTTCATTGGGAAAAGAGAGGACTGCCCAACAGTGGTTGGTAAAGGCCTTACTGAGAGGTCCTTACAAGAATAAAGGGGTCATGTGAGGCAGAGTTGAGCACAGCCACAGTTCAGCCCTGGTTTTACAAACATTCTCCCTCCCTGAGGGCCGTCGAGTGTCTCTCAAGGTGGACTATACCACTAAATTGAAAGTAGGAAAAATGATCCAATAGTGTATGTATATAGTCCGACTAAATTGGGAGTAGACAAAATGATCCAATAGTGTGAACTCTTCCACAAGGACGATATCGGTAAACGACTCCCTTTAATCGAACAATCACATTGATTGGTCCATGTTTCAATATATTTAAATGGTGTCATAATAAAATAGTATTCAAAATACATCTTTACGAGTGAGGTGGGGTAACATTTATCTCTATATTCGATACTGATGCCACCAGCCCATAAGAGGGGGCACTGCTAAAGATGCTCCTTACTGTGCATAAAGCTTCCTCACTTTTCTTAATTATAAAATTCATGATAGAAGTGGAGCTTTTAAAAGACCAAAATCCTTTTGTTTTGTGGATGAAACTTTTCAGAAACAGAGCAGTGAATTGTTATGTTTTCATTAATGTTACCTGTCACAACACTAGAAAAACAACAGAGCAGGGCTTTGTGAGTGCAGCAGAGTGAGGATTGAGAGAGTGGGCTTGTTTTGGGGGGGGAGGAGGGGGTGGAGGAATGAGCACCCTGCATAAAGTGGGACCCAAAATTCCTACAACAGGTCCCCCTTCAAGTTCATTGCGTAACGTAAAGAGTTGGTAAATTTTCACTTTTGGTAAATGCATGGCTGTGTTTCGTTCAGAGAGCACCTTATATCATGCCAAAGGTTCCTCCAAGTGCCTCAGGAACCTTACCTGTAAGGTTCATAAAAATGGAAAAACCCGAGGAACCTTCCCCCTTTTCAAAACCAGGAACATAATAAGGAACCTTACAGAAAAGTGTATGATGCTGTACCAATTGGTTGGAGTATTGGGCACTCCCCCAATAGAAGCAACCTTTTTGGATCCCTCACATTTTCAGTTTATGTACATAGGAGTTGAACCTTTGGGCAAATCATAAGGGATTAGATTAAACTAAGGTGCTATTAGTTCTGTCTTTGGGGAACAACTTGGGAACTTGAGAAATCCTTTGGGTACCTCATGGGAACACAATGGGAAGAAATTGGGAACAAGGGGGAAAAACAAAAAAATCCCTTCCACCCTCCGATCCCCCAAAAAAAAAATCCTGAACCCCTCATGAGTGCATGCTGAGCCTTCTCATTGGCTGCACGAAACTTTTATTTGCAAGGGGCACAAACTGTGAGACATAGTAAGGCATTTTTTTACTAAGGGTAAGGTGCCATCCATATAGGTACAGTACAAAAATTCTAGTGGGTTCTTTAAGGAACAATAAATTGTATGGTGCCCAATGGCCATCCATGCAAATGCTAACAGCCCACTAACTAACTAACTAACTAACTAACTAACTAGTTAGCCAACTAACTGACTAACTAATTAACTAACTAACTAACTACTGACAATTCATCCATTCATTCATTCATTCCGCCATGCAAGGTGCCATCCCTGTCCCGTATAACTAGCAATGAATGATTGGGTATATGTGGAGCCAGTACTTCCATTTGTTTTGATGGGCTCTGTCCCACGGAGGAATGGGAACTGCCTTTGAGCGGGTATAGGGACAGGGAGGGGCTAGTATTAGTTGAATTGTTCCAACTCTTGAACAGTGCTATCTCAAATTGACCCATTATATGTTTAGAGTTTAAATGATCACATTTCTTAAAAATTGTTTTTTCTCTACTTAGTTCTATCTTTTTCCTCAATTTATTTTTGACCTAATTTTTTAAAAGCTCAAAGGATGGATTGGTGATGCTTTGGGCATGCTAGCAAAAGAGAAATCTCATATTAAATATCAAATTCATATTCAAAATCAACAGAATTCCAACCATTTAGTTTAAGTTCAAGAAGACAATATATATCATAATATTTAATTTTGACCACAAGTTTGACATATGTTTGTTGAATAAATAATTAATTTTCACAATTCCAGTTCAACAAGTGGCATGTTCTAGAGTTTTTCCAAATAATCTCTATTTTCGTTAAAATAATTTTTTTTTTTTTTTTTTGGGAGGGTGGGGGAACAAAGTTAAAATTTTCAACATTTTTGCAAGTAATTTAACTAATGTGCCAAGCTATCAAAGTACTATGCAAAACAATTACATTGCCAATTCTGTGTTGGATACGGTAGTACCTTGGGGCCAATACGACTCTAATTATATTATTTTCAGAAATGTTGAAATTTTCAAAAATAAATAAATAAATTTCCAAGAAATTTTTTTTCCCTGAAGGAAAAGAAAGAATATTGATGGAATATTTGAGAATATATTATTTTGTTGAAATAAAATCCTCAAAATGAAATAATTGTTTTGCTTTGTGTTCAACTGACTGGCCAAGGTACTACGGCATCATAAAATAGGTACTACGGTATGATAAAGAAGCATCATTTTTGGACAGAGCCTCTAGTAAGCGGAGCCACACAAATGAATAAAAGAGAAGGGGGGGGGAGGCAGGGGGTGCAGAGGAGTAGTTGTTGTTCTGGATCATTCCCTTTTTCTATTCCTGGCTGCTTTTAATTCGGTCTCTCTGAACTTAACCAGTTGTGTACGCGCACGCCCCTCTCGCTCTCTCAGTCTCTCTCGCGCTGTCTCTCGCTCTCTCTCTCGCGTTCTCGAGACTGTCTCGCTCGTATCCTCTCGGCTCTCTTTCTCTCCCTCGTCTCTCTTTGTGCCTCTTTGTCTCCGTCTGTCTCTCGATTCTCTTTGTGTCTTTGCCATTCTCTTGTGTCCTGACGAGAACATTTGAATTGCGTTCTCCCTAGGGTTGTGCTTTTGGTTTGAATTTGTAGTTTGTTGGAAACCGTTTTGCTCTCTCTCGTTGGAATTCGAGCTTTTTGTTTGTTTTATTTTGTTTTGTTTTGGGGGTTGCTGTTGCTCTTCTGGAAGAGTAGCGGTTTTTTTTTTGGGGGTGGCTGGTTTGTTTGAAGAACATTTGCTTGCACGCTTCTTCTTCTCTTTTTGCTCTAGAGAGGCAGGCGGGTGTCGGTGGCTTCTTCACTTGTAGAGGAGCGAGAGCGGCAGAGAGAGGAGTTTGGAGGTGATCAGCCGCCCTGGCAAAACACATAGCATTCGCTAGTGTAGGCAAGTTGAAGCATCACGGCGTGGCAGCGCAGGCAGCGATTACGTATGAGTGACTCCAACGCGCAGGTCGCTGGCGACAGCTGCTCCCACTCCTGCTTGATCAGCTCCCACAGTTTGCACGGTGGTCGCGGCGCCCTGCCGTCCGAGGGCGGCCGTCCATCCGACCTCTCTGCTCTTGCAGGCGGAGGCGTAGGGAGAGCTTCCTCCCCTTTCTCGCATCTCCAAAGTAATAACAATAAGTCCACAGACTTCCAGCATCTCCTCGAGGAGGGCGGCGTTTGTGGAATCTTTTGACTTTGGAGAAGAGAAAGAGGAGAAGGAGCGGGGGACTACTGATCAACCGCAGCAAGAGAAACAAAAAATCATGCTGACTATCAAGCGAGTGGCAACTCTGGTTTCCTTCAACCAGGAGCTGGAGCAAGCGACTGGCTGTGGCCGAGATTGCCTTGGCAGCTGCTGCATGCCTGGTCAGTACACGTTCTTCACTAAATCTATCATGTTTTCTTATACTAATTTTCTTCCTCATCATTTTCTCTTCACACTTCTGTAATACTCTTTTGGTTGAAAGTATAGAGAAAGTTGCAAGAGCAAATCCTTTTTTGCATTTTTTGGAGCATAGTTTTTTTTCTTGCTTTGCTTCTCAACAATCTCTGCTGGAGATTTCTTGATGTGTTAGGATGTGTCCCTAAAACTGTAGAAGGTGTATCTGGTTTGTGGCATACTAGGGAGATAAGTAGGTATGTCAAGAAGCCCTCTGAACTGTGCACAAAAATTTGGAAACAATTTTTTGGAAGAGGCTGTCTCTCTTACTAAGGAAATCTGACTATTCAAATCTTACTGTGATGAGTACCTGTCCTAACAGAGGATCAGCAATTCCTGCTGTTGCAGGAGCAAAACTGCCATTGTACACATTTAGGAGGCGACAGATTGCGAATGTAAAGAACAATGCTTATTCAAATGGTGACAGCCACAAAGTTGCCAATGGTGATACTGCCCCCCATAATTATGAACTTCATGAATTGAGTCAGGGACTTGTGGAAAACTCAGAGGCTGCCAATGGGTTCTTGGATTCTCTCCTACTTGCACAGGTATGCCTGAGAAGCACCATATTTCTTCTTTGTTGGTGAAGTTCACAGTGATATTAGCATTCAGCTGTTTCAAACATGTCTAGAATATTGCTTGCAATAGCTTTTACATCACCCTCTTAAATTTTACACACAGTTCAGTTTTCTGCCTGCACCTAATCCTATGCACAGTATCATACGTCACCATTAAATTGTCCCTTGGATTGGAGAGCAACAGTTTAGGAAAGAGTGTTTATCAGAAAATACTGAAACAGGTTACATAGTCCAAGGTTTTGCACTGGTAAGGGGTTTCGCTAGATTATTTTACACCTCATGTGCTTTATTATTTTTGCTTATCCACTCTGTGGTTGTTGCATGTCACTTGGAGTTCTGTCTCATTTTTTTTGGCCTTTCTCTTGGACTTGGGGGAGTGAATCACCGATTTTGTCACTAAAGTTCATATGTTTCTTTTCTGTCCTGGTTTCAGTGGGAGGACCGAATGGAAAGAGGACTGTTTCGATATGATGTGACTGCCTGTGAAACCATGGTGACTTTCTCAATTCACTCACGTTTATTATTCTTATCTATGTCTACACACTCCCTGAAATGTATACTGATAATTCTGGATTGAATCAGAACTCACCTGCACCATCTGGAATATTTGACATAACCTTGGAAATGTTATGTCAAATTGTTGGCATCTAGTTGTGTCATTTGGTTCTCTTAATCTTTATGAAGCAGCAGGTAGTTCCAGCCATAAGGATAGCTGTCTGAAGCCTTGAAATTGGTTGGCCCTGATACTTTTAAATTGGAGAGGGCGTTTTATTCCACAAAGGGATGAGAGACTGACTCTAAATGGTTTCAATGTTAATTTGCATGAGTGGTAATTGTGTAGGTTCTACCTGGTGAGCATGGGTTCATCGCACAGTTGAATGAGGGCAGGCATTCAAAAAAGAGGCCAACAGAGTTTCGAGTAGATCAAGTGTTGCAACCATATGATGGCAAAAAGTTTAATTTCACCAAAGTTGGCCAAGAGGAAGTTCTTTTCTGCTTCGAAGAGAGTGAAGATGGGACCAACCAATACTATGAAAAGGCTCCAGTTTCTGAGAGTCCTAATGTGATTGCCATAAATGTATGTTCTTTCAAAATATTTTCCAACCAGTGGCCCGCAAAATTTGTTGCCTGTTCAATTTTGTCAGTTCTGCTTTAGTGGGTGCATACCATATAGGGTGCCTGGTGGTCATGCAGAGCAGAAGGCATAAGGGACTTGGCTTCCCATTCCCAAGCTGGTGCAGTATCTCAATGGCAACTGTGCAGATATTCTAGTTTCTCAATGGAAAATAGCTATTTTGGGACATATAGATGAGCGTGCCATCATTCATCACAGGTGTTGCCCTTTAGCAACTGACGGGAATGATTTGGTTTGCAGGTCAGCCCGATTGAATATGGACATGTACTGTTAGTTCCTCGAGTGCTCAATTGCACCCCCCAGCGGATTGACCCTGACACCTTCTTATTGGCCCTTCATATGGCGGCAGAAGCTGACAACCCCTATTTCCGGCTGGGCTACAATAGCCTTGGGGCTTTTGCTACAATCAACCACCTCCATTTCCAGGTACAGAAACACTGGTGATTCTCAAATGAGGTATTTGTTGGTCTCAGTTTGTTGAGCACAATTGGTGGCGTTATGAGAGATGTGCTTTTAGGTGTACATCTTGGGACTCCTGAAGACTAGATCAAAATATTTATGTCTATTAGTGGGTTGATAACAAGGGTTGTGTATACCTATTTATGAGTTCTTATATGGCTTCCATGTTTATGAGCATGGCCTGATGACTTGGTAAAACTTGCAGGCCTACTATTTGACAGCCCCGTTTCCAGTAGAGCGGGCACCAACAACACCAATTTGTCATCATTGCAAGAAGGGTGGCATCAAAATACTTGAGCTTGGAAATTTCCCAGTTCGAGGACTTGTCTTTGAAGTCGGGGACAATCTTGAAGATCTAGCAAACGCAGTAGCTAATGCTTGCATATATCTTCAGAACACCAATATCCCTTTCAATGTTCTCATTGCTGACCGAGGTGGCCGTGTTTTCATATTCCCTCAGGTTGGGCCAATTCCAACACATCACTGGTTTTTGAAATTCTGAAGGAATGAAACAACTATAGCTTTTTGCAAGACAGTAAACACAATTTACTGAACTCTTTCAGATTCTGTCATTATCTAACTGTTTCTTTCTCATTACTGTGATTTATCTGATCTATGATTACTCACTTTTGTGGACAAAATTCGATACAGTGTTTTGGAGAAAAGCAAGCACGGGGAGAAGTGGATCAAGAAATTCTGGACACTCAAGTCAACCCTGCAGTGTGGGAGATCAGTGGTCATATTGTACTCAAGCGCAGGTGTGACTATGACACAGCAACAGAGGAGTCAGCCTGGAGACTTCTGGCAGAAGTCTCTCTAACCCAAGAGCGTTTTAATGAAGTGAAGAAACATTGTCTTACAGCAGTGTTCGAGGGCCCGAACAAAGCAATGTCCATGTCCACCATAGCCTCAAATCTTCACCCAATGGAGATGAATGCAGGAGTCCTGAATGGCCAGGCAGAACACTGTTTGCTGCTGCAGGCATAAGAATGGTCACTCTCTGGAGAGACAAGTAATGATCAAGGTAATCTAATCCAGAAGTCTGGATCTCAGTTCTCTATGATGTACTTTCCCTTTGCCTGAGTAATGGCCTTTCTACCTAAGACATTTCTATGATAGCATATGGATGAAAACTTTTCATCCTCCTATGCATACTCTACGGGTATGAGAATTGTCTATTGTTGCAAATTAATCGCTGGAAAATTGTTACCTGACCTATTAAAACACTCCTGGAAATCACCTGCATCTCTGTTTTCTGTTCAATGGAGCAATAATTGTTAAATGTAAAGTGTATTTTTTTACATTGAAAATTAATTAAAGGTTACAAAATGTTTTGATTACATTGCCCATTTTATTTCCCCTTTCACATCAAATGAGGAAATACATGGAAAAATATAGATTGGCTGTCCTATCTGCCTTTTCATATGTGACCTTTTGCCGGTGGCCCAGTGCCCATTAGTCCAAATGAAACAAAGGCATGACTAACTCTACGCACTCCTTTAACAACAAAGTGCAAAAGGAATGTGCCAGAGCTATGTCTGTAAATTGCTATTACACATGGTTAGGTAGAACACTAATACTATAACCCTTGTTGTATACACATAGGGCTAACAAACTTACCTCCACCCACCACCCCTTCATCACCAAACTTGCCACCCATGACAAATGATTTTTGAACAACTGGAAAATCATGAGCCTTTCTGCAAAACTATCTTTCAGTGAAGTATTTTAATGACATTTTGAAAGTTGCTTTGATGAAATAATAATTGAGCCAACACCAACAATTATGCCTTTTGTATTACACATTCCATCACGGAAAGGCGAATGAGGTGTCACAATTAGTGTCCACTTATGCTCGGTAAAGATTACACATTGTTATGGCTTGCTTCCCTAGCCAAATTCCAACTCGTACCAGCTTGATTTCAATGATGAAATGGTCCCAATTTTAATGTGGTGAGCACATTCTTATTAACTTGAATTTCTCATGGATACATACTATGGGTAATATACATACCTGAACAATTGAGATTTTGAAAGAACAAAAAAAAATCATCCTATGACTTACTTTGGTATTCACACATTTTGCAATGTATTCAGTTTTGATGGGTTAAAAAAGTTTCTAGATGACTATATAATTAGTATATATATTTACTTGTTTCATTTTATTTGCATTAGTTGCCTTGAACAAGATTGTCGTTCTCTACCCTAGAGAACTTTTCAGATTCTTCCATTCTCACCATTATAGTAATGCATTATTGAATGTAATATTAAAGTTGCTGAAGCATTTTTAGTAACAAAAAAAAAAAAAAACAATTCCTTAAGGTCTTTGGTTAATGTCATTTGCTCATGTCTGCAATTCCTAGTTGTATTTCCCCACTTTGTGAATGTTTGATACTTGCACACAACATATCATATACATAGTCCAAAAATTCACCCCATTTTTTACATCACAATGTGCATATATATATACATATATGAAAGACAAATGTAATATTCTAGTGATAGTGATTCATCAAAATGGTTCCGCATCGTCACGGAGAATTCAATTTCACTATGTAGCAGAACTTTAAGTTCTATAAGTTGTCTTGTGAACATTTCAAACTAGAATATGTTTATTCAATTCTCAAATAAAAATAAATCTTTTCAAATTTGTGTTTTTAAATGTTTTTGTTTTCAACCCCCTAGACACAGTCACAAGAAGAGGATTTGCATTCGATTTCTCTTTAATTGAATTCAATTATATTAAATCCAAATTAAATTCAATTGAATTCAAGTCTCATGCAATGTCAATCAATATTTTCTTTCAAATGGAACTTAATTTTCACAAAATCAATTCTTTTTTTTTAATTAGATCATCATCATTAATATTGTGCATTGTTTTTTTTGTTTTTTTTTGTTTTGGAAAAAAAATCACATCTAATTCATGTTTAAGCACACGTGTTGTTGAGTTATTTACTGGTTGGAATGACTTGGAGATCCAATTGGTTAAGAAAACATTTTATGAGTAAGGGCAATTATTTTCAAGGGCATAGAGTTTAATTATGTTTTTTTCCCAAGGTGGTTAGTTTTGGCTACCAAGGTTTTAAATTTGGCAAGTTTTTGGCTACTCTAAAAGCATAATAGGAGAAATTTCAGTTATCTACATCTAAATAGTAAAGTCTCTAGCTCCAAAATAACATTTCAAAATGAGCATATGTATCAAGTTTCAACATTGAACAAGGACCATGCTTGATGCAACCAAAAAAATACAATTACATAATGCTCATGATTCATAGCCTAAAACCATGAACATGCAAGAGTTTAATCACTTATGAGAGGATTGAACCTTTGAAACTATCCATTTGCAACACAAATGTCCTACAAGACACATGTAAATAAAAAACAACACACACAAGCCACATTACAATCACAAATGTCATCTCACAAAAGACACGAAAAGCTGCAAAATGCAAAAAAATGGAAATCTTAAGTTAGAAGTGGTATCCATTATAATTCACTTACACAAAAAACCAACAAACATGAGTTGCCAAAACCTAAGCAAAAGATATTCCAACATCTACATCAAAAACTACATAATTGACAGCTTTAAGCAAATCAAACTCCTACACCATACAAAGGACGATCTTCATGCCACATATACATATGCGTATGAAATATTGTTAAGGGTGAAAAACTTATGGGAAAAAATTTGACCACTAAACCCAAGTTGTTAATGAGTCTATTGTGTAACTTGAATTTGCAAACCAACAAAAAATGGAAACAATACTCATCTTCCATGCTCCCAAGGATTTCTAGCATGGAAATCTTTGCCAATGTGAAGTATTTTGAAAAAGGATAAAAAAAACTATGTTGGCTACATGAATGCACCAAAGTTGTGCAAAAGGTTTAAATCTGCAAGTTTAGTCATGGCATCCAAAGCATTAAATTTCATGGCCATCTTAAATATAAACTATTCAATGTTCAAATGCTTATTGAAACATTCCTTTGCATTTGGTTGGAGCTAGTATTGTGGGTACATCACACCCAAACTATCCATAATCCTGTAAGCAAGGAACCTTCCTTGTAATTTTGCAACAAGGAAATTAACAACCCCTACCAAAGTTCAAACATAAACATTCATTTCATCAACAAAAGATAATCACACAAGTTATAACCACAACGCAGATATAAAATAATGCAAACATCATGAAGTTTATAAATTTGTGATAAGGTTATGTTAATATAATATGTTTAACTATATTAATATCAAACCTTAAATAATATAATTTATTATATGAATGATGATGTTTACAAATAATCATAATGTTTATAATTTGTGTTAAGGTTTAGAAAATACTTGCACAATTTGCCCCCACAAGTGCAATGGTTGCAACATACTCTTCTTGTGTCATAAATAAAGCTTGAACATGTATGTTGTTGATTCACATGAAATATCAAGTGTTCAACGCTAATGTTCAAATTTGTCATGCAATGCATGATAATTGTTTCATGCTTAGTATCTGTTAAGAATTTGTAACCTTCAAAGGCATTAGACTTGAACTATTAGGAAAATCATCTCCATTTAATTCCAAATGGTGTGTAGAAAAAATACAATTTATTGAAAAAATATAATTTATGATCTACTTATATCTGAATATGGTGTTCATTATGATAATATATTAAAATATACCATTTTTTGATAACATATTTTTAAATACCTTTTTTATTTCAAGTGCTTTCTAAAATATATAAAGAATAATTTCCTCGGGCTTGAACTAGGTGTTCATGTTTATGTATGAAACATAAATTTCACCTTGGCAAACTTCAGTTGTTATTGTAGAATTACATATGAACACATCTTGTAACTTGCTAAATTTAATCAATTGTGAGTTGATTGCAATAAAAGGAGTATGACAACAAACCCCAACAAAATTTGGACATCACAAAGGAAATCAAAATTTACGTTTGCCTTATCATTGTTGGGCCCATCATTGGCCATCATCAATAATGTCATGTATTTAAATATATCATGTCTCATTGGAGAAAAAATAGAAATCTATTGAATTTTCACATTGTGCAAAATCTTAACACCTTTTGTTTCCATTATCTTAACAAGCTTGGAAAACTCCAAATGTTGTTTAAAGCTCTTTAAAAAAAATTGTACAATGTGGAGAGCAAGATTTTGATTCTACTCACCATATGTAAGAATTATATTTGCATTACAAGATTGGTACAATGAACCATACAATGAACTCCCATGGAGTGGGGGGGCCCACCTTTTAGAAATATGTTTTGTAACCCTTGACTTAATACCTTGGAATACAACAACCTTATTTACATGAAATGTCTTTAACTTTTTACCAATCAACTTTTTGGATCAACTAGCTTCATTCATTAGGCTTGTAAAACACTTGGGTCAAGTTGTTAACACTTGATCCAACCACCATGCGATTAATGGAAAAGAGAATTGGTATGTATAACATTCTAATCTCCAAGGTTATTTAAGAACACCAATCATTTAGTCATCAATGCCCATTGCCCATTCAACATTTCCATTACATGTTGATAATATATAACTTCATAAAATTAAATGCTTAAACTTGGACACTCAATGCTCATTACAACATTCCAAGATTATACACAATGCACATACAAAGTTCAGCTAGGTTTAGGCCTTGATGATTTCCTCTTGCAAGGGAGAGAATGAGTGACAAAAGGAACCCTAAATAGGTAGGATCGATCTAAGGTTCATATCAAAGATGCAAAGTGGCAAAAATCAATAGGTGTAAAGGGAGAAGATGGAAATAAGGTTGGCCATAAGCTAATATTTGGCAAATTGATAGGCATCATTTTGAAGGCAACAAAATACAATGTGAGTTACCAACGCCAATTTTGGCATCCATTTCCATGATAAGTGTTTTAGATGAAAAGTTCAATTTTCCCCCTTTAATTCCAAGCGTACAAGTGACCCACCTAAAAAAGTTAAGGAAATTTGGCGATTTTCACCAAGGAAAAAAAATTGGACTATGTAGAAGTGTAGATCCCAAGCATTAATTATAAAAGAATTACCCATGCCCTTGTCCTGTTCTTTTGGAATTATCCAAAGTTTATGGCTTCAAACCATGTATATTTGTGTGCCCTAATGTTCTTAGATATGAAAAGACACATCTTTGACTAATTACTTATGAAAAGACACATTGTTTGATTTTTTCTATCCAAAATATTTTTGGATGTTGCATGTTCATCTTCCTTGCATTGGTGAGCAAGAGAAGGAGATGAGGACTAAAGTTTCTTTGGATTTAAATATCATATTGTGATTTTTGTTACAGATTTGAACACGGGAAAGGAACCAAAAGGGAGGTTGGAGAAAGAGAGGGTATTAAATGAAATGCATAACATTTTAAGTGATGCATCCACATTAAACTTACCAAATTGCATGTCCATCTTTGTATATTTATATCCATAAATACATACTTTATGTTTGCACATTGACCTTGCCCTATCTTTAAAAACAATTAGTTGCTTTTAGAGCTTTTTTTTGTTGAAGTCTCTTTTTTGCACATGAAGCATAAAACAATTATTTGAACAGGGATTTTCGTCCATAGCTTACAAGTCTTCCTAGTTTGATAAAGCTGGAAGTTTCAAATCTCTTTCAAAGAGTTTATACATTTCTTGTGAAAATTATTCAATTTGAAACATGATTTTGTCACAAATGGAATTGTGAAGTTGGGAGTCAACTCTTTCATATTTTATTGCAATTATCACCAAATGGGCAAAGCATGTCAAGGTCTTCCCATATTTAATTTTGAAATTAATATTCACTTGAGTTTTTGTTTTCGCTAAGTGGATCATGGAATTGAAATCAAAATCCTATGGGTAGATAACAACAATTTGATAGCATCAATGCAACCACCAAGTCCATTCAATAAGGCAATTTGCAAACAATGTTGACCTTTAACTACAAAATAACTCAACCCTCATTTGATGTTTTGCCATTGGGATATGGAACTCACTAGCTAGGCCTAGTTACCAAAAATATTAAGTGTTAGTTAAATGATTTAATGTTCTTAAAAAATCAAATATTTTAATCAATCCATATTCAAATTTGAAATTTTCCTTGCAAAAAGATAGATGCATTTTCTCCACTTTCAATCTTCCCAAGCCCTTAAAAATTCACTTTCCAATGTTTCAAACCTTCAAGAACCAATAGGATTGAAAATTCTTAATTTCAATTACATATCCATCACTTTGGTAATTGTTTATCCAAGTTCAAATTACATCTTTAAAAACATCTAGATATTTTTTATCCTTCTTTTTTGCCTCATAGAGAAATGCTAGTAAATCACGTAACAAAAAGAAAAAGCCAAAAAAAATATTTGACTTGTGGCTCTAGCTTTTATTGTGCACAAATAGTTCTAAGCATAAAATAGGACAATAGTATAATATGTTATGATAAACATGCATTTTATCCATTTAAAATAAGAAAGAGACAATTTTAGAATGAGTAATAAAAGTACAAGAAATAGAAAAAAAATCATTTAAAACAAAAAAAAACAATAAAATTTGAAAGCAAGAAATCAAATTACAAGAAATAGAAAAAAATCATTTAAAACAAGAAAAAGATAATAAAAATTTAAAATGAAAAATAAAAGTATAAGAAATTAGAAATATAATCTTTTTTTAAAAAAGGATTTCAAGAAAAAAAAACTTTCATTTTGGTCACAAATGGCATTATTTTCATAGGTGTGTATTACATGTTGGGATTAAATCTTCAACTATTATTAGTAATTGGCATAGTAAGCAACACCTGCATGTTACCCATGTAATAGGTTAGTTTTGGGAACTCCAAATCATTACAAACATGGTGTTAACTTAAAGTTGACATGAATATTGTAATGCCCAAAACCTAAACCTTCAACCTCTATATAATTTAACCCCCATGTACAAACCATATGTTTTCCATTATTTTTTAATGATTTATATGATGAAATTAGATAATTGTTGAAAATACAAGAATTTTTTAATATTTTCTTTTACCTCCTTAATTATTTCTAAATAAAATCAACATTATTTTTTATGTCCTTAATTGATTTCTATAAAACATATATACTTAAATTCAATTTACACCTTGTGGATTCCATTAATATTTCTTTTCCTTCTAGAGAAGTAGAGGTTTAACTAAAAAATAAAGAGGTTTTGCCAATAAATATAGGTTTAGCCAAAATATAAAAAGGTTTTGTTGAGAAGTAAAGGTTTATCTAATACATGAAGATTATAATAAATGGTAGGGATTTTGCTATAAATAAATAAAAGTTTTGTTGAAAGGTATGATTTTGACCAAAAAAGACATGAAAGAATTGTTGGGAGGTCAGAGTTTAACAAGGGTGCACTTTTGGCTAAACTTTTAACTTTTGGCAAAATAGATATAAGTTTTGTTAAGACTTAAAAGTTTAACCAAAAAGAGATACATGTTTTGTCTAGAAAAAAAAGTTTAGCCAAGAAGAGATATTGGTTTCACCAAGAATTACAAATTTAACCAAGAATGGATATAGGTTTTGCCAAAAGAAAAAACAATTAGCCAAAAACAGATATAAGTTTTGCCAAGAGTTAAAAGTTTAGTCAATAATAGATATAAGTTTTGCCAAGAGAGAAAAGTTTAACCAAAAAAAAATATAGGTTTTGCCAAGAGAGAAATATTTTGCCCAAAGAAATATAAACTTTGCCAAAAGAGAAAAGTTTTCCCAATGAGAAATATAGGTTTTGCTGAGAGATACATTTCCAAGAAGAAATATAAGTTTTCCCAAGAGAGAAAATTTTAACTAATAAGAAATATAGGTTTTGCCAAGAAGAAATATAAACTTTGCTAAGAGAGAAAAATTTAGCTAATGAAAATTATAAAATTTGCCAAGAATTAAAAAAGTTGAACCAAAAAGAAATATAGGTTTTGCCAAGAAAAAAAATTTCAAGAATAAATATAAGTTTTTCCAAGAGAGAAAAGTTTAGCCAATAAGAATATAGGTTTTGCCAAAAAGAAATTCAAGAATAAATATAATTTTTTCCAAGAAAGAAAAGTTTAGCCAATAAGAAATATAGGTTTTGCCAAGAGTTAGAAAAATTTAGCCAAAAAAATATAGGTTTTGCCAAAAGAGAAAAAAAATTCCACAAAAAAAAAAAAAGTTTAGCAAAAAAAAAATATAGGTTTT
>Ga0116227_10003602_pt1 | contig 34308 bp, 20 predicted proteins | sample S1TSphgellanicum_FD_89693 | JGI IMG/M metagenome (GOLD analysis project Ga0116227, IMG submission 89693) | Host-associated microbial communities from peat moss isolated from Minnesota, USA - S1T2_Fb - Sphagnum magellanicum MG | ecosystem: Host-associated > Plants > Peat moss > Unclassified... | reverse complement strand
CTCGCCTTCCCTAATTTGAGGCTTCTGAGGAGCTTGGTAGCCCCAGTGTGTGGGCCCCAAAATTAGGGGAGAGGTGTGGGAGCAAGCCCTCTGAGCATAGAAGCATGAAAAGTTTTTTTAATTAAAATGATTTGCATGTGATCGGCCCAAAGGGTCTTTCAATTTATGACCAAATCTTCCAAGTGGGGCAGGTGCTTTCAAATAGAAAGGAAAAAAAACCTTGAAGTGCTTTGCAATAACTACAATGGAGTGGGCCCAAATAATCAATTTTTTTCTTTTATTTATTCATTTTGTTTTTTCTTCAAGCTTTTGGCAAACACAATAATAAATACCCTGGGGAGTTGACAAAAATAACTCTTAGTGGTATAACTCTTAGTGGTGTCCACACTTTCTTTTTTCTGGTCCAGAAATACAATTATGTACCCTAAAATTATATGCAACCAAAGCCTCACACAACTAAATCCAAAATCCCCAAAAAGAATTTCTCATCACAAGTGAATAATATTTCAAGAATCTTAATTCTGCCCTAAACCCTAAAGAGTTAGATTAAGGGATGCTTACACAAAACTAAATGTTTGTCTGATGCTTTTGATGGTACTTGAGGGTGATTTTTGCAAGGGGATCAATTGATAACAACAAATCATTGGTTGGAGTGGATGGAATAGTAACACACTTCTCTTAAAACATATGCCTTCACAACTTGTGCCATCATGGGACGTGCCTTCGTAATTTAAGGTCCCCATGTAAGAATAAATTAAATTATGTTGTGAATATGGGAGTGAATGCACAAAATTGGTTGTGATATAGGGTGGCATTTGCATGACCTTACATATTTGATGATGCAATTAAAAGCATCTAGTCCCAACCTCATGGTGCATCAACAAGGCTTTGTCCAACTATTCTTAAATAGCCGCACACACGGTGTGCAAGGTATACCACAAAATTGCAAACAACTTGCCTCCGTGCACACAAGATTTATGAGATCTATACTCACCTAAATGATGAACAACAAAAACAAAGAAACTATTTGGTGTTTCAAAGGTTGGAGAAAGGGCAAAACCTTTTGGCAACCCTGGAAGGCTTGAAATGAATGAATTTTCTCCCATTGTTCTTCCCCCCAAAACTTTAACCAACCCAAAGCCTAATTAAAATGGTCACCATTGTTTTTCTTGTTTCTTCACTACAACATCTGGATCCTTTAACAACCTTACATTCAAATTATCACAATTAGCTCCTTTTGCTCCAAAATTCCAACCCCGATTTCAAATCACCACAATCTAAGTGAGGTTCAACAAGAAATGTACATTCAACTCTTAAAGAGAGCCCTAAAATTCACATTGCCACCATTTTATTTCTTCATTCATCAAACCCTATTTGCAACTCAACCCTAATTTCCCATTTACACAATGTATGTGAAGTTCCAACTACATGATCAAAAAATTGTGAAAGCTCCCTCTCCAAAAGAGAGTAAAAAATCACAAGAAAACAAAATCATTATAAGTTCTATGCCTAGTTGTAAGCTAAGGGTACTTAAAACCGCCCAAATTCAGGCCACCAAATCCAGCAACCTCATTGGCTTGAGAAATAAATCTTCAGGCCTATACACAACCCTATTCTCCTAAACATTGAAAAAAGTGGTCCCATTTCAGCGTTTCCATTGTTCATTTAAAATTCACACAAACCTACTAAACCCTGTTACAATTTTAACTATTAGTTCACTCAACATAACTTTAAAAAAATAATTCAGATCACCAAATCCAGCAATTTCATTGGCCATAACAATTTTTTTACACACACACACAAAGCCTATTCAACACCCTCTATATATTAACAAGGGGTGTGTCACATTATGACCTTGACATTTACAATAAAAAAAAGGTATCTTAAGGCAAAAGAAGAATTATGGAAACTCAAATAATTTCACCATGCCAAAATATAATCTTCAAAAAAATCCTCTAAAAGAAACCCAAAATCCTTCAAGATATTATAACTCTATAACTGATCTCAAGTTTCAACACAAGCCAAAATATCATTGTTCAAAAATCCTCATAATAAAAATAGACCTATTATTATTACCTAGTGGCCAAAATCCCTTAAGCTACTATCCTCTATAATGAATGTAATCACAATATCCTTGCCTTGGTAGGCAAGGCCAATAAACTAATACTATAACCCTTGTCTGTATACAGACAGGGTTAAAAAAAAAAAACAAAGGGGGTAGGAGAACTGAGTTAAAAACCTGCACCAGATAATACTTACCTTCTTATTAGTTACTACCTACCTGTTTCTATGAATTTGAATTACCCAAATTTGGTTCTCATATCCGCTGAGTAAGAACTGTGACTGCTGTGGAAATTTAGCGTCCCCGTCCCTTGTGTTACAGTCACCTGGGGTAGGTTGTGGCCAAACCAGGTATCTAGGGAGGTTTAGCCAGCCAGCGAGCAATCGCCTACCACCTCTACCACCTGGTTGGCGATTGCTCGCTGGCTGGCGGCGCTGCTCTCCTCTTGTGTTTCTTCTTCTTTTTTAAGTCCGTTGCACGCGCATTCTCTTCTGCCGTTGCTCGATGTTCCGCCATCGCTGCAGTGATTTGCAAGCTTCTTAGAATTTGGGATTTCTCAATCCTTTGTCCAGAACGAAAATTTGCAACAAAAGTTGCGAGCTTGAAATCCCTCGTGGATCTTCTGTTTTTTTCTTTTGCGCTTTCTTTCCTGGCTCTTGTTTTCTGATCCTTCTGCATTTTGCAAGATTGCGCTTTTCGTCTTCCCCTTGTTTTTTTGTTTCTTTTCTTTTTCATGCTGTGTGTGAAGGATAAGTATCCAATTCTCTCTCTCTCTCTCTCTCTCTGTGTTTCTGTGTGTGTCTGTGTGTGTGTCTGTTTTGCAAGCTTTTGGAAAGCACGCAAGCAAAACATTGCCATTTGCAAGTTTTTGTGTACAGCTTTGGCGAGTTCTCGCCGTTTGCTAGTGCTGGAATGGCGGACGTGGTCTGCGTGAATGCAATAATACCCTGCTTGGAGAAACAGCTGGTTGTATGTGTGTAATCTGCACTTGCACCTGAACTGGAGCTCGAGCTGGTGGATCACAACAAGAGAGCGGAGATAAAAAGAGGAGATCTTGGGCTATGGCTGGAGTGCTCAATGCAGCAGCGAAGCAGCAGCAGCAGCTGTCACACGGAACAGGAGCTCAAGCTGCAGAGCAGCAGCAGCAGCTACAGCACTGGAGCAACAAAGGTGGAGCATCATCATCAATGGGAAACAACAGAGTGAAGCTTGTGATCGGAGTCGCTTGTGCTTGTTCGTTTTTCTATGCCCTTTTCCTTGTTCTCTTCAGCTCCTCACACCCTTGCATCTTCTGGCACAAGAGTTGTCCAACCAGTAGCAGCAGCAGTTTCAATGCTTGCAGCAAACTTGCAAAAACTCCTACTCAAAAAACTAAGCTCAAAACATCTGCAACAACAACAACTGCAACGGAATTACTCCATCTTGTGAACCGGATGGACTCAGCTCTCATGGCACTGAATGACATCCCTGGAGGAGAAGGAGCAGCTACTGCACAAAACAGCATTGATTTAGTTGGCCCCAGATTCAAGACAGATCTCTCCAGGATTGTCTTTGGCATTGCAGCAGCTGCAGACATGTGGGGTGCACGCAAGGAGTATGTGAGATTGTGGTGGAAACCTGAGCAGCAAATGCGAGGATTTGTGTGGTTTGACAAGATGCCCAGCATGAAATGGAGCTCAGATCTGCCCCCATACAGAGTCTCCGAAAACACAGCCCGGTTCAAGTACACTTACAAGAGGGGTTGGAGATCTGCAATTCGGATCTCACGAATTGTGTCTGAGAGCTTCAGACTTGGGTTGCCAGATGTCGATTGGTTTGTGATGGGGGACGATGATACTTTGTTTTTCCCCGACAATTTGGTTCAGGTTCTCTCCAAGTACAATCATTCCAAGATGTTTTACATTGGAAACCCTTCTGAAAGCCATCTTCAAAATATCCTTTTCTCATATAACATGGCATATGGGGGTGGTGGATTTGCCATCAGCTATCCCCTTGCAAAAGCATTGGCCAAGATGCAAGATGCTTGTTTAGAAAGGTGTGCTTGCAACTCCCTTTTCTCTTCCTTAATTTCTTGCATTTTAACAATCAATGCTTTGTGTAAGCTTCATTTACATGGATCCATGTTTGAACCAGTGTTCATTCCATGTTCAACCGATACTCAATCCATGCTCTATCCATATTTTCAATTGCTGAGATAATGGTTTGTGGATGGGCATGTATGAACTTTCCAATTGAGTAGGAATTGCTTTAGGTTTATATGGAGGGTTTAGTTTGGGGGACTATTGAGACATTGTTATGGAAGTGTTGCTGTGACTTGTAGTTCTTCTCTGCGCTCATCATGTAACTGGGTAAAGAGGATTAAGTAAATTTTAAGAACCTATGATGTCTTTGAGTTCTTCCGGGGGAAGTATTGATCTGAAAATTTACTCCAGTTATACTCTTTGGAAGATGTTAAGCAATTCTGATTTGGTTACAAATTCAGCCATCAACCATTTTCTCATTGTAATTTTTGCAGATACCCACACTTGTTTGGGAGTGATGATCGAATGCATGCATGTATGGCAGAGATTGGAATTCTCCTCACCAAAGAGCCTGGATTCCATCAGGTATGAATGGGCACAGAAATTCATGGTTTGAACTCAACAGAAAAAAATTCTCCAAATCTCCTTCCAAACTTGCTGCTGAAGTCTGACCATTTCCTTCCAGTGTGCCATCGTTGGATCATCCTGAGGTAGTTGTATCTGAGGTGGGTTTTTAGCTCAAGATTCACTCAGTGCATATATGCTGCTGCTGCTGAAACTATGTCTTGTGTGGTGGTGGGGATCTTACAGTTTGACATTCATGGGGATGCATCGGGTCTGTTATCTGCTCATCCAGTGGCACCTCTCGTCTCACTCCATCACTTAGACCTCATATCACCCATCTTCCCCAACACCCAAACCATCAATTACACTCGTATGGGAGCATTGAAGCACTTGATGATGGCAACTGAGATTGACCCTGGCAGTATTTTACAGCAATCAATTTGCTATGACAAGCGACACCATTGGTCCTTCTCAGTCTCATGGGGTTATTCTGTACAAGTTCACAAAGGGTTTATAACTCCCAGGGAGCTTGAGATCCCAATCAAAACATTCACATCATGGCACAGGGAAACTAGCAAAGTCGAGTTTCCATTCAACACCCGAGACAACCCAGATGATCTCTGTAGTCGACCAATGCGCTTTTTTATGGAATCTGTCAAGGCTCCAACCACCGACTCTGGTGGTCTGATGCAGGGTATATATGTGAGAGAAAATAATGGTCATATGGATAAGTGTGGAGAAAAGCTTTTGCCACTGAGTGTTGTGGAGAAAATCCACATTAAAAGAGAGCTAACTGATGATTCTTGGTACCAGGTAAAAAATCATCCTTGAAAATCCTCGTCCTTTCCCTTTTGCTTATTCCTTTCAACAAGTAGCTGCAACCATTTGGGTGGTCAGAATATTATCATGAATGTCACTGGAACATATCAGAACTCTAATTTCAGCTTGGTTAATCTTTCATCAGACTGATACGAATGTAGATTGCAGATTTATAACAAAATTTTACTTGCAAATTGTGCCTAACAAATATGATTTTTAATGCACTGCAATACCCATTGTGATAAATCTTTGATTGGGTTTGCAGCTGCCAAGGCGATCATGCTGCCGAATCCGGAGATGGGAAAGTGACAAAATTGAGGTTCATGTTGGGGCATGCCAAGATGGTGAAATCTTAATTGTGTAACTACCTCACTAACATCCACCCAAGTGTTGGACCATAGTCATGTTTAACCAATTCTTTTCATGCAAGCAACACCAAGCGGGCTTGACAAAAGAAGCTCAGACTTGGAGTTGTTTTGTCCACGGGAGCAGAAACAGGAAGTAGTGAAAGAAAGTGAAATTGACAAAAGATTTGCATTCAGACTTTCGCCCAAAAGTCTCATCCTGTACAGGAGTCAAAGGAAGTTTACTTTGCAGAATTGGGGGGGGAGGGGTGTCAGAATGGGCTATAGACATTCTTTTCAGGTGCAGGTCAAAACTAAAGCCTGAGATCAGGACTCAAGTAAAAGTAGTACCTATTCATAAATTTTATCACATTTGCTTTGTTAGTACTAGACTTCTCTCCATTGAGATTTTGGGTAGTTGGGTTTTTTCAGGCAAGCCAACCCCAACTTAAGGATGTGTTAATATTTGTGAGTAAATTCATATCTGGCTCATCAAGTTGAGCTTTCAATTAGCATGAGGGTGTTTCCATACAAAAGTCTTAATTTGCACATTACTCAGTTGTGCATGAACCACAATTCCGAGTCACCTTGGTAAACTATCCTTTAAACCCTCCTGCTTCCCTCTTGCTCCACCTATATAACTATCTATGTAAGTGGGTATGTTAATTACCATAGGTAAGGACATAGGTATTAGGGAATGTAAGTGTTAACTATGTGGGTAGTTAAGGAGGTAAGGCCAGCAGTGGCTTCTAGGCGGATGGATACATGTGGATGGTTGGTGCATAGCTAACCATTGCAGTAAAGCTGCTGGAAAGGTATGCAATGGAAAAGTATTTTCTGTTCACATATCATCCATCCTGTATGGTGAATTGGTGGGTGCTGTTTCTCTCTGGCCAAAAAGCTTCTGGAATAGTCCACCTTGTTGGAGCAAGATGCCCAAAATCTTCATATTGCAATGTATGTGGTAAAAGGCTTGGCAAAAGGCAATGAAGAAAGAAGCAACATTCTTTCTAGCTTTGTTATCTTGAAATGAAGTAACCAACAAATTAGAAGAATAAAGGGTTTTTTTGTAACAGACATGCAAAAGCTTCACTAAAAACCCAAGGTAAGTTTTAGGATTTTTTTTTCTCTGGGACCATTGTGGAGTTTTGGACCTTTCCCATCCTTAGGCCCTTTTAGTACCTTGTAGTGTCATCCTAAAACAAGGTTACCAAAATAATGATTCACCCATTAACCTATCAAACAAATAAAGCCACGGTTAGTCTTCACCTTCAAAATCGTTCTTTAGTTATTGGTTTTTTGATAAATTGATCATCCTCTTCAAGTGTCACTTGCACTTGGGACAATCTCTAACATGGAACCAACATCATCTATACAAACTAGATTGGAAATTATTGGAAAAGAGATGGAGAAAAGCCTTGAACCTAGAACAAGGCTCCAAGCCTTTCCCTTAGTCTCAAATAAAGTGAAGGGCTCACAATATTGTGTAACACCAAAATGGAGTATGAAATAGGTAGGCTTTCAAATAGGGTTTAGAGCTTTTTGCGCAACCAAGAGTTAGTGACATCTTTGGCTATGTCCATCAATTGAGGCACTTTGAGTTTCGTGCTTTTTGTATTGTGTGTGTCTTGAGGTCATCTTGTGACGTGTGTGTTTTTTTTGGCTTTCTTGCGGTGTCATGTTATGAGAAACCTTAACATTATGCATGGCATCAGATTTTGCAAGAGTTTCCATTTTCCAACATGCAACTTCATAGTGACACCAAAGCACAGCAATGATGTGATCCTGGTCCCTTTCATAAGACCTGCTTAAGCTAAACAATGCCAGGCATACATGGGGAGGACCATTGCCAAATGCAGCAGATATACTTGATTGCTCATTTTGAAAACCACAAATCCTCTACACAAAGACCACTTACAACAATGGTGGTCCCCCCATTCTTCAGTAATACCATGAATGCAAGCCTGAATCACTCACATCCACAGTGATATCCAGAACATCTGATTTCATAGAGGCTTGTTGCCTCTCAGTCACAACAAGATGACCCAAAATATACATAAGGTTCCACACCAAAAGAACAAGAAATCACTGAATGGGTGTGCTCCAAAACAGAGAGAATGCAACAGAGAAAGAGTGCCCACTTGGATTTGCTGCTTCACACACTTCACTTAGAGTACAGACAATGGAAGTGGCAAAGCTAGCACATCCAACTGCTGTGCAACCATGAATGCAAACCAGAATCACTCACCATCCACAGTGATATCCAGAACATCTAATATCAGAGAGGCTTGTTGCCTCTCAGTCACAACAAAATGAACCAAAATAATGTGAAGCTTCCACACCAAAAGAACAAGAAATCACTGAATGGGTGTGCTCCAAAACAGAGAGAATGCAACAGAGAAAGAGTGCCCACTTGAATTTGCTGCTTTACACACTTCACTTGGAGTATAGACAATAGAAGTGGCAAACAAAGCTAGCACATCCAACTGCTGTGCAAATGGGCTAGAGCTGACATGCCCTGAGCATGAGCTTTTCACATGGGTGGCAGAGCTTTTCACAGAGTCTTGAAATGCATTTTCTAAGAATTGTAAACGTGTTTGAGATTCACACCTTTAAAATGCCCTAAATGAGGCCCTTGAATTCCATCAAAAAATTACATTACATTAAATTTCATATTACCTATTCTTCCTTAATATTTCATGTTTCCTTCCTCAATCTGTTTTTAAAAGAAGAAATAATGTCACAAATGTCATGATGACATCTAACAACTCCCAAGTTAAATTATGGAACTTGTATTAAGAGCTGTAGATTTAATTCTAAAATAACTAGGATACTTATACGATAGTTCATAGATGAAGTTCAACCATAATGTTTATTTTCATCCATGTTGGATGAAGTTCATCCATCAGCATTTGGTTCTTCATCCAATAATCTCATTCTTAACATCCATCGTTCATCCATAATACATAGTTGGAAAGCTGTTTAATAAGGTTCATTGGATGACAGGTCTTCTTAATTTTATTTTTAATTAATGTCTCAACGTGCTCAAACATAAATAATCCATGTATTACCTTTAGTTTATTCAACATGAATTTGAATTTGAGTTACAATCTTACATCATACTCTTCCTTAGTCCATTCCATTTTTATATTTAACTATATTGTAAATTAAAATATCATTTGAATATTTCTTTGCTTACTTCATGTCTTGTTCATGTTTACTTTCCACATATATTTGGATTTATGTATAGGTTTATTTCATCTTTTTTTGTGATTGTTAGTTTTTGTGTTATTGTGTTTTGAATGACTTCTTGGCTTGTTTTTTGGATGTCATAAACACATGTATAAAGGTCATGACATATTTTTGGAGGATAAATTATGGACACTAGTTTTGGTTTGTGGACAAAGTTAATCGATTATCATCCATTTCCATTGATAAAACGAAGAGAATTCATCATCTTGATTTTTGAAAATTCATCATAATAAAGATCATTCATTTTTCATCCATACTAAATGAAGTCATCATCTACTAAAAAACTTGGTACGAAATTGTTGACGTCATGGGGGATTTTGTTGCACGTTTTAAAAGTCATTTGTAATGTCACCCAAGTCTTTGGGTCACAGTTTGACTCTCTTACCGTGGTTCATCTCTAACTTAAGTATAGTTAGAGAGAGAGAGAGTTCAATTGGGTATTTTTTAAAGCAACCGCATGTCATGTTAAAGGTTTGCAGAATTTTATTTTGACATGCCTTGATTTTAATGAAGAATATGAGTGCAGTGAAGGCAAAAATAATGCAAATCCAAAACTGGGGGTGAAACTCACTCCATTTGTGAGGATCAATTTAGGTGAGGGAAAAAAAAGCACTTGGGTGTTTTAGATGGGAGCTGTTGTTGTTCCCAATATATGTGTTCTCCATGCCATCCAAATCACAGCCTAGCAAATATTGGCTTCAAAGGAGTTTTTGCTTTGGAATGTTGACTTCAAGGTTAGCTTGATTAATGGTTTGTTCAACTAGCCCATTTTGGGAACCAATAATTATCATGGGTGGCATAGAATTTCTTCCCATGAATAGCATATATGTAATTCCTTTCATCGGCATTGACCTTGTCATAAGCAAGAAAACATGTATTTCTTGTCAACATGCCTACTATAGTTAGACCTTAATGGACCCATATGCCAATCAATTGGGTGAAAATTTTTCATGTTGGTTATTAAAAAATAGTTGGAAATGTTGACCCTTTATATTAAGAAAATGTTTTTAGAAAACAAGTAATAAGCCCATGTGTTTGAAAGTTGATCCTGAAGTTGATTCTTGTTGGCATTGTGAAATTTTGTATAGGAGAAGGGCCTGAGTACAGGCCCTCCTACCGAGCAGAGCTGGGATTTTTTCACTTTTTAGAAATAGTGACAGGCTGGCTGGTACCTTCCACTGCAAAGGATCCCACTTGCTGAATACAGGTTTCTTCAGGCACATAAGGGAGCTGAAAATATGAAGGAAAAATCCAGGCAATGCTTTACAGATTTGGGTTAGGCTCCAGAAGGTTAATAAGTTGAAACTTAGCTTTTAAAAATATTCCTTTGTAAATTTCATACTGAGGTCATTGGATTAATGTACATTTTATGTAAGGTCGGGCCTCTAGGTGAGGAGGGCATTGACTAAATAATGGGTTTAGGACAACGCAAAAAATATCTACCTTGCCCTGTCTCTATTCCCAAGTCTCCAACTACACATTGCCAAATTGCCAAGTCCACTTCACCCATCAACTGCCCGAACTGAGCTTCAAGATGCCCACAAATATTAAATTTTCTGGGTTGTCAAATGCCTGATTTTATTTTATTTTATTTTTCCCAATCCATCAAAACTTCTGCCCCAAAAACTCAGACATAGAATTTGGATGACTTTAATGCCAAAAAAAGTGATTGGACTGCACTTCATGGATGAAATAGCTTATAGATTATGTTTCTTGGATGAATTTCCATGGATGGACTTCCCATCCACTAGAATGGCTTCAATTCCACATCATTCATAAGTATACATATAAAGAAACCATGAAATTTGAACTCAAACTCTTTTAATTTTCTCTCAGTGTATTCAAAAAATAAATTAGAGGGTACCTTGAATTTTGAAAGGCTTCCTCTCCAGCTTCAAAGGGCCATCAAGTCAAAAGAAGAAAGAGAAGGAGAGAGAGGAGGAAAAGATGGGGAGAGTCTAAGTGAACCTAGGTGGTCTATGAAAAAAGAAAAAATGAGGGGCAGCCTCAGTTTTGAGTTTTGGGCAGAACTTTGTGAAGGCCAGAATTCTAATTATATTATTTTCAGAAATTTTGAAATTTTCAAAAATAAAATTTTATGAAGGAAATTTGATACCGCAAAATTGAAGGAAAAAACCCCGTGCCCACCGTCCTTTTTTTGGTGTGAAATTCTGTACAAATTAGAAAATAAACATGCATTTTGTAGCATATATCCTTTTTATGGGAAAATTTTGACAAATTTCAAAAATTCTGAAAACATTCAACACATTTGAACTAAATTTCACATTTTTGAAATTTTCCCATAAAGAGGGTATATGCTACAAAAATGTATTTATTTTCTCATTTGTGCAAAATTTCACGCCACAAGAGGTCAGTGGGCATAGGGTTTCTTTCTTCAATTTTGTGATATTTAAAATTTAGCAATTTGTCTCCCAACAATTACAAAAAATTGGTCAAATTTAAGCTAGCAAAAAATTTATATATATATATATAGTTTAAAAAACAACATGCATCTGCAATTATGTAACAAAGATTGAGATCATTTAATAAGCCTCTCTTATTTTTTAAGTAATTATTCATCTTTGTATTAATTAGATTGTCTCTGCCTCCCAAGTTCAACTTCGTTTTTTTCTTTTTGGCCCATCACAAAAAATAATTGAACCTTCGAAGGCTCCTCAAAATAGAAGTTTCTATTGCAAGGTAGAGTGCCTCCCCTTTGACCCACTTGTGTAGGTGAAAAGAAGACAAGTTTTAGGAAAGGCATATTCAAGAAAAGTGTGATGTTATTGGGAACCATTTGGGAACTTCATGGAACCCCTTGGGAACTTGATGAGAACACTTTGGGAACAGTGTAAAACCAAAAGAATCCAACCTTCCACCTCACCCTCCCCAAAAAGAAAAAGAAAGCCCCATGAGCCTCCTTGGTGGATGCTGCATTGCCTCGTTGGCTGAGTAGAAATTATATTCCTACTTTGTTGTAATGCGTACTTAACTATTGTTGCTTCTATAAATTAGTTGGGGATGCACTAAAATTATTATTTTTTGGGTGTGAGTCCATGGGCCATTTTGATTGGCCCATCACCATATGGGATAAAAGCGTGGTGCTATTGTGAAAAATCTTGAGGAACACTTTGGGAACTTGATGGGAACATACTAGTGGGAATGCATTGGGGACAACAAAAAAATTCTCCCCCCCCCCACTCCCCAACCAAAGGAAACAAACTAGGCTCTTCTTTTGAGTGCAATCCTGAGTCCATGTTGAGCCTTCTCATGGGCCACATGAAAATTATGGTCCTAAAACTCTTTGTCACTAATTTCAGCCTGGGCCAATATCGTAATACTTGAACAATTTCGCCAACAAACTGTTGAATAATTAATTAAATTTTGAATCTTAACTTTTGCATTTGGTTTTATAATTCTGAAAATTTCAACCGATAATGATTATAGAAAATAATAAACGAACTCTTTTCTAGGTTGTGAAACAGTTTAGTGTGTCTAAACTATCTCAGTGTTAAGTCTTTGTGCTTGAAGGTTGTGCAATTCAAACCTTTTTTTAAAAAAATTGGCACAAATAATTAATAATTTTTCAAAAATTCATCCAAAAAAAAATTAATTTAATTTAATCCCAAATTGTTCAGGTCCTACAACACCCAAGCAATAAGGGAGTGGGTTACCCATTGGCATGGACACACTGTATGGGGGGCTTATTTATCCTGGTGTTGGTAGGAGAACTTGGGAGCCCTGGCAAACAAACAGATGGCAATTGTTGAAACAAACCTTTGTGAGCCATGTTTTATTTGTGAAGCTACTTGGGGTGTTCCCAAGCAGCAACAGCAGAAAAAGGCTCCAAACAATTCCCCAACTTCTTCTGGTCACGTGAACTAGACGGCTCTGCGAAAAAATATAAATATAAATTTTCTTTCTTGTTTTCAGATTTGTAATGCAGCCATTGTGGCGAGCATTTCGAGACAGATTTCGACTTAATTGGCGACACTTTTGTACATGACCATTTGAACAGTAGACAGACCTGTTATTACATGCTTCCTTCCCCCCAAAAAAGAAATTTTTTGGGTGAAATTTGGCGACTCTTTTATGGGAAAAAAGAGGTGAAATTTTCGCCAAGATTTGGAATTAGGTAGAGCCACCTTTTGGCGATTTTGTGCCCCAAAAATTTAAAAAAGACTGCTGCGAATATTTCACCTCAATTTCCTTCTTGTCAGCGTTTTTTTTCTGGCTAGATTTAGCCAGTTGGCTATTTTTTCTCATCAAAACGCCAAAAAAAAGGTTTTCTGGGTTTCTAGTAGCCATATTTCGCCAATTTTTTTTCCTGAAAAATCACCAGATTTCTCTATTAGGTTCTAGCATAAGTAGCCAAAAGTTTGAAGTATTCTTAATCTTTTTTTAACTTTCATAACTGATCTACAGCCAAATTTGGTTAAATATTCTAGAGGATGATTGTCATTTGGCTATATCAAAATTGAAGATAAATAAATAATTTTTTGTAATAATTAATTTTTTAAAAACCCTGCAAGTTCTTGTGTTGCTGACCACAGAAAAAGCTCCCAAAACAATTATTTCCCAACCTACTTCCATTGAGGTGAACTGGAAGGTTCTGCAAATACTTTAACCTTTCTTCTTTTTTTCTTAAAAAAAAATTATTATAACTTATTTCTATTGTCCTTTTCGTGTGGTTGACACGCGAGGTCAGTAGATACGGAAGCTATACGCAAACGGCGACGACGCCAGCCCACAGTCCGCGCGCCTCGGTCTACACGCGGAGGCCACAGGCTTTGAAAAATACCCATTAGCCAAACAGTCAAACCATCGGGTATAACAAAGCACGTTGCGAACGTGTGTTGTGTACCTATCTGGCAATGAACAGCTCCAGCTTACGTATGTACTTACTTACTTTCGGTCCGAAGCTCTATACATTGGATACCTAGATCTGGTTCTACCGCTGGATATTTCTGGGGTACTCATGGAGAACCAGTGTTTAAAGGAAGTATCTTTTGGTCCGTTGATCTGCTGACCATGGATTTTGCTGTGATGGTCACGAAGGACCAGTGGTTAAAAAAATTGTCTTTTGGTCCGTCGATCGGCTGACTATGGTATTTCTGTGATGCTCACAGAGAACCAATGGTTAGAACTAGTATCTTTTGGTCCTTTGATTGGCTGACCGAATCGGAGGAGGAAGGAAAGCCGAAACCGAGGTTTGATCTGCTTCGACCGATGGATATTTCTGTCGTGCTCAGGGAAAAACCAGTGGTTAAAAGAAGTGTCTTTTGGTCCATTGATTGACTGACCGGAAGGGAGGAAAGAAGCAAGACGCGAGAGAGAGAGAGTGAAGCGAGGGTTTGTTTGACGCGGAAGCGCTTTCGTTCCGGAACAAGAAGAGATTTTGCTGCCTGGTAGAGTTGATTTGAGCGAATACCAAATCTGCAGACATTCGGAGAAGCTTTTGATCGCTGTTTTTGCTATAGGGTTGCGAAAAAAATCCCAAATTTGGGTCTAGTTTTGGAGCAAGAGCGCCGTTTTTTTGTTTCAGTCGGATCGTGGAGAAAAAAGCGCGGAGGTTGTGGATCGAAGAAGGTCAGTGTAAGATCCAGGAGTGTGAAGCTTTGGATCGTGGACTTGTTAACAAATCGCACACAGCTGCCGCTACTGCTACAGCATTGTAGCGGAGGTGGAAAAGGTTTTTTTTTGTTGCTGTTGTTGGAACGGTCAGGAACTCCCGTCTAGGGTTGAGGGATTTGCTCACATTCAGTAGGATTTTTATTGGATTTGCGAGAATCAGATTCTTCGGAAGGATTTGAGGGGGGCCAAAAAAACAGAAGCACCATTCGGGAAGCATACAAGATGGCTTTTGGGGTTCGAGGAATGAGTTTAGATGCGGCTTGTAATGACAAAATCACAGACGGAGTGGAGCTGTGTCCATTCCTAAGGAACATTGGTGTGGCAACAAGCTTCTCCTTCTCGTCTTTCAAATTTCCTGTCCCTGCTCCGGTGAGTTTCTGGTACCTTCTTCACATGTATTTCTTTCCTCCCTCTGCTGCTGCAGCCCTCAAACCATAATCCTAGTGGGATATAATACTGTGGCCACTTCTCTGTGGCTTGGATGCTAGTAGGTACTCATAAACTTTGAATCTGGAGCAACTTGGAATGGCAGTGGCAAGCTTGCCGGTTTTTTTAAGAGTTTTGTAGGATTTATCTGCAAAGTTATGTATGCAACCTCTTGTTGATGAAACCCTCTCTTCCTGTTCTTTATGTTTGTAGACAAGAGCTGGTCGAGGTCCAATCTTTGAGGATGGTCCTGGATTTGAGAATGCATTCCGCCTTTTCCATGGCCAAGATGGTGTGGTTCCCTTGTCAGAGAAACACACTTCAGAATTCCAGCAGCAGCAACAGCAACCACACCCACCTGCCACAGAGGTGGTGATGCCTCCAGAGGCAACAACTTTGGGGTTCCATCCATTGTCAGCATCTGCAGCAACCATCAGCCTTTCATCTTTTGGAGCTTTTGGTCCCTTCAGCTTTGATGGCTTGATGGCGATGCGAAGAAACAACAACAACAATGCGGGGAAGTCCAACAAAAGGGATTCAAAAAAAAAGGAGCCAAAGATTGAGAAAGATACTCAATCTGAGATCAACCCTAACGTAAGCTTCTCTTCTCTATTGCTGCTTCCTGAAACATCTGCTGATGTTTTCCATCATAAAATCTTGGGTGCAATTAGATGTCTGAACAAATCCACATCCTCATCTTTCTTGTGGCTGTCTCAATCTGGTCTAGCTCAATGCTGGTTCATGTTTGAATGTTGAGGAAAATATGCATGTCGGTTAATAATGTTGCTGCATCTCTGAAACAGGCATCTGGTCATGAGGCGATGGGGTCAGACTGGCTAGCCACAGGGAACTGTCCGATTGCAAAGTCATTCCGGGCAGTAAGTGGAGTATTGCCATTGGTTTCGAAGATGATGAAGCTTCCGGCAGGAGTAAAGTATAGATGTCCTCCGGCAATTGTAGCAGCACGAGCAGCTCTGGCCAGAACATCAGCAGTGAAAGCATTGAGGCCTCAGGCATTGCCAACAAAGGTGCTTGCAATTGGTGTCCTAGGAATGGCTCTAAATGTTCCATTGGGAGTATGGAGACAGCATACAAAGAAATTTTCTCCACAGTGGTTTCTTGCAGTGCATGCTACTATTCCATTTATTGCCATGCTACGGAAGGCAGTTGTTATGCCAAAGTATGCAGTTGCCTTCACAATCGGGTCTGCCATCCTGGGTCAAGCAATCGGTGCACGTGCTGAAAAGATCCGTCTTGCGGAGGCTGCAGCTAAATTGAGCATGAAACCTGAGCACCACAACACAGAGCCACACCAAGTGTTGGCTGAAGCTTTGCCTTGTGAACCAACAAGCAAAGTGACGTTTGACAAACACAAACTTACTCTTGACATCTCCAAGCGAGAGGATGAGAAGCAGCAGCAGCAGCTGGGACATGCGATGGTGCCAAAAGGCCTTCCATGTGGATCAGACACATTCCTTGATGGGTCTCTTAGTATCTTAAGCTCATCGCCTCGCCCCATCAGTGCTTGTTAATGTTCCACTCTGCCCCCGCCCCCCCCGCAACCACAGAGTAGGAGGAGAGTTTATATGGTGCATTGGAAGGACAACTATGCCCCTTGATTCTTTTTATCAATCAGCCTTCATGAGTACATCTCTGCGAGTAGTACATAAGCAGTAAATAAGTCTCTTTCAATATTGAGGCTGGTGATTGTGTACATGAAGTTAGGTATACAATTCACTCACGCCTGTTATTGCACAGACTGTTCAGAAGCCTAAACTCATTTGAATAAGCGGGAATTTATCAATAAGTGTGGAAATATCAAGCTGGGTACTTGACTGACCATCATCATCTCTGGCTGGTTCCATTTTGATCTTGTATTGCAATAGTGTAAAATCTATTTCTACTACAAGCAATGGCATGTCACTAAATGAAAATTCGAGCAGAGGAAGAAGAACTTTCAGAAGCTCTCTTGCCTATTATTATTATCTCAGTCAGTTTCAATTTGTAGCTGTGAGATTTTAGGGTTTGAGTTGGGTTTTAGATTAGTCAAGCTCAATCTGTGGATGTTTTGACAATAGAATTGTTTTGTCATAACATCTGACTTTGTTGGCTCTGCCCAAGGGGAAGAGATGATGCATTGGTGTAGGATTTGGGTGCAAAATTTTGGCTTAAACTTGAACCAATGTGTGAGTTACATCTGGAGTACTATCATGTGTGCATACGATGGAAGGGCATGTTCCATAGAAGTGTGTGCATGCATCTAAATGAGAAATTCTAGATCCAATAAGGGAAGTTTTTTTAGTTTGAAGGGTGAAAACAAACTAAAGAGACCATTTTGGGTAAGAAAATGTACTTTTTTGGGAGTATGTTTTGAACTATTTTGGGGGCAATTTTTTTTTTGATTTCATCTAGTGTTTAAAACACATTAAATGCATTTTGGTATAAAAGTTTTCAAAATAATTATTGTAATCTTTTAAATAAAAGTAAGTTTTCAAAAAAATTTTTTTTATTAACACATTTATGTTCATTTGAAAAAATGTATTCAAATGTTTTTGTGAAATCACATGAGTCAAACTTTTCAATTGTAATTGAAATTGTATAATCAACTCATATTTAGTATATAATTAAATATTTCATCAAGTTTTGTAATTATTTGAATCATTTTAAAAATACATTTGCACTTTATAAAGTTTAATCCCTTAAACTTTATTCTTTTAACCTATAGCAAAATTTGACTAATTCCTCTTGTGGATGACCATCAATGTGGCTACATCATAATACTCTTAAATGTGCATACAATCAAGCTACAACTTCCTCCAAGGTTCAATGTTTCTGAAGAGGAAAATGGAGACAAATTTAGTGCAAGTTATGAAAAGTTGTACAACTGGCCCATTAACTAGCTCAAGTTAAAAACTTATTAATAAATAATCATCAAATGATGTTCTTTTAAGGATGCAATGTCCAAATATAAAGACCATAAAAGAAAATAATCTTGAAATTCTTCCTAGACTACAATGCCATCACCATTTGCATCCAATTTCTCATACATATCATCCAGAGGTTCTTGCAAACCAAGTAGTTGATGAACCCATGAATGAACTTTAAGCTTAACTCATCAGCCAGCCTTAGATATGGAAATTTTTAGAACATAATCACAACATCATCACCTCTACAAAATGAACTGAAACTATCCATAGAAACATAAGGTTAACTTTCATTTGGAAGCACACAATTTTTTTTATGAGCTTATTTACCCAATACTCTGAGTGTCGAGAGTGTCAAGCAAAGCTTTGATCTTTCAAAGGAAAATACTTTGAACAGTTGCAATCATCAAAAACCTTTGCCTAAATGTTTCCTTGCCATGCATGTTCCAACAAGGTCCATGTTATGTTACCATAGGGACGTTCCAGTGTCTAAATTTAATCTCAATTAGGTCCTCCATCATCAACAATAGTTCATCCCTACTAAGTTTGTAGTCTAAATCCAAATTGTACAATCACAAATCCTTTAGATCCCCACCCAACACAAGGAATTTCAACTTAAAGAAAGGAAAATTTTCCTTGATGATGAGTGTTACAAGGTTCTACATATGAACTCAAGATGAACAATGTGCACAATAAAACATCAGGAAGCCCAATTGACCTTCAAACATCGACGCATGATCGACCTAAATTGCACAAGTTTTGTTCTTGTAAATGAATGCTTTCAAAATGACCACTGCAGGGTCATATTAGCACATGCTATGGAAAAATACTGAATGGTCTACATGTGGTTCAACCATGACACTGTTCTTACAAAAGCAAATTCCTCATCCTTCTCCACATATTGGGATGTGTATTAGAACAAGGCTAGTACTGCTCAGTATGTGACCTTGAAAAAATATTTCTTGCATTCAAGTTTAGTTGTTTATTTTTTTCCAACCCCACCCATAAAACTAAAAACTAGGACTGCAAATAAGTGGGAAACTACTAATAGCAAACCACCTAGACCAATCATTACGATTGGCCAATCAGAAACAAAGGACAATTGTTAGATCATATTGATTACACTCTTCTTGGCTAGGTGTTAGGCTTTGCTACGCCTTTTAATAGCCTCAGCAAACTGTAAACAAAAACAAACTATTATTTGTAGTCCAATGACTACGAAAATGACACAAACACTTTGAAGAGAGTTGTGCCCCCTCTTCTGTTGGGGTAGCAACATAATGACAATCTACCATCTAGATCTATATAATATTGTTTCAACATATTGTCACTAGATCAACATAATCCCTTCTCGAAGATATAAAAATTTAATACCTGTGTAAAGTCTTGCAATGCCAAGAAGTGGCATCTTGTAACATCTTTTTACTTCCTTTTCTATCTGAATTGATTTTGGGGCATCATTCCCTGTGAACAACAAATCATCTACAAAACAAACTAAAATTACATATAATTTTCACTAGAAACATTATAGTATAAATTGTGGCCAAAATTATCTCTCCAAAATCCAAGGCTATGAAAAAATGAATCTAGGTTAGAATATCAGGCTCTGGATGCTTGGCGTAATCCATAAATGGTATTTTTTAACCTGCAAATTTGATGTTCCCTCATTGGAACTTCAAAGCCCTTTGGTTGTGTCATGAACACCTCCTTTAATAGCTCTTCATTCAAGAATGTAAAACAAAGATTAAGTTGTTTAATCAACCAACATTGTTGAGAAGCTAGTGCCACAATTATTCATATGGTCACCCATTTGACTATTGGAACAAATGTCATTTGGAAGAATGTATTCATGATCGGGGTACCAAAAAGAAATTATCTATTTTTAAAGGACTGCAAAGGATAATTTTGGATTTTTTTTATCTTACATTATTATAATTGTAGTGGATTGTTGTATGTTAATATATAAAATGATGTCTTGTTTAATTTATTAAAATGTTTTTAAATAATTTGGATATTATGTAAATGTCATTTTGAGTCTTTTAAATTAACTATATCAAGTGTTTAAATTATTTATTTTAAAAAAGTAATCAAAAGGAATGCATAAAGTCATATAATTAATTTTAAACTTGTTGTACAACAAAAACATCTCCCCTTCTATGAAAGTACATGTTCATTGAATGAACTTGATGAAAAACCAAATCATACAAAATCTTCAAAGTTTTGAAATTCTGAAAGAAAGGGCTACAAGGCAAAGGACTCATTTTTAAAAATCTTTTGACAAAAAATTGTGTTCAATGGGTTCAAAATGTCTAGCTTTAGGTGCATGTCACATGTGCAAAAAACAATCTTGCCAAAAAAACATGTTTGGTTGTCCATAGAAACTCATTTTGGGATTTTATAAGATTTTTTATATTTCTAGCTATAAACAAAAATATTGATACACAATTATGAATGCATGTGAATTGTCACCACCATCACATGACCTATTTTAAATTAGATTATTCAATTTTTTTCATTGAAATTTGTTTCAAATAAATGTTACTTGCAAAAAGTAGCCCTATAAACATTACAAGAAATCACTATTTTTTGGAAAGCTAACTTGACCAAAGTGTCCACATTGACCAAAAGGTATGTCCATTTTGACTAAAGGTTTAGGGCATGAAAAACACATGTTACATTTAACCAATACATTTGACTAAAGTGATTTTCTTTACAAAATGTTGAGTTGAAGATATGATCAAAATGGACAAATGACCATCAAAATGGCCATGGCTTAGTTAATTGGCCATATTGAATGGACAAGGTTTAATCAAATTGGCCATCCTGATTTGACCCTTAATCAAATTGACCATTATGATTTAACTTTGATGATTTTACCTATTTATTAAGCATAAGCTACCTACCTAACTTAACATAACTAGTAGGGTAGGTTAGGCTTAAACTACTTATTTAACCTAGCATAACTAATAGGTTAATAGGCTACTTGTTAAGTAATAACCTAGCTAATAACTTAGCTTAAACCTACCTAATAAATTACGTAAGATGTAACCTAGGACTACTAAATAGCCTACTAAGTAATGTAAGTTTTTTAGGTAAGTATCTTAGATGACCTACGTTTACTTGGTAGACCTATTAGCCATGTAGGTATCTTATTAGCCTAGGCTTACTATAGGTATGTAGCCTTGGCCTATTAAGTAAATAACATAAGCCATTTAAACCGAGTAGATAAGTTGCCTAGGCCTACAAAGTAAATAACATAGGCCACCTAGACCTAATAGGTAGCTAATAACCTAGTTTATTAATTAGGTAAATAACATAATCACCTAGGCCTACTAAGTAAATAACTTAACCTAAATTATCAAGGTCTACTTAATAACTATGTAGCATAGGCCACTTAGGCCTATTAGCTAGGTAGTTTAACCTAGGCCACTTAAACCTACTAGGTGTGTAATTTAGTTTAAGCCACCTAAGCTTACAAGGTAGGTAGCTTAACCTAGGGCACCTAGGCCTATTAAATAGGTACATAGCCTAACCTAAGCAACCTAGTTCTACTAAGTATGTAGTTCACCTAAGTTGGACCTCCTAGACTTACTAAATGGGTAATTTAACTTATTAGGTAGGTAGCCTAAGCTTAAACCTACTTAATAGGCTAGGCTACCTATCTAATATGCTTAGGTTACCTCTATTAATAAGCCAATAGGCACCTATGTAACTTACTAAATAACATAGGCATATGTAGCTTATTAGGTAGGTATAAACATAGACCTAGTAGGTACCTATATAGCCTACATGTTACCTAGGTACATGCATTTATTAATAGGTACTTCTTACCTACTTAAGCTAACCAATTATAACCTACCTATTTATGTAAGTAATGTAAGAAAATTCAAATTCATTTCATACAATATGTTAAAAAATTCATGGAAGTTAATTACAATATGTTGGTCCAAAATCATGTTCATTACAACATGTTGTCCAAAAACATCACCTTATGGGGTGGTGGTGCAATGATTAAGAACTTGATTTCTCAATGTGAAGGTGAGGAATTCAAGTCCCCACACTTGCAACCTATGCTACCCTGACTTAATTAGATAACTTAGGTTGCAAAGCCTATTAGACCACCTAACCTAAGCTATTTGGCCTAGCCTAGGGGGCTTGGCCTAACCTAAGTGGTTTGGTTTAGTTTAGGTGGTTAAACTAGGTGGGTTAACCTAGGTTAGGACATAGGGTTGGTAGGTAAATAAATAAGTAAAATTTTGGCATTAATTATTAAGTTTGTTAATTGGGTAAGTGGGTAGGGTAGGGTAGGGTAGGTAAGGTTGGTAAATAAATAATTAATATTTTCAAATTGATTTTAAAGAAATGTTTTATATAATGTATATTTTTGGTCACTGCCCAAATTATATTATTGTCATGGTGATTCAGTCAAAAAAAATTGGTTAAAAGACCAAGTCAAGAAAACTAACCAAAAAGACTAAGTCAAATGGTTAGGTCCAAAACAACTTGTCTAGAATGGCACTTTGGTCAAGTTGGACATGGGGGCAAAAAACCATATGGAAGGTTTTTTAATCAAAATTCTTAGTAAAAAAGGCCATGATTTCTTGTAATGAAAAGTCCTAGAGTCTTTTTTCCTTTTTTGGAACCCCAACCTTGAATAGGTTCAAAAATCAATTCTAGTAGTTTATTCAAACCCACAAAGAACAAGCCTAACTTTCAATTTCTACACGGAACCATTTACTACTAGCTTTCTTTTGTATACCCATTTGTTAATAATGGGTCGTTTTCCTTTTGATATCTCTTAATGTAGCTCTTGTAGTTCCTAGGTACCATTTTAAATTATAGAATTATACTTTTGTTACATTACAACCACCCACTTTGAATCAAATGTTGTTTCTTCATATTTGGTCAAGTCCTTCCTAGTTGTTTCAATTCCATAAATGTAATGAGAAACATATAATCGTGTTCTTCAAATGCACTCTAATCATTTCAATGGAGACGGGTGTTGTTGAAACACTTTTGGAAGAAAACAATTATCGAAATTGACATTTAGTGAATGATCTATCCATACTAATACTTGATTTGACTCTACAACTTTGTCTAGTTTTACAACTTGGTCACTACTATATTGAAGTTGATCCATTGAAGGTTCATTTTCTAAGGACTATAAAACAAGTGGAATTATCTTCTTCATAATTGGTTCCATCAAATTCTTTTTTCATAACATCACAAAACCCACTAAGGACTCATTAAAAATGACTTGACAACTATTTTGTGGTTTTGAAGGTTGTATATCCTAAACACCTCATCATAATCCACAAAGATTCCTTGTTTTTCCCTTAAGCCTAGCTTGTTACTCTTCTCATTAGAGATGTGAATATAAGCTAAATAATTTTGGAAATGGTGTTCTAATCGTGGTGGTCTACCTATGTAAACTTGTTTTGGAATGAATCCTCCATTTGACTTTGAAGGCATGTGACTAATCAAGTAGATTGCAGTACTAATGATTTCTATCCACAAATAATTAGGGAGTTCTATAATTACAACCATACTTTTAGCACAGTCAAATTTTTTTTTTCTGCTACACCATTTTAATGTGGCATATGCATTATGGTGAGTTGTTTAATTCCTTCAGCTTCCAAAAACTTGTTGAATGTTGTTGAAAGGAACTTTCCACCATTATCACTATGAAATGATGTATGGAATGTTGAAATGTGCTGATGGGCTTTCCTTTGCTCCAATCAATGGTCATAGTTGATGTTTTGAACTTTTCAAAAACTCCATACTTTTAATCTAAAAAAATTATCCATGTCCTTTTAGAAAAATCATTTTACACTTATAGTGCCTCATTATATTGCAAACTTACTTAGAGGGAGAAATCCCAAAACTGAAAAGAGATAATGGCCCACACTTCCTTACTTTAAAATGGTGGACCCACACATCCTTATTTTGAAAGAGTGGGACCAAATTGAATATGTTATTCATTTATTGTCTTCATCATGGTAATTGGTACCATTTTAATGGGCCATGTTTTGGGCCAAGGCGAGGAAGTCGACTGTTTTTATGGAAATAAATAGGAGAGGAAGGAATCCCAAAAGTGGAGGGGGATAAGGGCCCACATTTCCCTACTTTGAAGTGGTGGACCCACACATCATTACTTTGAAACAATGGGATTGGATTGAAGACATTATTCATTTATTCATCTTCATCATGGTAATTGGTACTAATGTGGGTGAGGTTTCACCTTGGCCTTTTTGGAGTGGGTAGAATGGAAAAATTGCCAAAAACAAGTTGGTGGAAATAAACTACTGAACTAAAGTGAGGAAAATAAACCACCAAATTAAAGTCAATAAAATAAATCACCAAACACATTTTCATGGATCAATTCATTACACAAAATGGGTAGAAAAAAAATCATTAAAATGGATGTAAAACAAACCACCAAACAACCACTAAATGGGTTATTGAGTGGATTAGTGAGTGGAATTGTTGCCATGTGACTTGTTTCCTAATGATGATCATTGGGGCAAAATCTATTTCCACTCTAATGGATTTCAAGATTTCCACCATTTGTTGGATGGAATGCATAGTGGAATATGATGAAGTTTTCAATAGTGAAAATAATCCAATGCATTTGCATTACCTTGATGAAGGTAATGCATGTGTGAATTGTGTTGGATATGATATTGTCAATGTGTCCATATGATATTGCATTGATGAAATATATGAGATAAAATAGTTACAACTAGTATTGCAAAACAATAAGTTATTTCCAATATGTTTTTAAGATATTGCATTGTTCAATAAGTTGAGATGAAATATAATCTAGGTTATATTTCATCTCATAAGACCAAAATAATCTAGTAAATTTACATTACCTTGATAAGGGTAATGCATATGTGAGTTGGGGTGGATAAATTACTTCCAACACTTTTTTAAGGTATTGCATCTTTAGTCAAATGAGGTGAAATATATAATCATGGGCATCAAGGTATTGCATAATAAAAAAATAATCAAGTGCATTTGCATTACCTTAATGAGGGTAATGCCTATGTGGATTGGGTCGGATATTATATTGTCAATATGTCCATAGAATATTGCACGGATGAAGTAAATGAAATAAAATAGTTACAACTAAGCTTAAGGGCATTGCAAAACAATAAAATGATCTAGGGCATTTGCATTACCTTGATGAGGGTAATGCATATGGGAATTAGGTTGGATATGTTATTTCCAATGTGGCCTTGGGGTATTGCATTGTTGAATTAAATGAGATGAAAATAGTTTAATAGGACTAAAGGTAATGCATTATAGTATAAATTTGTTGTGCTCATGCATTAGTCTATGAAAGTATTGAATTAAAAAAATTAAATACAATATGATATTTTCCCTTTACTTTGGGTGTATTGTATTTCAATAAAATCATCAAGTGGGTGTGCATTACCCTTCCAAGGGCAATGTGATGATTAGTTAGTTTGTATATGGTTTTTGCAAGTTGTGCTAAGGGTGTTGTACAACTTTGAACTCTAATATTTGTGAGAAAGTTCAATGAAGGTATTGCAAAAACAGTTACATCTATGGATTGATGTGGGATGAATAAAGATATAAATTCATTTGCAATACTTTCATATGGGTGTTGCCAAATAATTTGATTGTTGAGTTTTATAGACCTACAAAGGAAAAATCCAGGTTAGTTGTAATACCTTCATTTGGGTCATTGCAACATTGCTTTTGGCAATTGTGAAGTTGCGAGGTCTGTTAGGTAGGTAGGAAGGGTCGAGGAACAACCTACCTACTATATTGCAATACCCTCATCAGCCAGTGTTGTCATTGCTTCGGTGGAGATTTAGAGTGTCAATACATAGGTAGGTAGGTCACCTTGGTGGAGATCCAATGCGTAGGTACATAGGTAGGTAGGTTGATGGGTAGGTAGATGCGGCCTTCTTTAGGGTATGTAGTGTGGAACCCACTTCAGCGCTGATTCCGGCGACAGAGGACGAGTACGACCAGAGGAAGAAGATTGTGTCTGCGACACGCTTTTCTGATTGAAATTGCGCTCTGTTGTACAAGGTCTGTGTCCGAGGCAATTGGGGTTTCAGAGAGACGTCAGTAAGGCCTTTCTTAGACGGCCCTGCTGAAAGGCACGTTGTTTTGGCGAATGGTTGCTTCTTTTGCTGTGTGCCTTTGAGAATAGGTTTTTGAACGTGCAGGAGAAGGGAAGCACCTGCGTGCTATGGTGGTAGCGGGGGGTTCGGCATTGACGTTGGGGCTGAATCCTACCGTGAATGGAGAGATGCAGCTTCACCCGCACCCGCCAGCCCAGGGTTGCGTCTCTGACCAGGAAGTAAGCCAAGACGATGACGATTCGCAGGGTTTGGTAGAAGTAGGTGATCAAGCCAACCCTGCTGGGCGCGAAAATCATGCCAGGAAGCGCAGACATCGACGGCTGGATGTCGCTCAGTGGACGGATCCCGCTGTGAAGGTTCTCATCTATTCTCTGAGGTTATTGCGCATCAGCTCTGGAATGTATGATGACGATTTGGTAGACAAAGAAACTGGGCGCAGGCCTAGCAGGTCCAATAAACAGATATGGAAGTTGGTGGCAAGCGCTATGCAGGTGCTGGGTCACAATTTCGATGCGGGCCAATGTAAGACCAAGTTCAAGGGTTTGAAGAGCGAATACAGTACCACAGCACAGAATCTAGGATTCTCTGGAGGAACTCACGCTGCTGTTCCGGGAAACTGGGAGGAAATTTCTAATGCATCAGAGGAGAATCGAGAAAAGGCCCACAAGTTCAAGTTCTTCGGAGACATGCGAGAGTATTTTGCTGGCTCTCCTGTGGAGATTCCTGAATCTCTTTTTAGAGCTGAGAAGGCTGAAGAGTTCATAAAGATTCTTGAGACCGTCAAGCATGATTTGGATTTGGGAAGAAGAGAGGGGTTGGATAAAGAAAAGTGCAATATCAACAAAGGTCTTGCTGGTGATTGTCAAGGGACAGGAAGGTCTGAAGGAAACTTCCTGAAAAGAAACTCAGTCAGGGCTATTGGTAAGCCACCTGTACCACAACCTGTCTGGACTACAAACCACTTGAAAGACGAGTCCCTGCATCAAGAAGAAACGGATGTACAACAACTCCAGGCATCTTTTGAGGACACCAGGAAGAGAAAAGATTCTATGGTGGAGAAGGAAGCAGAGCTCAAGGAGGAGTACAGGGCAAAGAAGCTACAGTTGAAGTACCGACAGTTGCAGTTAGCAGAAAAGATCTATGACCTTCAGGTTCGTAAAGTTGAACAGGAGGAGCAACAGCTGCGGTTAGAAGAAAATAATTATCAGCTTCAGGTACGGAAAGCTGAACACAAGATGCAGCATTCAACAAGAAAGCTGGAATTGGAAACACGACAGCTGGATATGGAAGAACGACGCCTGAAGCAACAAGAAGAGCATTTCATGATTTTGCAGGCAAACTCTAGGACCAAAAACTTTCCCTCTGCAGAGTCATAATGCTGCCAATTTACAAGATGGAGTCATGAGAAATACAAACCATCTGTACACAAATACTGCATTTGAGGGAAAGAGGAAGGTGTGCTAATTGGACTGGATATGCTGAAACCCATTGCCACTGTTTTAGATTTCACTTGACAAAACACAGTCATTTTTCACAACTGAGAACTTTGTACACAAAAGCTTACCTTGCATTATGTACGATACTCAGCCCAAGTAAGAATTATTGGAACCCTAGGCCATTCCAAGGCCAGAGTTCTGTCCTTGAACCATCTAGTCTTTGAAGGTTCCCCCTCAAATTTTTCCTGATCAAGTCCACTGGTGCAGCTGATGTTGACATGTTGTGGATGATTCTTTGATGATGGTGGGTGACAGGTGTAGCCATCATGAACCCAGTAATGCAGCCGATTTTCCCATTTTTTAGTCAGTTCAATCTGTGGTGCTTACCACTCTTGCTGACATATTTTTGCATGTCCATTATAATGTTTGAGGCATTCCTCTCTGTGTACTTCTTAACGGCAACTGCATCAGTTCACCATGGTAGAAGGAGAAAGTTCACTGCCTTCTACATGCAACATCTGAGCATTTACCAGAATTACATCCAGTTTCTATATTGTCTTGGCAGAGCAAAGTCCAGAGCTGGATAGCAACCTTCAGAATGCATTAGTTATGCATATGCTATTGATGAAGTGTCATTTAAAGTTGGAATCATGTTTTTGTGAGTGGCCAAACACAGAGGACCATAAGAACAGGAAAGAAAAAATTGTCAAGTACTTGATTCACAACAAATTTGAACCCTTCTGCACAACAGAGCTGCCAAATTAAAGAGAGAGAGCACATGGATGAATCAGCTGCTCGACATGGCGAACAAGATCGATAACAGTGGGTAGAAATCAGAGAAATTCCAAGACCCCAGAACGAAGAGGGACACCAGCGAGCAGCAGCGAGAATGCATACTCCTGTTGGATTTGCTTCCCCAACTCGTACACGGGCTGCCGGATCCCCACTATTCCATTACCACGGTCCCAATCTGGAAGCTGACAAATCTCACACGTTTGTGCCGTTCGTTTCGCAGCAATAATCTGCTTCCCTGCCTTTGAATTGCATATACAGGCCATGAGTCCTCGGGTACGTTGCTCCACCCACCCATCGGGTTCTAGGGATGTTTGGATTGCGTACGAGCTCTTAGAAATGAAATTGAAAGGAAAGCGCTGGGGTCGAAAGTACTTATAGTTGTTGAGAACAGAACAAGGTTTACGGGCTAACGGGTGATGGGACCTTCCTGTTGCAGAGGAGTGCAGGGGAACTGCCTCCGAACCCCTCCATGGCCGGAGCAGAATCGGGCCAATCTTTTCTGTCCATTTCTGTCACCGACCCTGTGAAGCTTGGCGCTTGAGTAAAAGCCTATATCTCATATCGTGTGAGCACAAAGGTATGCGAGTGAGCTTGTCCGTCCTAATCTTGCAGCTGATCACGTATGTTACCGTGTGTTTACCCCTCAGGTAGGGGCCCGTCTTCGGAAAGCTTTTTCTCTCTAGAGTTTAGGGTGGAAATTACTTCGGAAAATTGAGGTGCATTCTTAATTGCAGTCTGTTTCTCCTCCTAGATCCTGGGACGGGCGTCCAGTTGAAAGGACCACATTCCTCGCTTACATCTCATATGCAGCGCTAAATTGATGCATTCCTCGCTTGATCGTTCGTGCTGATTGTAAAGGTCAAACTCTGCAGTACATTTGCAATCACTGTCCGCACAGAGATTGAGTCCAGGACAAAAACGCACTTCAACAGGTTGCTCTGTTGTCTTTTGCTTCCTGATAATGTAGACGAACATGCAAGTCGCAGGCCAGAGAAGATTCTAATAACAGCGCTCTTCTCAAAGTGGTGGAATTATAATCCCTTTATTCTGCTCTGCCAATCGCTCATGTCTACAATCCAGTCCTAGAGAATTGTTTCTATATCTTTTTTTAGGGAACTTCATAAAGGCCGCATGTGTCAGTTCCTTTATGATTTTGAGAGGATACTTTGATTTGCAGAGAAGTTCCGGTTCAGTGCTGGGTTCATTGAGGTTCGGCAGCGAGCATTAGATGTCTTTCTGAACCGCATTGCTACACATCCGCACTTGTGCATGAGTGAGGATCTCAGGAACTTTCTGCAGGCTGACGAGGAAGTCTGGGTAGGTGTAATCCACTCTCAATTCCTCTGCAAGCAAGTTAGAGTTGTTGGAGATTTTTGATATCCAAGTTTGACAAGGAGAAGGAGCAGACATGAGAGAGAAAGATGAGATTATTATCTACTGATTATAGTGTAAAGATACCTATCAAGGAAAGAAACATAGATTCTGCAGAGGTGGCAGGTCTGATTACTGGGTCCTCATTCTTCATAACCTATTGACTTTATGGTGTTTGCATTTGTTATTCCAATCACTTAGACCATGGAGAGAGCAAGGTCTGTGGAGGGTAGCATTTTCAAGAAAAAAAACCCAGTGACTTCATGCAGATGTTCAAGGAAATGCCTGGGCATCTTCATGTTCATGTAGCATGTACTAAAGAATAGGGGGCTTCTTGGACAAGTGGCTCACTGTTTGGGTTTTGTTGATGGGCCATCTTGACTCTTCTTCTGAACCAGGATATGCAAGCAAAAGTGAGTGATGCGGTGCTAGGAAAGGACAAGCTAGTGGAGGAAAGAGATCTGAGTATGAGAAGTTGAAACACCATGTTGTGGAACTTGAGGACCATTTAGGAGAGGTGCAGCAGCAGTCTATGAAGTTAGTCAAATGGCAACAAGGTCCCACTGCATCTCATTTCTTACTGTCAATTTTGCAGTATATCTACCTGGACCTCGTTTTCTTTGCTGGATTTCTCTTGTTGATGTATATTTATACTCAAAACCACCATCAATGTATGTGTTTAATTTGGGTCAGAGTCATTACTCTCATAATTAGTGTTCCTGGTCTTTTGTTTTTGCAGAACTGGGGCAGGTTTTGTCTGGCTTTGGAAAGTCTGTGAAACTTCTTGGCAACTGTGAGGGTGGATCTCTTGGAAAAGCTTTTGCTGACTTGGGAGACTGCTCAGATGAACTTGCTTCCAAGCTTCAAAGTCAGGTAAGGTTCTCCAACTGTCAAATACTGCTCGCAAGTGGTACTGGTTGAACCATTGCAGACAATAGGAGGGCTGACTGGATGTGACAGTTGAATGTGCAGGTTTTCTAAGGTGTGAACTCCCTTGTTATGGTTTATTTGTGGCCACAGGGGCTTGATTTGCTATTGATTTTTGAAGAGCCACTTAAGGAGTATGTGTGCACTGTGCAAGCCATTGAGATATTACACTGTTTTCCATCATCTTTTGAACTCTTTTTCTTTGACAGGTGATTTTGGTTTGTGTTGGTCTTTTTAACTTCAATTGGTGGGTCGTTGATTAGAGAGGCTGTTGTACTTTCATGCCTGAATGTCTTTGGATTTGATCAGAGTTCAAGTCTCCAATTGAAGGGCTGAATTGTGGGAGTAACCCAGATGGTGATGGCAGACAGAGCACAAGCTTACCGGTAGCATCGAGAGCTGACTGAAACTTCAAAGTTGAAAGAACTCAACCTGTACACATTTGGCCTCTTCTCTGAAAGTTTTGTATTTATCTGTTGAAAAGGTCCTAACAAAAGATATGACCCTTCAGTCTGGGGCACTTCTCTTCAATATCTCTGGTCTTGCTGTGTGCTAAGCACCTGGTCCATGGCTGCCAGGCTGCAGAAACAGGAGTGCTATGACTACTTATTTGTGTATATCATGCCATCCACTAAGACCTACTTAGGTTTAGTTCAAGCACAAGCTTGCAAGAAAGTATCAGCTTCAGCACATAGCTTATCGAGAAATCTCATTCTTATGAGTTGTCACCCTGGGATTGTAAGATAGCTGGTGTCACTTAAATTCCAATTAACTCAAGTGAGAAATAGGTGATTTGGTTTGTAAAGATGGGGGAATAGTGACTGATTTTGTGTCAAAGTACACCTCTCTGATTGTTTGTCACATGCTTCTGGAGAGGGCAGAGAAAAGCTAAAGCTGTTGAGGTCAGACAAGGCAGGCAAGGCAGAGGCAGAGGTCACAGAACTAAGTGTGGTAAAGGAAGGTCATCATTGCAGTGCTTGCTGTTTTTGTGTGTATTGTCCCTGTTTCAAATACTGATTTAGTCTTTCTTTGCCTGCTGGCAGATAAAGGACCAAAGTGATGAGACAAAACTGTGGCATGAAGAAATAGTTAGGCTAATGGAGCAAGATATGGTACAGTTTCAGGCAGCTAAAACACATGGCTTAGGACTAGTCCTCCACGACTTCACTCACACGCAGGCCCAACTGACCTCTGACAATGCTGATGCCTGATGAACTCTCCTTCCTTATCTTTATAATCCCTGCTTGGATGGAACTGAAGTAGCTGATTCCCCTGCTTGATAATATTGTTACTGAACAATCATGAAACAAGTTCTAGAAGATTATCAACATGTCTCTCATCACTGGAAACATCTGTTGAAGCTGCACCCCAAGGTTGGCTATCGGACTATGAGGCTTTCCTTGTACTGTTGTAACTTTAAGCAGGTTAATTAGGTTTTAGTTGTAGTCTGTAGGGTGATTGTCTCACTCTTGAATACACACTCCTCCTGTTTATGGAATGATTCAATAACTTTCTTTGGATCTCTACTTTACACTACAACAGCCCTTGTCCACTTGGACCTGAATTTCTCCTTCAATCCTCCAAAGAAAGTTTCCTACGATCTTAGTGAGGGTGTTTTATTGGTTTTTGCCATTCTGAATGTGGTTGATTATGGATGATCATCTTTAGGATTGATATATGGCTTATGGCAGAGGTGAATCTTTCTGAACAGCCTATATATGAGTTTGTAAAATTATCCATCTACCTATTTGTAAGTTTATATATGAGCAGCAAAATTATTCATCTACCTATGATCAACCATATGTTGGTAATATGATTATTGATGGACGCTTGCCAAAGATTGTATGAAGGAACTGCGAAATGTTGGTTGGACTCTCAGACACTTGCCAAAGATTGTAGGAAGGACCTGCAAATTGTTGGTTGGACACTCAGACACTTGCCAAAGATTGTATGAAGGACCTGCAAATTGTTGGTTGGCCACTCATAGAAGACCAACTTTGGAAAATCAATCTTGAAACTTCTGAGGTACCAGAGTTTGTGAAAATCAATTCAAAATTCGATGATCAATATTCAGAGCAACTTGAGGTTCTATTGTATGAGTTTAAAGATGTTTTTGCTTGGACTTACGAGGATCTTAAAGGCATTCCGCCAGAATTGGTGTAACATTGAATTGAACTCAACACATTTGTACCTCCAGTTCACCAAGCAAACATAACAAGAACATAAAGGCATGAATGTCTTCTTGCAGCATTTGCTTGGAGTAAACACCCCCCAAAAAATTGCATTTAAATTCTTGTTGATTGCTCAAACCATGCATTTGCCTACCTATGTGGTAACGGATGGCTTGAACTTTGCTTTTTCCTTAGCCTCATGAATAGCTCAAAGCAAAAACCAACAAGAAAGAGATGGAAGATTAAGATGGGAAGAAGAAGCAGCGCAAGAAGAAGCTTTTCTCATGTGTGAGACATAGAGAAAGAAAGAGAGAGGAGAGAGACTTTGCATGAAAGGGGTGGGTGTTCCCTGTTTTAGGGGGTGGGCAGATAAGGAGGAATTAGACAGGTGAAATTTTGTGGCGGCAGCTTTTTTGTTGCAGGAAGGCACATGCACTTGTCAGATGTTTAAATCCGAGTAGTCCGCTGTTCGTCTAGGAGCAGTAGAAAGGAAAGAGCTTTTTTTGTAGTTTTTTGACACAAGTTGTGCATGTGCAAGAGAGTCAGGTTGTTTTTTTCTTGTGAAGATCCACATAAAGAAAGTGGCAAAGTTGTTTTGTGGTTTTTTTGAGGAAGCAAAAGAGCTTTCAAGGCTTGAGCAAGGTGTATGTGCATTGCCACCTTTTTGTGATATTTCTTCAAGGAAGTGGCAAAGTTCTTTCTCTAGAGCATCAAAGGAGAAGGAGAATAGGGAAAAAAGAAGAAGTGCTTTGTTTTGGCTTAGGCTACGAGTGAGCACATGTGAGACAAGAAGACACTTGTAGTAGTGGTTCCTCTTTTGTTATGAACACACTTCTTGGCCCCATCTTTCTAGATCTGATTTTTCCATTTAGGTGATCGAAAAGTAAACTTAAAGGAATGTTTCATGCTTTGCTGACCTTCTTTAATGAATGTGTCATTTTTTCAACAACATCCATTGCTATTTCCAGTGCATCATCTATTCACATACCTCTTTTACATGTTGCAGATGCTCGATTCACTTGAACTGTTGGTCTTTTGTTACATGATGTAGGCTTAGGGGATAGATTATCCTTGTTTGTTGAGTGTAGGTCTAGCATGCTATTTTGTCACTTTCAAGGCATAGTTAAGTTCATAGTTGGTTTCTTCTTGGTCCAAACTTCCAAGAACATTAGTAGTGTACGTTTTGGGGTTATGTTTGTCTTTTTTTTATACACAACTGAAGAATCCAAAAAATGTAGTAAGTTTGAAAATTGGGTTATTGTATGTTCTAGTATCTACTTATATAAAAGAATCGGTGTGTGTCCGTCCGTCCACGGCTATCCTATTGGCTGGAACTCAGTCCGATATCCTATTGGCCGGAAAACTCAGGGTAATGGGTATCACTCAGTGTCAGGAAAAATCACTCAGTGTGATGGGTATCACTCAGTGTCTGGTTTGTT
>Ga0116227_10003601_pt1 | contig 34308 bp, 34 predicted proteins | sample S1TSphgellanicum_FD_89693 | JGI IMG/M metagenome (GOLD analysis project Ga0116227, IMG submission 89693) | Host-associated microbial communities from peat moss isolated from Minnesota, USA - S1T2_Fb - Sphagnum magellanicum MG | ecosystem: Host-associated > Plants > Peat moss > Unclassified... | reverse complement strand
TTGCCGGCGAATTGTGCGACGAAGGTCCCCATCTCGCCAGGCCCTATCATCCCCAGGCCGTGCTGGATCACCTCAAGCGCTTGCTGGCTTCTGCGCGTCGCTAGCTGTGCTGCCGGTTGGTGCGGGCTGGCGTGTGTCAAGGATGCGCCTCAGCCAGATCGACACTTTCGTGCCTTTCCCCAGTTCGGATTCGATCGTCAGGCGTCCGCCCGCCTGGCTGGCAAAACCATAGACCTGGCTCAGACCGAGCCCGGCCCCCTGACCGACAGGCTTGGTGGTGAAGAACGGGTCGGTCGCCCGTTCCAGCGTGCGCTCGTCCATGCCGATGCCTGTGTCGATGACGCGCACCACAACCTCTCCGTCGGCGACCACGCCGGTGCCAATTGTGAGCTGACCGCCATCGGGCATCGCGTCGCGGGCGTTGACCGCCAGATTGATGAGTGAGGCTTCCAACTGGTTGCGGTCGACTTCGACGCACAGCGCCTGTGGGGCAAGGTCCATGGCGACTTCGATCTTGTCTCCGATGCTGAGGTTGAGCAGCCTTGAAAGGCCCTGGACGATCTCATTGAGGTCATAGCTGCGGACTTCCATCGGCTGCTTGCGGGCGAAGGCCTGCAGTTGCTCGGTCAGGCTGGCGGCCCGCTGGCTGGCTTCCATCGCATGCGCCAGGGCGCCGAGCGCGCGTTCCGGCCTGTCGATGCCGCGTGTGGCCCGGTCGATGCTGCCCATGATGATGGTGAGAATGTTGTTGAAATCATGCGCAATACCGCCGGTCAACTGGCCGATGGCTTCCAGCTTTTGCGACTGGCGCAGTTGCTCTTCCATCCGCGCGCGTTCGCCCGCTTCCCGGCGCAGTTCCTCATTGACCCGTTGCAGTTCACGGGGGGAGGGCAGGGAGACAAGGCGCGGCAGGAGTGGCCACATCGCGACCGCGGTCATCACCGAGGCCAGCGCGGTGAAGGCTTTCACCAGCCCTTCCAGGCCATAGAGGGGAACCCAGAGAACAAGGATCGACATGAAATGGGTCGTGCCGCAGGCCATGATGAAAATGGCAAACAGCAAGATCAGCCAGCCAAATTCGATATCGCGCCTGCGCGCCAGGAAAACAGCCAGCACGATGGGAATGGAAAAATAGGACAGGCCGATGATCGCGTCGGATACGACATGCAGCCAGATGAGGATCGGGTCCCACAGCAGGCAGTAGCCATGCGGCGCGAGGCCCTGGGTGGTGAGCATCTGGTACAATCGCATCGGACCCTCCGCCGCCGTCAAGAGAATTGCCCTACAGTGAAAATACCGTGTCCCCTAGCGTTGTGATGGATCATGGCTTGCCCCCACTGACAGATTGACTTCCACTCATTGGTAAAGTTTGAACCTTTGTGATCTTATGATTTTGGGTATAAATCTTTTTTCAGTTCTGGCTCATGCAATGCCCGGTTGTTGGCTCATCCGACACATCAGGGTCCCGGAGACCGGATAGGCGGTATTTGGTCGGACGGATCGGGCAGGAACGAGCCTTTCCGGCGCGGAACAAGGGCAACCGCCCGACGGCAGCCACCAAAGCCGGAACGTGGATCAAAGCCAGCCGGAGAGGACGGCGACGCCCCTGATGATGGCAGCAGTTGCAAGCATCAGCGCGCCGTTCAGGAGGGCTCATCAAAGATGGCCCAGCCGATCCATATGCAGAGCTGGGCATGACTCGTCTCGAGCAGCGGCCAAAAGGGCCACACTGGCCCGCGTTTGATGACTGCTCCGCCAGTTAGTGTGAAGGGTTTGCCGCGCGCCATGCCTTTACCGTCGCGAGGGCTCTGGCAACGTGGCCATGCGGGCTGAAAGCGGAGTAGGCCATAAGAATCTTTCCATCGGGCGCGATCACATAGCTGGTGCGGTCCGACATCGAAAGCACAGGAAGCTTGACCTTATAAGCGGCGATGACCGAACTGCTGGCAACACCGACCGCGAATTTGTTGCGGCACTCGGTAACGGAAAATTGGCTGAGCTTGTCGAGCGGGTCATGTGACAGGCCGATGACGGTGGCGCCCGCCGCGTGGAATGCGTCAGCAGCCTCAGAGAAATCATGAGCTTCGATCGTGCAGCCGCTGGTGAAGGCCGCAGGGAAAAAATAGAGAACCACTGGCCCCTTCTTCAGCGCTTCAGCCAGATGGAAAGCGAAAGGTTTACCCGCCTGCACGGCCTGGGTGTCGAAATCCGGCGCGATGCGCCCCTGCGGCAAGGAGGCTTGCACGGCGCCGGCAGGCAGGACGGCCATCAGTCCGGCGACCAGCGCCGTCAGGATTGCAAGGGCGGGCAGGCGTTTGCACTTCGGGGGCATCGATCATCTCCTTTGGCGTGTTTTACGTGCAACCCCGCTTCGCGACCACATGGCAGATGGTGCAGGCGGGGAAGGCTCAGCATCCGGTTTTTCCGGCCGCCTTCACCCGACTGGACGGACACAAGGTGGTTGCCTGTTCCGCAAAAGCGACCATGTCGTCGAGCACCCCCGCCTTGCCTCGGAAAGGTTTGGCGATGGCCGTCACCAGCCCGGCATGGCCCACCTGCGGATAGGTCTTTCGCTCGACGCTGACGCCATGGTCGCGCAAGCGCTGGGCCAAGGCGTCGCTGTTGCGTGGCAGGACCAGCGAGTCCTTGTCTCCGGTGGCCAGAAAAGCAGGCGGCGAGTCGGCATCGACATGGGCGACCGGCTGCGTCTGCGCCGGATCGCCCACGCCTGCAAAAGCCTGTTCCACCACCCGACCCTTGAAGGGCAGGAAGTCATAGGGCCCGGCCAGACCGATCAGTCCTTTCACCGCGCGCCGGTCCGCCCGCAGCCAGCGCGGATCGAGCACCAGCATGGCCGCATTGTAGGCACCAGCGGAATGGCCCGCAAGCACCAGCCTGTGCCCATCGCCGCCAAGTTCGGGGGCATGGGCACGCACCCACCGCACCGCCGCCGCATTGTCCTCCAGAAAGGCCGGATAGCGCACCTGCGGCACCAGCCGGTAATCGGGGATCGCCACCAGAAAGCCCCGCGCCGCCAGCGCCCTTCCGACAAAGGCATAGCCGTCCTTTGTCCCGGAATTCCACGATCCGCCATAGAAGAAGATGATGATCGGCAAGGAGCGACCGGCTGTGGCAACCGGCGCATAGACATCCAGCCGCTGGCGCGGATCGGCGCCGAAGGGTGCATCGCGCAGCACCAGCCGCCCACCGTCATCCCTAGGCATCACCGCATTGAACATCCGCAGTGGCGAGCAGGCCGCCAGCGCCAGCAGAACCAACATCGCCGCCCGTGTCTTCATCGCCATGCGCTTCCCGTTTGTTCATACTTGCAAGACGCAGGTCATGCCTTAAGCCAAGTGCCAGGCGAACTACGTCGTTCGCGCTGATATGGATGCCACCGCAGTCATGATTTCCGACAGCGACAGTCTGGCCATGATGCTCCAACGTGTGGGTGGCGGTGACCGACTCGCATTTGAAGAGGTTTATCGCCGCACCAGCGTGAAGCTTTTTGGCGTGTGCCTGCGTATCTTGCCTGTCAGACAGGAAGCGGAAGAAGCCTTGCAGGAAGCCTATCTCTCGGTGTGGCAAAGGGCCGGTTCGTTCGATGCGGACAAGGGCAGCGCGATGACCTGGCTCATCACGCTGGCCCGCAACCGCGCGGTTGATCGTTTGCGTGCCAAGGGCAAGATCGTTGCCGCCCCGGTCGAACTGGCCGATGAGTTGCCCGATCCCGAACCCGACGCCACCAGCCGGATCGAGATGAGTCAGGATGAGCAGCGCCTGACCCATTGCCTCGGCACACTGGAGGGTGGCGACGCGCATCTCATCCGCACCGCCTTTTTCGACGGGGCGACCTATGCTGATCTGGCGGAACGCGCAAAGGCGCCGCTGGGTACGATCAAGAGCCGGATTCGCCGGGCCCTGCTCAAGCTGAAGGCGTGCCTGTCATGAGTGACCTTCCCGAAACCGTTTTGGCCGAAGACGATGAACTGTTGGCCGCCGAACTGGCTTTCGGCCTGATCGATGGAGATGAGCGCGCGGGCGCTCAGCACAGGCTGGCGCGGGACGAGGCCTTTGCCGCGGCCCATGCCCGCTGGCAGGATTATGCGGCGGCGCTGTTCACGGGTGCTGGCGAGGTTCCGCGCCCCTCGGTGTGGACCGCCATTGAGGCTCGCCTCCCTGCCAATGACACGCGCGTATCGCGCGCCACGCTGCGCTGGTGGCAGACGGGCGCGCTGGCGGCCAGTGCGGCGGCGCTGGTGCTGGGTGTGGTGGCGATGCAGAAACCCGCGCAAGTGCTGGTGCGCGTGCCCGTGGTTGGGGCTCCCACGGCGCCGATGGTGGCGGTTCTCACCGGCAAGCATGGGCTGGTGACGGTCAGCTACGATCCGGCCAGCGGCCGCATGACCTCGGCGGCCAGCGGCGTGGACCTTGGCGACCATGTGCCTGAAGTGTGGGTCATTCCCGGAGATGGCAAGCCGCGATCCATGGGGGTGATGGATGCCGCCGCGCCGGGATGGGCCAGAGTGCCCGCATCTGCCGCTTCGGCGCTGGCGGCAGGGGTGACCATTGCGGTATCGGTCGAGCCGCGTGGCGGGTCGCCGACCGGCTTGCCAACCGGCGCGGTAATTCTCACGGGCAAAATGACGCCGGCCGGCGGCAGCGTGACCTAGCGCGGTTTTAGGTTGCTCTAGCCTTGCCGCTCATAAGCGATGGGCGCGCCGCCCTTTATAAAGGACAGGCCGGCCCAGGTCTGATGCTCGTCATAAAACATGGCCATTTGCACCTCGCCGGTCAGCGCGTAGCGCCGCGCGCGAACGGTTCCGCCTTTGGCCGCCGGAATGGTTTCCATCCCCTGAGCCGTGACGGCAGGCCGCAGGATCCGCCCGTCCTGCGTGTTGATCCATGGGCCCTCCAGCTCACGCCGGTTCCAGTGGGTGGCGGGCAGGGCATTGGCAGGCGCGGCATAGCGCGGGGTCTTGGTGCCCTGCACCATCAGCGTGCCGCCCTCGCGCGTGGCGGAGACCTGATAGCGCGTGCCATTGTCGTCGGTCTGCGTGTCGAGCCCGATGACATGATCGCCCTGCCAGCGTTCGGTGGCCTGATGGCGATAACGGTAGAGCGTGATTCCGGCGATCTTGAAAACCAGTTCGACGGCAACATGCACGGTCAGCATATCGCCAGAAGGCTCGAAGCTCAGCGTATGGGAGCCCAGCTTGCTGCCCTTGCGGAGAATGTCGAAACCGAGCCGGTTGCCTGCCGGGATCGGCAGAGCCGCTCGCGCGGTACCCGGCAGGGCCAGCATCGCGGCGCTGCCCGCCAGCATCATGCGCCGATCCATCATGACTTTTCCTCCAGCACATAGAGCCCGACATCGATGGTGGCGCTGCGGAAACCCGCCTCACAATAGGCGAGGTAATAGTCCCACATAAGGCGGAAGTCGGGTCGGAAGCCCAGCGCCTCGATGCGCGGCCACATGGCGTTGAATCGTGTCCGCCATTCCGCCAGCGTGTCGGCATAGCCGGTGCCGAAGGTCTCGCGTGAAGTGATGGCTAGCCCGGCGGCCTGCGCCTGCGCCTCCAGAATGCCGGGCGTGGGCAACATGCCACCGGGGAAGATGTAACGCTGGATGAAATCGGGGTTGCGCTTGTAGGAGGCAAAGCGATCCTCGCGGATGGTGATGGCCTGGAGCACGATCCGGCCACCCGGCGCCAGACATGCGCACAGCTTCGCGAAATAGGTCGGCCACCAGGCCTCGCCCACGGCTTCGAGCATCTCGATCGAGACGATGCGGTCGAAGCGACGGTCGATGGCGCGGTAATCCTGGAGGCGCAGATCGACTTGGGCCGCCAGCCCGCGTGCCGCCACCTGCGCCTGCGCATGGCCCAATTGCTCCTGCGACAACGTCACCCCGGTCACGCTGCGGCACAAGGGCGCCAGATGCAGCGCCAGAGCGCCCCAGCCGCAGCCGATCTCCAGCACGTCTTGCCCGGGTTGCGGCGCCAGCAATTGCGCGACACGGTCCAACTTGGCCTGCTGGGCCTGTTCCAGCGACATGCCGCGCGGCAGGGCGATAGCCGAGGAATAGGTCATGCTGTCATCCAGCCACAGCCGGTAGAAATCATTGCCCAGATCGTAATGGAAGGCGATGTTGCGCTTGCTGCCCGCTGCGGAATTGCGGTTGAGCAGATGCCCCAGCACTCGCCCCATCCGCACCGGCCAGAAGCCTTCCAGCGTGGTGTCGAGCCGCGCCACATTCTGAGCGGCAAGCATGATAAGGCGGGTAAGATCGGGGCTGGTCCACTCGCCCGCGATATAGCCTTCGGCAAAGCCGACGTCGCCGCGCAGCAGCAGCCGACGAAACACCCGCAGGTTGCGAAGCTCCAGCACGCCATGCGGCCCCGGCAGAAAGCCCTGATGCTCGACCCGCCCGCCATCGGGCAGAATGATCGTCAGCCGCCCGCATTCGAGTGCACGCAGCGCCCGCGCGATCAGCCATGGCACGGCGCGTGCGGGTTTTGGGGCGCCGCTGATCGGCTGCGGATCGGCCTGTGCCTCATGATTCAGATACATAGGGCCTCGCTCTGTCGGTTGTTGGGCTGGATGGGAATGCTGACGGTACGGTGACGGCATGGACGGGCGGCGCGGGGCAATCATGCACCGGCACGCGCTTGACCCAGAGGTGGGCAGCCTCCCACAGAATGCCGCCCACCACCTTGAGCGTGAGCAGCGGATGCGTGATGAAAACCCGCAGCAGGGCTGCATCGTCCAGCGGCCTGCGCCTTGCGTCCTGCGCGGCGAGCAGCACCGGCCCGAACGCGTCGCTGACCGTGATCCCGAGCGAATAGGTCGCGCCGGGGGGCGTCATCCGAAAATCGTAGCGCATGTCCATCCCCATGAAAGGGGAGACATGGAAGGCCTTGTCGCAGCTTTGCCGGATGGGACCGGCCTGCTGATGCTCGACCGGCAGCAGATAGCCGTGCCGCTGGCCAAAGGTGTTGTTCACCTCGTAAAGGATGGCGCGTAGCGCGCCGTCGCGCCCATGACAGAAAAAGACGCTGAGCGGGTTGAAGGCAAAGCCCAAAATACGCGGCATGGTCAGCAGTCGGATTGGCCCGCCGTCGGGCACGATACGCGCGGCCCGCATATGGCGCTCGACCTGGGCGCGCAGGGGCTCCTCGCTCCTGTCGCCATAGTCGCGGTCGTGAAATGAGAAGAGGTTGAAGCGAGCACGTGAGAAAAAGCGCAGGCGTCCGGCCAGCATGTCGATCGCGTCTATGTCCAGCAACAGTGCAAAAACGCCATAGCGCAGCGCATGGCGGCGTGGGCGCAGGCGCCGGTGCATCCCATGGCCGACATACAGGGCGCCATCATCAGACATGCTGGCCCTGCCTGATGATCCGGCCAGACTCTTCGGCCACCTGCCACGGGCGCCGAACAGCGCCCAGCTCCTCCGCCACGGCAAGACCGGCCTGCAAACCGTCCTCATGGAAGCCGGCGCCGAAATAGGCGCCGCAGAACCAGGTGTTGCGTTGCCCCTGCAAGGACCACAAGCGTCGCTGCCCCGCCCCCGCCGTGGCATCGAACACCGGGTGGTGATAGGGAATGCGCGCAAGCACCAGCGCCGGATCGGGCTCGTCGAGCGGATTGAGCGTGACGAAGAACGGCAGGCTGTCCGGCAACCCCTGCAGCCGGTTCATCCAGTAGGTGACCGACAGCGAAGGATCGCCGTTGCCGCCTCGCGAGGCATAGTTCCAACTCGACCAAACCCTGCGGCGGCGCGGCATAACCGAGGGATCAGAATGCAACACCGCCAGATTGGGCCGATAGCCGAAAGCCCGCAGCACGCCGCGTTCTCGCGCATCGGCATCGCTAAGTATCGCCAGCGCCTGATCGGCATGGGTGGCGATCACCACATGGTCGAAGCGATGGGTTATGCCCCGGCAGTCGATCACCACGCCATCGCCGGATCTGCATATGCGATCGACCTTGTGCCCCGTCCGGATCTGCTGCGCGATGGGCTCGATCAGCCGCTGCACATAGGCGCGGCTGCCGCCCTCCACGGTTCGCCACTGCGGTCGGCGACCCAGCTTCAGCAGGCCATGGTTCTCGCAGAAGCGGATGAAGGCGGCAGCGGGATAGTCGGGGATGTCGCGTGCCGGGGTCGACCAGATCGCCGCCGCCATAGGATAGAGATGATCCTCGCGAAACGCCGCGCCGCAACCGAGCAGGTCGAGATAGTCGCCCAGCGATGCATCGCCAAGCAGCGGCAGATCGCGCGGGGCCCGGCGATAGAAGCGTGCCAGATCGCGCAGCATCGACCAGAAACGGGGGGAGGCCAGATTGCTCTTCTGCGCGAAGAGCCCACCAAGATCGGTGCCGGCATACTCCAGCCGTCCATCGTCGAGCGAAACCGCAAAGCTCATCTCCGCAGCTTTGGTCGGCACGTCCAGATGAGCAAAGAGCGCGGTCAGATTGGGATAGGTCGCCTCGTTATAGACGATGAAGCCGGTGTCCACCGGCGTTTCGCCGACCATCACCGTGTTGCTGTGCCCCCCGATCCGCTCATCGGCCTCGAAGACGGTGACGCGATGCCGCCGCGCCAGCAGCCAGGCCGCAGCCAGGCCGGAAATGCCGCTGCCGATCACCGCAATGTCCAGCGTCCTGTCCGCGCGCATGGGGTAAACTCTCCGCATGGTGCCGGGCCGGAAGGGCCCTGGCGACAAAGCTACGCGGGCCATGTCCATCCGGATGCATCCAAATGGAAATTCTCGCCGTATCTTGCACCATGATGCTGATCCTGCCCTGCGTTCTTTGTGCTTGTGCCCTGTCGGCGGTGATGGCGGGAGCGTGGAGCCTTGCCCGGCGCCCCGGTCTTTCGGGTTGGACCGACGCGATCTGGTCGGGTGCCGTGGGGATGGCGGGGGCCGGGCTGGCGCTGGCCGGCGGTTTGGCCACACCCAGGCGGGGATTGGCGTCGGTGTTGATCCTGCTCTGGGCGCTGCGGCTGGGGTGGCACATCGCGCGGCGCACGATCGGCGGCGGCGATGATCCGCGTTATGCCGAATTGCGCAGGGAATGGGGCGAGCGGTTTTCCGCGCGCTTGTTCCTTTTTTTGCAGATCCAGGCATTGGCGGCATGGTTGCTGGCGCTCTGTGTGATGATGGCGGCGCGCAATCCGGTGCCCTTTCCGGCGTGGAGCGATGGGCTGGGCGCCGCGCTGCTGCTGCTGGCGGTGGCAGGGGAGGGGCTGGCCGATCGGCAACTGGCTGCGTTCCGGCGCAACCCGGACCATCACGGCCTTGTGTGCGACACCGGCCTGTGGGGCCTGTCACGCCATCCCAATTATTTTTTCGAATGGCTGGTCTGGTTGGGCTGGGCGGTGATGGCCATCGGGCCCACCGGCCAATGGGCACCCGGCTGGCTGGCGCTGCTGGGACCTGTCTTCATGTATTGGTTGCTGGTGCATGTCTCGGGCATCCCGCCGCTTGAAGCGCATATGCTGCGCTCGCGCGGGGAGGCCTTTCGCGATGTACAGGCGCGCGTGAACGCCTTCTGGCCATTCCCTTCCCGCCGATCAGGAGACCATTGATGAGCCTTGTCGCCGCCGCCATTCGCGTTGCCGAAGCCACGCCGCTGCCCGATGGCATGACCCGCGCCGGGATCGACTGGCTGGTGGGCATGCGTCGGCGCAGCCTGACCGGCACGGCCGATGAGGACGCCAGCTTTGCCCGCGCGATGGCGGCCTATCCCATTGCCCAATGTACTGACACGGCCAATGAGCAGCATTATGAACTGCCCCCGCGCTTCTTCGAGCTTACGCTGGGCCCGCGCCGCAAATACAGTTGCTGCCTGTTTCCCAAGGGCACCGAAACGCTGGCACAGGGCGAAATGCTTGCGCTGGAGGAGACGGTTGCTCACGCCGGGCTGGTTGACGGACAAAGCATTCTGGAATTGGGCTGTGGGTGGGGCTCGCTCAGCCTGTTCATGGCAGCGCGCTTTCCCTCCAGCCGCATCACGGCGGTGTCCAACTCGGCGCCGCAGCGCGCCTGCATCGAGGCGCAGGCGGCACGCGCGGGCCTGACCAACCTGACCGTCATCACCGCCGACATGAACCATTTCCAGCCCGAGAGCAGCTTCGACCGGATCGTCTCGGTCGAGATGTTCGAGCATATGGCCAATTGGCAGGCCCTGCTCGAACGCGCGCGCGGCTGGCTGACGGCGCAAGGGCGCCTGTTCCTGCATGTCTTCAGCCACCGCAGCCAGCCCTATCGTTTTGACAGCAGCGACCCCACCGACTGGATCGCGCAGCATTTTTTCACCGGCGGCATCATGCCCAGCCACGGCCTGATCCGCCATTTCCCCGACTGTTTCAAGCTGGAGCGGGACTGGCGCTGGAACGGGCGCCATTACCAGCGCACCGCCGATCTGTGGCTGGAGAACTTCGATGCCAACCGGGCCGAGATCGATGCCTTGCTTGGTGAGGTGTATGACGATCAAGCGGCGTTGTGGCGGCGGCGCTGGCGGTTGTTCTATCTCGCCACGGCAGGGCTGTTTGGCCATGGCAATGGCGAGCAGTGGGGTGTCAGCCACTATCTCCTGCGTCCGGCGGCATGAGTGTCGCGGCCTATGCCGCCCATCCCGACCCGGTGACGGCGGCCTGCAACCGGATTGCGTTGCTGGTGGCCTCTTCGCAGCCGACATGGCCGCTCTATCTGTGGTGGCTGGTGGGCGGGGAGTGGGCGGTTGCCTGCTGGACCTTCCTGTCCACGCCCCTGTTCCTCGCCGTTCCCGCGCTGGCGCGGCGCAGGGGCGGGATGGGGCGGGGGCTGCTGGTGGTGGCGGGGGTTGGCAATGCCGTGCTGGCCACCATGGCACTGGGCGTGGCCTCGGGTGTCGAGCTGTTTTTGCTGCCCACGCTCATGCTGGCGGTTATGGGTTTTGCCGGGTGGCAGAGGCTGGCGATGGTGGCACTCAATCTGGCGGCAGGCGCGCTTCACGGGTTCTATGGCGCGCCGTGGGGGCACTTCTCCAGGCCTCAGCAGGAGCATCTGCTGCGGCTCAATCTGGGGAGCGTCACCGTGCTGTGCGTGGTGATCGGCGTCAGCCTGCGGCACGCCTTGCGACAAAGCCGACGCTCGCGGCCATGGCCGTCACCGCCATGCCCCAGCCCAGATCGGCCAGCGTGATTGCCAAAGGCCAGCCCCGCAACGTCGCCTGATTGGTGAGGTCATAGGTGGCATAGGCGATCAGCCCAAGCAGTCCGCCGCGCAGCAGCGCTTCGCTCCAGTTGCGGGCAGGCTCGACGGCAAAGAACAGAATGCCGGCGATGTAGAGTGCATAGAAGGCAAGCGCCGGGCCCACCGCAAAATCCTCGCGCAGCAGGGCGCCCAGCCGGGGTTTGTAGAGCCGCGACGCCATCAGGCCGAGCCAGACCGCATCAAAGCCCATGAAGGCCAGCGCGACAGCGCCATAGGTGATCAGCCAGATCCGCATATGTTTCTTCCCATTGTTTGCTCGGATGAGATACGGATCATCGTGGCGGGTGGATGCGTTGGGTTCTTGATCGGCCCATTCTGCCTTGAAGCGGCTAGCAACCCGCGACGGCTCAGCTCGTGGAGGAAGGCCTCAATTCCGCCCAGTCCTTGTCGCGCAAGCCTCCTTGTGGCTAGGCTCCTATCTTCTGGGCCAACTGCCTGCCCGATAGCCAGGCCTGCTCGATGCCTGGGCCCAAAAGCCAGTCACCACAAGCGCCCAGGCGCAGGCTTGCGTTCCAAAGATGCCCCCGCGGCGAGGGCTGTGGCACCGCATAGCGCCAACGATGCCCGGAAAGGTGGAGGCAATCGGGCAGTGCCACGTCACCGGCCTGGCGGGCCAACCATGCACCCAGCATGTCGGCCACCATGCCCGGTTCGGACTCGAGATGGGCCCGTGACCAATCCGCGCTGGCATGCACCACCCAGGCCTCGCCGTCGGGGCGTCCCGGCTTGGCATTGTTGCGGGCAGCAAATGCCACCGGACCGCAATCGCGGATGACATCCTGCGCGATGGGCAGCCGCCCGGCATAGGCGATCATGGCCGTCCAGCAGGGCTGCGAACGTGCGGCAATCGTGAAAGCGCCCATCACCAGATCATGCAAGCCCAACAATGCTGCGGCCTGCTCGGCGGGCACGGCAATGATGGCGGCATCGTACGGCCCATAGCGACTCCCGTCACTGAGCAGTACAGACCATTGCCCGCCTTCACGAAGAAGTCCCATCACATGGCTTGCAAAGCGAGTGTCGTAGGATTTGGCCAGATGCGCGATGGGGGTGTTCATGCCTGGTGTGCCGACCCACGCATCGGGATTGGCGATAGGCCAGGGTGCCACCAGGCCATCTGCATGCCAGCGCTCGAGTTCGGCGACAAAACCGGCATCCCGGGCCGTGATGAAGGGTGCGCCGTGGTCGAACGTCACATGACCGCATGACGTTTGGACGAGACGGGTCGACATGCGACCGCCGGGCCCGCGCCCCTTGTCGAACAAGGTGGGGCTGTGCCCGTTCTGTTTGAGCGCCTGGGCGCAGGCCAGCCCTGCCAATCCGGCGCCGACGATCACAATCTCCAAGACACGTCCCCTCAATACCCCATCAGCGCCAGGACTTCCTTGCGCGCGCGCGGGTCATGCAGGAAGGTTCCCATCATCCGGCTGGTCACCATGCCCACGCCGGGCGTGCGCACGCCCCGCCCGGTCATGCAGCCATGTTGCGCCTCGATCACCACGGCCACGCCATGGGGGGTGAGCTGATCCCAAATGCATTGGGCGACCTGCGCGGTGAGCCGCTCCTGGATCTGGAGGCGGCGCGTGAAACCGTGCAGCACACGGGCCAGCTTCGAAATGCCGACCACCTTGTCGCGCGGAAGATAGGCGATGCTGGCCTTGCCGGTGATGGGCGCCATGTGGTGCTCGCAGTGGGACTGGAATGGAATGTCCTTGAGCAGCACGATTTCGTTGTAGCCGCCCACTTCCTCGAACTGACGGGCCAGATGGACAGCAGGGTCCTCATCGTAGCCCTGGCAATATTCGCGCCAGGCCCGCGCCACGCGCGACGGCGTGTCGATCAGGCCTTCGCGGGCTGGATCGTCTCCGGCCCAGCGGATCAGCGTGGCAATCGCCTCCTGCACATCTTGCGGTACATCAGGACGGGGGACAGGAGCCTTGGCACTCAAGCATTCGTCCTGTTCCAGCATTTCGCAACAATCGGCAGCGGACATGTAATTCATTGAAGGGCTCCCGGCGACGCATGGGATGTGGAGTTTCGCTCGATATTATAGATGTCTGTCTAGACAGGGAGTCGTTGCCCACAACATGCCTTAAGGGGTATGGGGCAAGGAGGGGCAAGCTGCTCGTGGCCTTGCTGAATGGGATATGCGTCGTACTATGGCGGTTTCTGATATGATCAAGGGCAGCCTGGTGGCGGCGGTCATCAGCAATCCGCGCATGCCCGACAATCCGATTGTTGCCTGCAACAGTGCTTTCGAGGCGCTGACCGGCTATACCCATGACGAAGTCATTGGTCGCAACTGCCGTTTCCTGACCGGTCCGGACTCCGAGTCCGAGCTGATCGAGGCGCTGCGAGAGGGCATCCGCGACCATCGACCGGTCATGGTCGAGATCCTTAACTACAAGAAAAACGGGACGCCCTTCCGCAATGCGGTGATGGTTGCGCCTTTGTTCGATGGCGAAGGAAAGCTCGAATATTTCCTCGGCTCGCAAATGGAGATCGCCGACAATTCCGGGTCGGCGCGGGGCAATGGCGCGCGCGAGAAGGTGGAGCAACTGTCACCCCGCCAGCGGGCTGTGCTGTTGGCCATGGCGCGCGGGCGGCTGAACAAACAGATCGCGTATGAGCTGGGCCTGTCGGAGCGCACGATCAAAATGCATCGGGCGGCCATGTTGCAGGCGCTTGGTATCCGCACGGCCGCCGATGCTGTGCGCCTGGCGATCGAGGCGGGTTTTTGACAGCTGCCCTTAAGTGCAGGCTTGCTGCTCGTCTTTGCGGGAGTAGCAGCCGTTCATGGCACGGCTCATCCTCATTCTCGGCGATCAGCTGACACCGTCGATTTCGTCTTTGCGCGCGGCCGATCGCGACACGGACGTCGTGTTGATGGCAGAGGTGATGGCGGAAGCCACCTATGTCCGGCACCACAAGAAGAAGATCGCCCTGGTGCTTGCGGCCATGCGCCATTTTGCCTCAGAACTGCGCGCGGCGGGCTGGCAGGTCGATTATGTGCGGCTTGAGGATCCCGCCAACACGGGCAGCTTGCGCGGTGAAGCGCTTCGCGCGTTGGAGCGACATGGCGCCAGCGGCGTCATGGCCACCGAGCCTGGCGAATGGCGGCTGATGGAGGAGATGGCGGGCTGGGCGCAGTTGCTGCCTGACACGCGTTTTCTGGCTGATCGCCAAGGCTTTGCCCGCTGGGCCGAGGGACGCAAGAGCCTGCGTATGGAGCATTTCTATCGGCTGATGCGGCGCAAGACAGACCTGTTGATGGAGGGCGATCAACCGGCCGGAGGACAGTGGAATTTCGACAAGGACAACCGTGTTTCGCCGCCCGGGGCGCTCGGCTTGCCGCAGCCGTTGCGCTTTGCACCCGACCCGGTCACCCAAGAAGTGCTCGATCTCGTGGCCCGGCGCTTTCCCGATCACTTCGGCGATCTGGAGCCGTTCTGGTTCGCCACGGACAGGGCTGGGGCCGAGTCTGCCTTTGCCCATTTCCTGCGCCATGGCTTGCGCGATTTCGGTCGCTATCAGGATGCCATGCTGCGCGATTCTCCGTTCCTGTGCCATGCGGTGGTGTCGGTCTATCTCAATCTGGGATTGCTCGATCCGCTGACCATGTGTCGCGCTGTCGAAGCCGAATGGCAGGCCGGGCGGGTGCCGCTCAACAGCGCGGAAGGTTTCATCCGGCAGGTCATCGGCTGGCGGGAATTCGTGCGCGGCATCTATTGGTGGCAGGGTCCTGATTATGCGCGGGGCAACGCGCTGGGGGCACACCGCCCGCTGCCGTGGTTCTACTGGAGCGGCGAGACCTCCATGGCGTGCCTGCGCGCCTGCATCACCCAGACCCGGCAGGAGGCCTATGCTCACCACATTCAGCGCCTGATGGTCACGGGCAATTTCGCCTTGCTGGCCGGCGTTGATCCCCATGCGCTGCACGAATGGTATCTGGCGGTCTATGCCGATGCCTTTGAATGGGTTGAGCTGCCCAACACCGTCGGCATGAGCCAGTTTGCCGATGTAGGCGTGATGGCCAGCAAACCTTATGCCGCGAGCGGTGCTTATATCGATCGCATGAGCGATTATTGTGGAAGCTGCGCCTACAGTGTCAAGGCGCGGGAAGGGCCGCAGACCTGCCCATTCAACCTGTTGTATTGGCGCTTCATCGGCACCCATGCAGCAAAGTTGCGGGAAAACCATCGCATGGCGCAGATGGTGCGCGTATGGGAGAAATTCGTCCCCGATCACCGGCGCGATGTGCTGGTACGGGCAGAGGCCTTCCTTGCGGGACCAGAGCTTGCACCTACCCCTACGGCCATCTTTACCCGGCCCGGTTGCGCAAGCAACGACGAGCGGCATGGAGCGTCCGAAAAGGAGTTGTGATGCATATTCTGATCATGGGCGCCTCGCGCGGGATAGGGCTTGCAACGGCCAAGGTAGCGATGGAGCGAGGCCACAGCGTGCGTGGCTTCTCGCGCAGCGCTGGCGCGATCGACCATCCCATGTTCAGCACCTGTCAGGGGGATGCCTTGTCGCGCGCCGATGTCGAGAGGGCGGTGGATGGGGTCGATGCGGTCGTTCAGGCGCTGGGCGTGCCCCTTGGCGATCTGTTCAAGCCCATCACCCTGTTTTCCAGGACCACCGATGTTCTGATCGGCACCATGCAAAAGCTGGGGCCGCGCCGTTTGTCGGTGGTGACGGGCTTTGGTGCCGGTGACAGCCAGGCTGCAATATCGCCGTTGGAGCGCCTGCCATTTCGCGCGGTGTTTGGCCGTGCCTATGATGACAAAAGCCGTCAGGAAGAGCTGATTTGCGGCAGCGGCCTGGATTGGACCCTGTGGCGCCCCGGCGTGCTGACCAACTGGACACGCAGTGGGCGGGCACGCGTGCTTGTCAGTCCGAAAAGCTGGCGCAACGGCATCGTGGCGCGGGCCGATGTTGCCGAACATATAATCGATGACTTGGACACCGGTCGGCTCATCCATCAAAAGCCCGTGATCATTCGCTTCTAGGTAGGCCCGTTTTGGCGGGGCCTTGCGCGTCAGACCATGCTCACCACGGCAAGTGCGCCCCGTCCCAGGCAAAAAAGCCGCCACTGTCCGCCGGAGAGAGTTGGTCGATCACACGCAGCAGGTGGGTGGCAGAGGTTTCCGGTGTAAAAAGCTTGTCAGCCGCCACGCCTGCCTGGAATGGTTCCGAAAGACTGGTTGCCACGGTGCCCGGATGAAGCGCGACAACCACCGCCAGCGGGTGGGTCCGCTGCATTTCGATGGCGAAATTGACGATCAGCATGTTAAGCGCGGCCTTGCTGGCACGATAGCCATGCCAGCCGCCCAGCCGGTTGTCGCCAATCGAACCCCCACGTGCCGAGAGAACCGCAAACACCGCACGTCGGTCTCTTGGCAACCTGGGGAGCATGTGCTTGGCGATCAGCGCCGGGCCGATGGTGTTGACCGCAAAGAGCCGCGTCATGGCTTCGGGCTGTATCGCCCTCAACGTTTTTTCGGGCGAAATTGCGCCGGGCCTATCATGCAGCAGGCCGCTGGCGACCACCACCAGATCGGGTGATGTCTCCATGCCGGAGACGGCGTCGATGATGCTGTCCTCATCGGTCAGATCGTAGAGGAAGGCACGCTGATGGAGGCCAGCATGTAAAAGGCGCCGTGAGCCCACATGGATCTGCGTGTAGCGCCCCGAAGCGGCCAGACGATCCGCCAAGGCCCCGCCGACGCCGCCACCTGCACCGAAAACGACCGCGCAGGTCATCGCATCAAAGCTTGTAGGGCAGGGCGCAGCCGCAAAAAGCCGCAATAGATTTGCTCCAGTCCCCATAACATCGCGCGGTTACGCGCCAGTTCGCCCAACCAACACAAGCGGGGAACGGCCCGCCACATGGCCGCAAACGCCGCCGCTCCATCCAGCATGATACCGTTTTCGCGCGCATGGAGGCGCGCCAGCACCACGTGACGGTCTACCGGGCAAGCTTGTGCCGGATCGGTCAGATCGACGAACGTGATAAGACTGTTGGTATCCCACCGGCGCATCAGCGCAATTTCGCGCAGGCACAGCGGGCAGGCGCCATCATACCACACCGCAAGAGCCTGCTTGGCGTTTGAGGAGAAGGTGCAAGAGGCCTGATTCATAGCGGCCAAAACCTCACAACTCGACGCCCAACCTCTCGGCGACAGTAAAAATGTCCTTGTCGCCGCGGCCGCAGAGATTGGCGATGATGATCTGGTCGGCGCGCATGGTGGGGGCAACATTGCGCACCGCCGCGATGGCGTGGGCAGGCTCGAGCGCGGGGATGATGCCCTCGGTGCGGCATAGCAGCTGGAAGCCTTCCATCGCCTCCTGGTCGGTGACGCTGGTGTAATCGACCCGGCCGATGTCTTTGAGCCAGGCATGCTCTGGCCCGATGCCGGGATAGTCCAGCCCTGCGCTGATCGAGTGGCCCTCGGTGATTTGGCCGTCCTCGTCCTGGAGCAGATAGGTCTTGTTGCCATGCAGGATGCCCGGGCGGCCGCCGGCCAGCGATGCGGCGTGCTCCTTGTCCAGCCCATAGCCTGCCGCTTCCACGCCCAGCATCCGCACGCCCGCGTCGTCGAGGAAGGGATGGAACAAGCCGATAGCATTGCTGCCTCCGCCGATGGCGGCCACCAGCAGGTCGGGCAGACGCCCCGTCCGGCCGAGCAGTTGCGCGCGCGCCTCGCGCCCGATCACGCTCTGAAAATCGCGGACCAGTTCGGGATAGGGATGGGGCCCCGCCGCCGTGCCGATGATGTAAAATGTGTCTTGTACATTGGCGACCCAATCGCGCAGGGCCTCGTTCATCGCATCTTTCAGCGTGGCCGCGCCCGAGGTGACGGGCACCACCTGAGCGCCCAGCAGCTTCATGCGGAACACGTTGGGGGCCTGGCGAGCGACATCGGTCGCCCCCATGTAGATAACACAAGGCAGGCCGAAGCGCGCGCAGACGGTGGCCGTGGCCACGCCGTGCTGGCCCGCGCCGGTTTCGGCGATGATACGCGTCTTGCCCATGCGAATGGCGAGCAGGATCTGGCCGATGCAATTGTTGATCTTGTGCGCGCCGGTGTGGTTCAACTCGTCGCGCTTGAACCAGATCTGCGCGCCGCCGAGCTCTTGCGTCAGCCGGGGCGCGAAATAGAGCGGGCTGGGCCGGCCGACATAATGTTCGAGCAGATCGTCGAATTCCGCCTTGAAGGCAGGGTCGGCCTTGGCACGCTTGTATTCGGCTTCCAGGTCCAGAATCAACGGCATCAGCGTTTCGGCGACATAGCGCCCGCCAAACTGGCCAAAATGGCCGCGCTCGTCAGGTTGGGTGCGGAAGGAGTTAGCCTTCAATAAAAGTTCCATGTCAATTGTCCATGTCAAGGTCGGTCAATTTGGTCGCCTGACCTGCACTACCGCATGCATAGTTTGGATAATCAGGTCCCCCTCGGGTACAGTCATAGACACGACTGCACGCGGGAAGGGCAACATGCACGACAGGGCAAATCGCCCCCGATTGCTCTGCCCCTTGAGGTGTTTTCGACTCCCTGGACAGTTTGTGGATGACTTAAGCAGAATGCGCCGGGGCGACATCGCGCGTGTGCGGGATCTGAGCGGGTGGCCAATGGTTCTGCTTGAATGAATGGTTCTTCCGTCTCGCGCTTCCGTCTCGCGGATGGCCCCCGACCTTGGTCGCCTAAGCAGCAACTTGTCGGTCGATTTGGTCAACCAGCGAGCGACGGAAGGCAATCACCCGCCGATCGAGCCTCCGTTCGGGCGGATAGGCCAGCCAGTAACCGCCACCGTCGGTCGACGTTCGTGGCCACGGGCATACCAAACGGCCTGCGGAAATCTCGAACTGGGCCAAGAATAGATCCAACATCGCCACGCCCTGACCTGCGATAGCAGCGGCCATCGCCTCGGTCTGGTTGTTCAGATGAAATCCCGAGCGCACTGAGGCAACCGATGATTCCATTCCAGCATCGGATAGCCATATGTCCCACCAATCCTCGTGGGGCGCGATCCAAGGCATCTTCTGCAAATCCGAGATAGCCGGGGGAGACGCGACAGAAGCGATTAGTCCTGGGCTGCACATGGGCACGAAGCGGTGGGCCGAGAGCAGTTCGCTGAATAGGGGCGGCCATTTCCCGTTGCCCTGTCTAATGGCGAGATCGAAGCCCTTCGCTTCCAGATCCTCGACTTCGACAGATGTGGATATCCGCAGATCGATCTCGGGATGCGCTTGACGAAATCCGCCGACCCGGGACGCGAGCCAGAGATTGGCGAACGAGCCCATAGTAGTAACCCGTAGGATCGCTGGTCCGTTCCCTGTGCAAAGGCCGCTCTCTATCAGGTCGAAGGCACGCGAGACCACACGACCGAAATGTTCTCCTTCCTCGGTTAGATCCGCCCGACGGTTGCGCCGGGTAAAGAGGGTTCTCCCGAGTTCTGTTTCCAGCCGCTTGATCTGGTAGCTTACGGCAGCCTGGGACATTCCGAGCTCCTGTCCGGCAGCTGTAAAGCTGCCGCGGCGTGCTACGGCCTCAAAAGCCCGCAAGGCGGGAAGGGAGATGGAGCATGCCCTATCCATAAAGAGGGCTTATGCGAGAGGTCAAGTTCGCGTTGGCCCCATGTCCGACCATCGGTGCATAGACGATGGGAGAAAGAGGAGTTTCCCATGCTATCGAAACTTTTCAGAGGTCCCGAGGGGGTGGATAACCGAAATCATTTCTACGAGTGGGTCGCTGGTGCCATCGCTTGGATGGGCCGAATAGTCAAAGGTGTTGGATTGCCTGCTCCAAGACCGGAGGGCGAAGACACGCAGAGGCCCTCCTGCATCTCCCCAAAATTGGTGCGGGTCCCCCGGATAGGTCGTGGCTGGTGGTGATCGGTTAGTCATCCAGACATCGCTGCGAAGGAAACAGGCTTGAGAGAGCCGCCGATGCGGCCTGAACCGCGCCGGTTGTGCCGGAGGGTTCAAGTCTTGAGTGTCAGATGAACGAAGGCCCGCTTTCAACGGTCACGAAGGGAGACCTTAATGGCAGGTATGGCGAAGGATTTCGTACGCAAGCGCCCGAAATCCTTCGCCAAAGCTGCCATTCAGACATCAATATAGGCGCGACGAAAGCGGCCCTTAATGCGGCGCCCGTCCTGTCGATCGGCGAGGGATCAGTGTCGGGGCTGAAATACGCATCCGGTCTCCGCTGGCCTGGTTTGGATCCAGCAGCAAGGACAGAGCTTCCTTGGCGATGAAATCAAAAGGAACCCGCAAGGTCGTCAGCGGAATCGGCAAGCGGCTGACAATGGGGATGTCGTTGTAGCCGATGAGCGACATCTCGTCGGGCACACGGATGTTGTTGCTCAGGAGCGCCGACAGAGCGCCGATCGCGGTGTTGTCGTTGACGGCAAAGATCGCGGTCGGCCCTTCGGGCAGCGCAAGCAGGGTCGCAGCGCACTCCGCTCCCGAATCGATACCAAAGGTGGACGACAGACAGGTCGCCGCAGACGCTGGCAGCCCCGCCTCACTCAAGGCTTCAAAGAAGCCCGCCACACGCAACCTTGAACTGGACGCATAATCCGGGCCGGCGATGACGCCAAAACGGGTATGCCCCAGATCGAGCAAATGCCGCGCTGCCAGATAGCCACCAAGCCGATCATCGCCAACCCACGCCAGGCTGCCTTGAGCGCTGCGAAGAGCCAGCACATGAGGAATGCCGCGCTCGGCGAGCGTGGCTGGAAAATCATCGCTCTCACGCGCCGTCGCCAGGATCAGCCCGTCTACGCCGCGCCGCAGCAGACTTTCTGCTGCCTGCCTGTCTGCCATGGGCTCATCATCGGTCGTCGCGACGATCGCGAAGCGGCCTGACGGTGCGCAATGCCGCGCAATCGCCTCATAAAGCATCGCCATAACCGTGTCGGTGAGTCGCGGCACGATCACGCCAACGGTCATGGTCTGCCCACGACGAAGGCTCGCGGCTGCAACATCGCGGGTATAACCGAGTTCTTCAGCCACCTTCCGAACGCGCTTTGCCGACTCAGTTTCGGAGGTGGGCAGGCGCTCATCGAGGATGCGCGAAGCTGTTGTTTTTGAGACCCCCGCAGCCTGCGCCACATCGAGCAACGTGACCCGACCTTCCCTGGGGCGCTTCAATGTGACCACGGCATTCTTCTCCCTCATTCCATCGTCCGACCACCATGCCGGAAAATCCCTCTTGACGAAAGCCTGGAACGGGATCGATAATGGAACCGTTCCCGCAACCGATACCTCTGAACCATATCACAACGTCTGGAGAGAGACATGATCGTCGATAATTCCCCCCCCAAGCGCCCGGCTCCCACCGATGTCATGGACCTGCGCGGTCTGAATCCGGCCCCGATCACCGCCTTCACCCGCGATGGCCAGGTCGATTGGGAAGCCAATGCCAAGCTGGCCAAGTGGCTGGTTTCGATTGAGGGCGTGAAGAGCCTCGTTCTTCTCGGCCACGCTGGCGAAGGCACGTTCCTCACCCAGGCAGAGCAGGTTAAGCTCGTCGAGGTGGTGAATGAGGCCATTGACGGCGCGGTTCCGATCATCGCCGGTATCACCGGCGAAGGTACCGAGGTCGCCGCTGAGGAAGCCATCCGCGCCAAGAATGCAGGCGCCATTGGCGCGCTGGTCTATCCTTCGCATGGTTGGCTGCGCTTCGGCTATCAGGATGGTGCCCCGCAGGATCGCTATAAGGCGATTTATGAGGCCTCGGGCCTGCAGTGCATCCTGTTCCAGTATCCCGATGCAACCAAGGCCACCTACAATCTGAAGACCCAGCTGGAAATCGCTGCTCAGCCCGGCGTGGTCGCGACCAAGAACGGCGTGCGCAACATGAAGCGCTGGGACACGGAAATCCCCGTTCTGCGTAACGAATTCCCCGAGCTGCAGATCCTTACCTGCCACGACGAGTACCTGCTGCACACCATGTTCGACGTGGATGGCGCTCTGGTCGGCTATGGCAACATCGCCCCCGAGCTGCTGCTCGAGCTTCTGAAGGCGGGCAAAGCCAAGGATTACGCCAAGGCCCGCGCCATCCATGATCAGCTGCTGCCGGTGACGAAGAACGTCTATCACCGTGGTTCGCATATGGAAGGCACCGTGGCGCTTAAGCTCGCCCTGGTGGCGCGCGGCATTCTCGATCACGCCACCGTGCGTTCTCCGCTGCTGCCCCTCTCCGAGGAAGCAGGCGCCGAGATCGCTCAGGCGATGCGCGACGCCGGCATCGTCAAGTAAGTCCCGCGAGCAAGGCACCTTCGCAAGAGGGTGCCTTGCTCCCCCTATATTCATGCATAAGATGCGCCCGAGACAGGGCGCACGGCTGATGGAGAGGCTGACATGAATGTTTCGGCTGCGGTCGCCGCATCACATGCGCCGTCACGGATATCCGAAGGGGCCAAGCTGGTCGCGCGTCTGGAGCGCCTCCCGGCAACCCGGCCTGTGATGCTGGCACGCGGATGCGTCGGCATGGCGACCTTCTTCGACGGCTACACCACGATTGCCATCGCCTATGCCATGCCCGAGCTGTCGCGCATCTGGCACCTGACACCCACGAGCACGGCCGCCCTGCTGTCCGCTGGCTATCTGGGACAACTGATCGGCGCAATTCTCTGCGGTTGGGCTGCCGAGCGATGGGGGCGCATGCCCGTCCTGATGTATTGCATCGGCCTTTTTGCTGTGATGAGCGGCGCATGCATCTTCGCATGGAGCCCTACATCGCTGATGATCTTCCGCTTTGCACAGGGCATCGGCACCGGGGGCGAGGTTCCCGTTGCCAGCGCCTATGTCAACGAATTGAGCGGATCGCGCAAAAGAGGGCGCTTCTTCCTCCTTTATGAGCTGCTGTTTCTGGTCGGCCTGACAGGCGCAGGCGCCATCGCATCCGCCCTGGTCCCGGTCTATGGCTGGGAATCCATGTTCGTGGTTGGGATGGTTCCCATCCTCCTCACGCTGCCGCTGCGCTTCTTCCTGTCGGAGAGCCCGCGCTGGCTCATCTCGAAGGGGCGTATCGAGGAAGCGGAAAAAGCCATCGCCCGCTTTGAGGCCAGCGCCATCAACGCAGGTCATACTCTGCCCGAGCCGGTGGTGACGGCAGCCGTTCCGCAAAAGCCGGTCACAGGCAGCGTGTGGAAAGAGCTGTTCAGCCCTCTCTACGGTCCTCGCACGGTTCTGTTGTGGATCATGTGGTTTGGCGCCTACCTTATCAACAATGGCCTGCTGACCTGGCTGCCCACCCTTTACAAGACGGTCTTCCACTTGCCCGTGGCTACCGCCATCCATTACAGCTTTACCATGACGGGCTTTGCCCTGATCGCTGCCTTGGCTTGCGCCCTGCTGATCGACAGGACCGGGCGCCGTCGCTGGTATATCGGGGCGCTGGTGCTGGCACCGGTTCCGCTGATTGCCCTCTATGTGTTGGGCGCACCGAATGCGAAGACCGTGCTGTGGCTGGCCACACCCGCGTTCGCCGCCATCCAGACGGTGACCTATTCGCTCTACCTCTATTCCGGCGAACTGTATCCCACGCGTTTGCGCTCACTGGGCGCAGGGTTGGGCAGCGCCTGGCTGCGTCTGGGGTCCATGGCTGGTCCCTGGGTGATCGGCCTAGCCATCACCAAGGGTTCGGTCACGCCTGTGTTCCTGATTTTCGCAGGAATTTCCCTTGTTACTGCCTTTGCAGTCATGCGCTGGGCCCCCGAAACCAAGGGACAATCGCTCGAAACGCTCTCACCCTGAGCGTGATCGGCCTGCCTGCGCGACGCTGAAGCGCTCGCGCAGGCCCTTTTCAAAAAATCCGAGAACAAAAATGCTCGCCACGACGCGGGCAACCGGGAGAGATGTGTCATGAACAAAGCTGGCATCGGCCTGACCTGCGCTTTCTTCGCCTTATCCACGACGAGTGCCTTTGCGGATGACGACGGTGCAGTCGTGGGACCTGTAACGACGGCCTCGCCCGAACAAAGCAGCGTCAATCCCGCCCCGCCAATCTGGACGGCGCCGCAAGCCTCCTATCGCCCCACCTTGAGCCGTTTTGCGCCAAAGCTGGAAGGCCCTCTTGCCGGGGTCGGACGCGAACTGGAGGCTGTGGGGCTCTACCCCAGGCTGATCATAGTCGATGAGTTCGCGGCCAACACCAGCGGCGGCCAAGGCCGAGGGCATGCCAATTCTTTCGCGTTCCCGTTCGGACTGGATGCCGATCTCAACAAGATCGTGGGCTGGAAGGGGGCCAGTTTCCATATCTCTATGAACCAGTCTGTCGGAAGCTCCCTCGCATCGTCGGTGACGGGCAACGCCATCAGCTTCCAGACGCGTTACAAGCTCTATCAGAACCTGCGTCTCTCGGCCCTGTCGCTGGATCAGGATCTGTGGGGCGGTCTGGTCAACATGAATGTCGGGCGCCTGTCCGCCCTGACCTTTTTCAATGCCTCGCCGCTCTACTGCAACTTCCAGAACAATGCGATCTGCTTCAATCCGGCAGTCCTACCGATCCAGAACAAGGCGATGAACTTCTTCCCTTACGGAACATGGGGCGGGCGCGTGCGCGTCAATCCGACCAAGACCTTCTACCTCCAGGCAGGGGCCTTTGAGACGGATCCGGCCCTCAACCCCACCGACGGTTTCAACTGGTCGACCCGCACCGCCACCGGAAAGGTCATTGCTGGAGAGGTCGGTTTCCAATCCGCCTCTCCCAAGGCAGCCCATGCCTATCATCTGCGTGCCGGGATCAATTACAATGACTCACCCGTCGCTGATCCCTATCTCAACACCTCCGGCCTATCACTGGTGACCAACAAGGGCACCGCGCTTCAGCATGGCGGCCAGACGGGCTGGTATGTGAGCGGTGATGTCGTCGTGGCCCGCATGGCCGGTCCCGGGAACCGTAATCTGACCCTTTTCGCCAGCCAGGTCACCACACCGGCAAGTTATACCTTGTTCCGGAGCCAGTCCGTTTTGGGTGCCATCTGGACAGGCCCGTTAAAGAGCCGCCCCTTCGATACGTTCGGCATCGTCGGCACCTTCATCGGTATCGGCCGCCAGGAGGTCAAATTGTTGCAGGCACGCCGACTGGCCGCAGGTGGCACCGATATCGTTCATTCTGGGGAAGGGATCATCGAGCTCAACTATGGCCTCAGGCTTCATCGGGGCATCCGGCTCAACCCCAACATCCAGTATGTTGTCACCCCCGACAACATCGCCATGCCTACGGCTATGCATCAGTCCCGTAATATCCTGGCGTTTGGGTTGCGACTGACAATCGATGCTGCGACATTGGCGGGGCTGCCAGTTTGGCAATAGTGACTTACCGGGATGTTACACAGCCGAGACGGAGGGCGCTGCTAAATCCGTCGCCCTCCGCCCCAGAAAGGAGGAACCTGGTCGACTTGCATTGGGACTTTGCGGTCGTTCCGAGCGGCGGCGCCGAACGGCGATCTCCGCCGGAAGCAGTCCCCCGCTTGTATCCCTTGATCTAATGTTGAAGTGAGAAGGCAACGATGTAATCGCCGCGACTCTGCTTCTGGGCCAGATTTCCACCTGCGGCGATGGCGAGATACTGGCGACCGCTATGGGGCGAAACATAGGTGATCGGCGTGGTTTCCGCCCCCATCGGCAGGCGTCCCTTCCACAGTTCGCGCCCGTCGCGGATGTCGAAAGCGCGGATGTAATGGTCCTGCGTTCCCGCCATGAACACCAGGCCAGAGGCCGTGGTGACTGGTCCGCCGATCGCCGGCAGGCCGATGGGAATGCCCATGTGCATCGCCAGCCCCAATGGCCCGGAATCCTGCAAGGTGCCCAGCGGCATCGACCACAGCACCTTGCGGGTGGCCAGGTCGATGGCCGTGATCGCCCCATACGGCGGTTCCTGACAGGGGACGGCCAAGGGGGATTCAAGCGTGCCCTGCTCCAGGCCGTAAGGCGTGCCATATTGCGGTGCGCCCGAGCCTTCGCCGCTGCTTTTCCGCGCCTTGGCGTCGTATTGCGCGCGCGGGACCAGACGCGCCACGACAGGAACGCGCGTGTCGTTGACGATCATCGCACCACGGTTTTCGGCGATCGACACCGAGCCCCAGTTCATGCCGCCAAACCAGCCAGGGAAGTAGATCGCCGTTTTCAGGCCCGGAGGAGAAAAGTCACCATCGTAGCGCGCCTTGCGGAAGGCGATCCGGCAATAGAGCTGGTCGAGCGGCGTAGCCCCCCACATGCGCGCTTCGGTCAGACGCTTGGCGCCGATGGCGGGCATGCCTGTCGAATAGGGCTGCGTTGGCGAGAGAAAATCGTCGCGCGCGCCGCCGTTCTGGGGAACGGGGCGTTCCTCCACCTTGGCGATCGGTTTGCCAGTGCGGCGGTCGAGCATGAAGAGCTGTCCGCGCTTGGTCACCTGGATAAGCGCGGGGATGGTGCCCCCATGGCCATCGGGCACATCGTAAAGCGCAGGCTGGGCGGGCACGTCATAGTCCCACAGATCATGATGGACGGTCTGGAAGTTCCAGCGCACCCGCCCCGTCGTCGCGTCCAGCGCCACGATGGAGGAGGAATAGCGCTCGGCAGCCGGGCTGCGTTTCGGCCCCCAAGAGTCAGGCGTGGCGTTGCCGGTCGGCAAATAGAGCAGCCCGAGCTTGTCATCGAAAGAGGGCGTCGACCACACATTGGGCGTGCCCGGCGTGAAGCTCTTGCCCGCAGCCGGGGGCCCCGACGCGTCCGGATTGCCCAGGTCCCATGCCCAGACCAGCCTGCCGGTGTGGACGTCGAAGGCGCGCACCACGCCCGAGGGTTCGCCCGCCTCGTAATTGTCGCGCACCAACCCGCCCACGATGATCAGGTTGCGCATGATGGTCGGAGCGGCGGTGGGAAAATAGAAACCGGGCTGCATGTTGCTCATGCTGGTGCGCAGGCTCACGACGCCATGGTCGCCAAAATCGGCGCAGGGCACGCCGGTCACAGCATCGACCGCCACCAGCCTGGCATCGACCGTGGTCGAAATGATGCGGCGCACGCACGGGCCAGAGCGCGCGGCCGTGGCGACGGCACCGGGCGTTGCAGGTTTCGAGGGGGCAGGAGCATCGTCGTGGTAACCCACACCCCGGCAGCGCGGGCGGAAATTGCCCTGCGCATGCGGATCGTAGCGCCACAGTTCCTTGCCCGTATCGGCGTCCAGCGCGAAGATCACATTGGACTGCGTGCAGCCATAGAGCCGACCATCGATGTGGAGCGGCGTGGTCACGAAAGCCGCCGGGTCCTTGGGGATCTCGCCGGTGCGATAGGTCCAGGCGACCTTGAGGCCAGCGACATTGGCAGGCGTGATCTGGTCGAGCGTGGCAAAACGCGTACCCGATGGGTTGCGCCCCCAATAGGGCCAATCGCTGCCCGAACTGGGCGCGGCGGATTGGCCGGGAACGGGCGCCGGCGCGGCATCCGCGACGGCCAGCGGCCTGGGCTGGAAGGCGCTGACGATCGTGCCGACGAGGGCAAGGGCGATAAGGCCAGCGAGGCCCAGAGACGCCTTGCGAGGCACCGGAAGCGCCATGGGGCGCAGGGCAGGCAACAGCAGCAGGACCGGGATCGCCAGCACGGCTGGCGCGAAGAGACGCGAGATCAGCGGCCAGAAGGCGAGGCCGACGTCCCACAAGGCCCAGACGATCGTCGCGATGAACACCAGGCCATACAATCCCGCCCCGGCAGGCCGCCGCAGCATCATCAAGCATCCCGAGCCGCACAGACCCAGACCCGCAAGGGCAAAATACCAGGAGCCGCCGAGCCAGATCAGATAGGCGCCGCCGCCCAGCATCAGCAGTCCGACGATCAGCAGGATCAGGCCCAGGGCGATGACGGCAATCCGGCCGGCCTTGGCCCTTGTCGATGATGGCATGGCGTGAACCTCTCCGCGCAGGTCATGTCGGGGAATGGACGGCTGAGATGCCATCTGTCGTTTCGATCAGCAAAGGCGTCGGGGCGCATCGACCATCGCGCCCCAAAGACCCCCTGTTGAAAGTCGCACCATACACCATGCCATTTTGAGGATTAGACGCTATTATGTGCAAGCTGTTATTAGGAGGGCTGATGAATGGCTCGCGAAAATCTGAATGATCTGGCCGCCTTCGTTACCGTGGCAAGGGAACGCAGCTTCACCCGCGCCGCGGCGCAGCTGGGTGTCTCGCAGTCGGCCCTGAGCCAGACCATCCGCCTGCTCGAAGCGCGCCTGGGCGTGCGCCTGCTGACCCGCACCACACGCAGCGTATCCTCGACCGCCGCCGGCGAGCGCCTGCTTCAGTCGCTTGGTCCGCATCTCGACGAGATCGATGCCGAGCTTCAGGCGCTCAGCGAGATGCGCGACAAGCCTTCGGGAACCGTGCGGATCACGGCGGCGGACTACACCATCGATTTCCTGCTCTGGCCCCGGCTCAATGCCCTGCTGCCGCACTATCCCGACATCAAGGTCGAACTCGTCGTCGACTACGGCCTGACGGACATCGTGGCGGAGCGCTACGATGCCGGTGTGCGGATGGGGGACCAGATTGCCAAGGACATGATCTCGGTGCCGATAGGCCCGGCGGTGCGCTTTGCCGTGGTCGGGGCGCCCGCCTATATGAAGGACCGGGACGTTCCGGTCGTCCCCCAGGATTTGCTGCGGCACAACTGCATCAATCTGCGCTTGCCGACCTATGGCAGCCATTACGCCTGGGAGTTCGAGAAGGGGGATCAGGAGCTGAAGGTTCGGGTCGATGGGCAATTGGCCTTCAACAGCGTTCACAACATTCTGGCCGCCTCGCTCGCCGGGCACGGCCTGGCCTTCCTCCCCGAGGACATGGCGGCGCCCTATCTGGCCGATGGCCGCCTGGTCCGCCTGCTGGAGGATTGGTGCCCGCCCTGGGAAGGCTATCACCTCTATTACCCAAGCCGGCGTCAGACCCTGCCGGCGCTGCGCGTGATCGTGGATGCCTTGCATTATCGTCCGTCGACCGCGCCCTGACAGTCAGTTCCGCGCGACTGAACACTTCCTCATCAGCATCAGCGCCACCACCGGCATCGCCAGCACGGTGGCCACGGCGCTGGCGAGAAAGACGCCGCGCAATCCGGCCAAGCACGCCAAGGCGCCCAGCGCCGGACTCCCAAGGCCTAGCGTGACATCGAGAAGGGCATTGTAAACGCCCATCGCCATGCCCTTGCTGTCCTCGGGCGCGCGGCGCACAGCCTCGCGCCCCAGCCCGGGGAAGACCAGCGAGAAGCCACCGCCGCATAGCCCGGCCCCGACGATCGCGATCCAACCCTGTCCGGCACGAGCGATCATCAGCAGCCCGGCTGTCTGGACGACCATGCAGGCCATGGCGGTCTGGGCTCCCCCGAGCCGGTCGGGCAGATCGCCCCACAGGAAGCGCGCCAAGATCAGCGCGGCGGCAAAGCCCGTGAAGGCCAGCGCGCCATGCGCCCAGCCGGCCTGCGCGAAATAAAGCGTGAGGAAGGAGGTGACCGCGCCAAAGGTGATACCCGAGAGGGCAAAGGCGATCCCCGGCAGGATCACGGCACCCAAAACGGCTCGGACGGACCCTTGCGGCCGGGCCTTGGGCACCAGGGCAGGCTCACGCCAGACCAGCGCGGCCGCCATCGCTGGCAAGAGCAGTGCTGACATAGCGATCCCCCCAAATCTGGCATGGCGATAGACGAGATCTCCCACCGGCGAGCCCACGGCCATGGCCGCGAACATCGCCATGCCGACCCAGGCGATGGCCTTGCCCGTCATGTTGGCCGGCAACAACGCCAGCGCCCAAGTGATCCCGCCGGTGATGATGAGGCTTTCCGCCCCGCCCAGCAGGATGCGCCCGATCAGGATCACCGACACCGCCAGCACCGGCTGCTGGGGAAAGAGCAATGACAGCAGGTAGCATCCACCCCCGCCAATGGCCGCGCCCAGACCCACCAGGACCGCATGGCGGCTGCCCCACGTGTCGGCCAAATGCCCGGCCCACAGGCGCGAGGCCAGCGCGGCCAGAAACTGCCCGCCCGAGACCAGCCCGACGACAAATGGGCCAAAGCCCAGATCGTCATGCACATGCAGCGGCAAAACCGGCAGCGCCATGCCCACCACCAGATAGCCGACGAAGACGGCGGCCATCACCGGAAAGGCCGGCGCCAGCGGGTGGCGGGCTGGATCGAAAACTTTACCTGGCATCACAGGCCCAGCGGCGCCAGTTCGCGGATAAGGTCGATAAGCAGGCGCAGGGGCACGGGCAGTTGCCGGCGACTGGGGTAATAGATGTGCATGCCCGGGCCCATCGAGGCCCAGTCGTCCAGCACGATCCGCAGTTCGCCGCGCGCGACTGGATCGGCGATGCCGGGCTGCGCGGCATAGATCAACGCGGCACCGTTGCGGGCCATGGCGATGGCGGTTTCGCCATCGTCGATGGTGATGGCGCCCGGCACGGCCAGTTCAAGCGTTTCGGCGCCCCGGTCGAACTCCCAGCGGTAGATGCGCTCATCGCCCAGCTTGATCTGGATGCAGCGGTGGGAGAGCAGATCCTCGGGATGGGCGGGGGTGCCGAAACGGTCGAGATAGGCGGGCGACCCGGCCACCACCCAGCGGATGTCGGCCGACAGGCGCTGGGCGATCATGTCCTCGGGCACGGTGCCGCCATAGCGGATCCCCGCGTCGAAGCCGCCATCGACGACATCGACCAGGCTGTTGGTCACGGCAAGGTCGATCTCGACATCGGGATAGCGGTCGAGGAAGACCGGCATGATCGGCGCCAGCAGATGGGTCGCCGCCTGATCGAGCACATTGAGCCGGATACGCCCGGCAGGCGAGGCGCGGAAACGGTTGAGCACATCGACAGCATTGTCGATCCGGCGGAAGGGCTCGGCGATGTTGGCGAGCAATTCCTCGCCCGCCACGGTCAGCGTCACGCTGCGGTTGGTGCGGTTGAGCAGCCGCACGCCGAGGCGCTCCTCGAGCACGCGCATCGCATGGCTGAGCGCCGAGGTGCTGATCCCCAGCTCCAGCCCCGCCAGACGGAAGTTGCGATGGCGTTCGATCGCCAGGAAATAGCCAAGATTGGCGATGTCCGATCGGTTGAACCTCATGTCGTTATCCTGTGGGGCGAGGCGCTCACTTCACGCCCGGGCCCTTGGCGTAATCGGCATCGCTGACCTTTTCCAGCCATTCGACATTCTTGCCGTCCACCGCTTCCTGCACGGAAAGCTGCACCAGCCCGGTGGCCGCAGATGCGCCATGCCAGTGTTTCACGCCAGGCGGACACCACACGACATCGCCGGGGTGGGTCTCGATGATGGGTTGGCCTTCCTCCTGCGTCCAGCCCACGCCGGACAGCACGATCAGATACTGGCCCTTGGGGTGGCGATGCCAGGCGCTGTGCGCGCCGGGCGAGAAGGTGACCGTGCCAGCCGAGGCCGTGCTGGGCGCATGGGGATCGAACACCGGCTGGACGGTGACCTTGCCGGTGAAGCGTTCCGCCGGGCCGGGCGCGGCAAGGCGGGAGCCGGCGCGCAAGACCTCAACATGGACGGTTTGCGCCAATGCAGGGGTGGCGACCAGCGCGGCCAGGGCAAGCAGCGCCTTCATGGCGCATGCCTCTTGGCGAACACATCCTTGGCGACGGGCAAGGCCGACATGGCGTTGGGCCAACCAGCGTAGAAGGCCAGATGGGTGATGACCTCGGCGGCCTGCATCTTGGTCAGGCCGTTGTCCATCGCGCGGTTGAGATGGTAGGGGATCTGCGCGGTCTGCCCTGCGGCGAACAGCGCCGCCATGGTGATCAGGCTGCGGTCGCGCGGGGCCAGATCGGGGCGCAGCCACAGGTCCTTGAACAGATAATCCGTGGTGTAGTCCACCAGCCCCGGTGCCGTTGCGGCGAAGTTGTCACCCACCAGCTTGGCGCGCGCGGCCTCGGCTTTCTCGTCGATGGGCAGCAAGGGCGGGTTGATGGCGGGCAGTTGATCGGCGCCGATATGGTGGCGGGCGAACACCTCGCTGACCGGCGGGATGGCCGCCATCGCATTGGGCCAGCCCACGTAATAGGCCAGATGGGTGATCGTCTCGGAAATCTCGGCGGGCTTCACGCCATTGTCGAGCGCCTTTTCGGTGTAATAGCCCAAGGCAAAGCTCTGGCCGCGCGCGATCAATGCAGCGATGGTGACCAGGCACCGGTCGCGGGTGGAGAGGCCGGGGCGCTTCCACACGGTGCCCTCCAGCCGCTCCTGCGCGTAATGGTCGAGCGCGGGGGCGACCGAGCGCAACTGCTCGCGTGTGACGGGGCGCGCTGCGTCGAGCGGGGTCTGGGCGTGAACGTCTGTCATACTGGAATATCCTGCAAGAACGAGAAGGGAGAGGCGGCCCAAGGCCCGCGCGCGACGCATCACACGGCTCAATGCGTGGTGAAGCCGCCGTCGACCGGCAGCGCCACGCCCACGACGAAGCTGGCGCCCGGGCTGCACAGCCACAGCACGCTGGCGGCAATTTCGTCAGCCAGACCAAGGCGACCGATGGGTTGCAGCTTGAGGAACTCGTCCATGGCTTCCTTCTGGGTTTCCAGCATGTCGGCCACCATCGGCGTGTTGATGACGCCGGGGCAGATCGCGTTGATCCGCACGCCGCGCGGGGCATATTCCAGCGCGGCGCTCTTGGTCAGGCCGATGACGCCGTGTTTGCTGGCATGATAGGCCGCGCGCTCCGGCAAGCCGACCAGACCGCCCAGCGATGAACAGTTGACGATGGCGCCGCTGCCCTGCTCGCGCATGACCTTCAGCTCGTGCTTCATGAAGGTCCAGACGCCGCGCAAATTGACGCCGTTGACGAGGTCGAAGTCCTCTGCCGTTTCGTCTGCCGCGTCGGTGGGCGGCACCTGAATGCCCGCGTTGTTGAACGCCATGTCGAGGCTGCCGAAGGCGGCGACCGTCTGCGCAACAGCGTCGGCGGCCTGCGCTTCGTCGGAGACATCACAGCCGATGCCGATGGCGCGATGCCCGGCGGCGACCAGCTTTTCGGCCTCGGCCTGTGCTGCCGCCACGTTGCGGTCGACGATCGCCATGGCGGCCCCTGCCTGCGCAAAGGCCTTGGCCGTGGCCAGCCCCATGCCCGAGGCGCCGCCGGTCACCAGCGCCACCTGCCCGGCAAAATCATAGGACACGCTCATGCCTGCAGCTCCGAGAGATAGTCTCCGTCGCTCACCTTCTCCATCCACACGACATTGACGCCATCGAGCGCTTCCTGAACGGCGATATGGGTCATGGCGGTGGTGGCGGTCGCGCCGTGCCAGTGCTTGTGGCCGGGCGGGCACCAGATGACGTCACCGGCGCGGATCTCGACCTTCTTGCCGTCCTCGCACTGGGTCCAGCCGCAACCGGCGGTGACGATCAGCGTCTGGCCCAGCGGATGGGTGTGCCAGGCACTGCGCGCGCCCGGTTCAAAGGTCACCGCCGCGCAGGACACGCGCGCCGGGGCGGGCGGTGCGTTGAGCGGATCGATACGGACGGTGCCCGTGAACCAATCCTCGGGGCCCTTCATCGACGGCTGGCTGCCCGCGCGTTTCAGTTCCATACATACCTCGCAATGGTCCCGATTGCCGGGACGTGAAGGTCAGGGGGTAAGGGATAAGGCCGCGTGCCCGCTGACAGGGATATGCCCTTCTACGTTTGAGCAGGGCATTGGGGGCCATGAGAAAGACCCAACGGTGCATTGAATTAAATTCAAGAGAAGATGACGGATCATAACTTTGCGACGTTTTGGCAATACCAGTCAATGCCATCGCTCACTCCATCTCTTCGCAAAGAGGCGTGAATCACAACATGCTGGTATTGCTCAACAACTTTCGGGGCGGGCTCTGAGCTCGACTTACATGAAGATATTAAAGTCAAGGTGCATTTTAATATCTTCATGTAAGTCGAGCTTCTGTAACGGTCCCATTGTCAATCCCGATTCGGCTTAATCACGTCGCCGGCTTCATGCTTCTGTCCGCAGTCACCGCGAGGGCGCTGCATGATGGATGTCCTCAACGAACCGGCCGACCA
>Ga0116227_10003600_pt1 | contig 34309 bp, 28 predicted proteins | sample S1TSphgellanicum_FD_89693 | JGI IMG/M metagenome (GOLD analysis project Ga0116227, IMG submission 89693) | Host-associated microbial communities from peat moss isolated from Minnesota, USA - S1T2_Fb - Sphagnum magellanicum MG | ecosystem: Host-associated > Plants > Peat moss > Unclassified... | reverse complement strand
TCAGCAGCAAAAAGAAATGGACTGTCATGAACCCCATCCGGCGCCAAATGAAAAAACGCAACCCATCCAGTGGACAGAACGGCCAACTGGTGCATTGGTGGCTGTTAATTCACTCTGGCCCCCAAACATAACCAATTCTAGTATAATAGGGATAGTGAGCAATGAGTTCCCATCAGGTTCCCAATATGTTCCCCAACATGTTCTTCATAGCACCTCACTTTTATCCCATATGCTTTGGCCAATGTTATCCCCCTTTCACCTATATAGTGGGCCAAAGGAAGGAACTCAGTATCTCAAAATAGAACCTTCTAATTTGGAGTGCCCCTGTAGTATCATTTTTTTTTGAGTGATGGGCCAATCAAATTGCAAAAAGAAAAATTGAACTTGGGAGACACTGCATCTAATTAATAGGAAAAGTGTATTTGAAGAACAAACCTATTTCTTTGTCTGAAGACCAACATACTTTCTCAATTTTTTGACTTCACAAAAAGTGACAAATCTTTCCCGTGAAATAAATGTTGTGGTTACAAATCACTAGAGTAACCAAAGTTGGATGTTCCTTGTTGCGTCAAACACATCCTGCATAGGAAAGCAAAGACCAAGTCCTCACCCCACCCCAGTTCAACAACCACAAACTTTTGGACAGCACAATGAGTGCACTCATAACTTTCCTTGAGAATCACTCACAAAAGTGTCAGACCATTACGCTCATCACAAATTGACTCACTTGTGATGTTGGCTAGCTATCAAGAGACTTAACCTTCATCACAAATAGACTCGGTCATGATTTCATCTAGCACTCAAGAGACATAGCTAATAAAATAAGTCAAACAAACATTATCCTCCTTCGAGCAGCAACAAGCTTGTGAATGGGCTTGTGAAGGTGAGCTTTCATTTCATTTTAGTTTGTCCCTTTACAAGCTTAGATAGGCCTACATTAGACTGGCCTACAAATCTGAGTCCTCAATACATTCTAGGGGAGGTGAACCTGGCTGCCTTGAAGTCCTTCAGGAAAAAGGACTGCAGAATCCTCCTGTTGGGGACCATGAGAAAGCAATTAACCACCTTTTTAGTCCACCCAAGAAGAAAAAAATCCATACCATTGGGTGAAACCCTTCCTGCTCTTGGAGACCACTGTCCAGGTGAATCTTGCACATATTAGTAAAATTAACAGCCAATTTTGCAAGCCCAACTACAGACAGACATGGGAGCATCAATGCATTGCCAGAAACAGGGAACCTCACTATTCCAAAATCACAGTTTTTTCTTCTCTGGTTTCTTGGCAGAACCATGATGAACACTAGGAAACATAACCTCCACCAAGTTCCTTACTATTCCTTTGTTGTAAATGTTTACATCTACCACAATGGGTAAGTTTGGCCCACTTTTACAACAGAATATTTCCTGGCATTTGACCAGCATTCTGGATCTTTGTGGAACGGGGTCTGAAGGTGTATCAACAGAGTTCCTCTCTCTTTCTGCTTGTGCTTGCACTCGTTGCCAGTGCTGTCGTCTGTCCCATTTGTATGTCTGCATCACATGAAATTGATCAAATCAACTTTCGCTGATTGTAAAAGCTTCTGGAGGCCAATTGCAGGAAATGCACCATCAATACCATCTAAAAAACTGTTAACACCTGCCCAAGTTTCCATTGCCTTAAAAGCTCACCTCATTTGTAGTTGTGTTTACAAAGATAAGGTATAAATGGTAGCTGAAGAAACCCGCCAATAGTAATGACAAAATCCCCAAAAATACAATCAACAATACTTGAGTTGAATAGTACACCAGTAGCCACTGTTGCCCACCCAATATATATCCACAAGGAGCCATGTTAAACTCCCAAAACAGACTCTACACCCTCTCTGGTCATGTCTTTTTAGAAATTTTTCTACACTGCTATACAATTAATCTGAATTTTTGCATCATTGAAACTCAAAGAAGCATTGGAAACTCATTGTACTTTACAGAACAACAAAGGCTTGAGAATGGGACAGAGACAAACACCAACTGCAATCGAGAGAAGACACACACAAAAGAAAACCTGCTGCAAAAGTTAGAAACTCTTATCACAGGAGTACCTGGAGAACATGGCCAGAGATCTCATGGTATGTTGCAGGATGGCCAATATACCCTGCATGCTCAGCAAGTGCACAATGTATAACTTCACAAAATCCCTCCATGTGTACCTGGGATTACTGTCCTAGATTGGAAATGTAAGAAGCTGATAGAAAAAGGTGCCAAAAAAAGCATAAGAAAAACCTTGAGCACAATGGAATGGGTAGTGCAAGTTATAAAACATACACTAAGTGTTAGAATGTCGATGATTTGGATCTGAGTAACATTCATTTATAGGAACCATATCTGTGCAGATTGTTGTTACCAGCAGCAAAAGAAGATAAAACCGGGGAGTGGCTTACATTGAATTGTCTGAATGAGGCGATGCTCTTTAATCTCTCCAGCTAATATAGCTGCAAGTACACAAACGCCATAGCAACATAGCAATACATGCCTGACAATTCAACATTACAGTACTCAGTAAAAGGACTAACTGAATCTTTGAGCTGATACTGTTCATACTTCCTTGTTAACTACCTAAATGTATTGGCTTCATTGGTCATAGGGGAGAAAACCTATAACAGTGAGATGCTAGCCTAGGGTCTGAATATCATTTTCATAACATCAATAACAGAATGGAAGTTGCAGAACTAAATAGAGAAGCTTAACCTTACACAGTGAACATGTCACTGGAGTAAACACAAAACATGTTGTATTCCACTCATTGCCTGAAGCAGGTTTAAAAGGAAATCTAAGGGTACAGGAGATTAAACATACCACCCAAGAAAAGCCAAAAAAAAACGAAGGTTGTTTTCACCAATGCAGTTATTCTGCCACACACAATTAGGTCATGAGAATCGACTGCATGGAAAGAGCAAGTTCACTGGACCTATACATGTGTAGGCCTTATTATAGTGTTAAGGTCCTAGATAGCAACTCAGGACAGCTGAGCTGCAAAATGATTGTGTGCAGAGCTAGTTGCATGTATGCCACACCAGTGAAAAAGAAGGATGAAGAAGGATAGTCAGTCATGCTACTGACTATTACAAGTGCCCCCACAGAAAGGCAATACTAGAGTTGAACCCTAAAATGGAGTTAACACTCATAGCTTAAAACCCAGAAACTAGGAAAACCCTGTGATCAACAGATCTGACCAGTATGCACTCTTGCAGTCTAAGCTCTGTAAGAAGAAAAAATGGATAAAAAAGGCTAGAGTATTACCATCCACCCACAGTGGTGGTCAAACCTTGCTACACACCGATTACAAATGCTGCAATGTTTTGAGCGTGCAGGTCTGCATATATGACCAAATTCAATGAAGGAACAAAGACACGCTCGTACTATGCATTTTGCACATCAAAAGTACAATATGATGCAGCCATACACCACATCTGATAGATATAAACAATCATGCACATTAACCAATGAGTAGAGATCCTAGTTGTAACCAAGGTCATGAAGTTGAAATCAAAGATACCAAGGACCTCTGTTGGTGGCAAAAGTAGAAGTGTAGAAATTCTAGGAACACTGAAGTGGAAGAACAATTACCGAGGAATCTTGCAAGTTGTGCAGATTTTTTCAACATAAAGGACATTATCATAGGGATATGTATTGTGATGACGTGTTATTGTGCTTGCATTGATTACACCTGGATCTGCAAAACTTGCCGCCAAAAATAAGCAGAGTCCAAGAACCCCTGAGAGTGGGCCCATGTACCTGCAGGCCAGACTGCAGTTATGATATGCGCCTCTTTGGATGACAATGTTGTCTGACATCACATTTTTGCACATCAACTTTAATGGGTAGCCATCACATACTCATTAGCAATAGCGAAACTCCATGTGAAGGAAATGCATTCAAAGAAAGAAAGAAAAAGGAGATCACCATTGGAAGGTGTCCAATGACAGTACCTGTGTAAAGCTGAAACATAGTGTCCAGGAATGTAATGCAAGGATGAGTACAAGATCGCAAAGTAGCATCCCCCTAGAAGCGACAAATAAAATAACTGCAGCCCAATCCCTAACCAAACTTGAGACAAAGTTGGCTGTGTAGTTCATGAAATGTACCAAATCTCATTCCACTGACCTTCTCTATGCTTCTGCTAATCCTCACAAAATTGGTTTAATGCTTCTTGAAGCATGATCAGCTAATTTTGGTTTCCAACAACAAAAGAACTCACAGACAAATTTACTTTTGACCTAATGGACAGCATTCATCAATTGAGAATGCCATAGGTTTGACTGCCACAGTAATGGAGTTTCTGGATGAAATTACAGTCAAAAAATAGCAGAGGTGCAGGTCACACTGGAAAAATGGTCCTCCAGAGAAATTGTTATCAAAAGAAAATATTGAATATGATCATAGAAAACCATAGCTGTCTGATAAGAACATACACAGCAACATAGCATTGGCTTGGATTTTGCTGGATACCTAATACCATTATGGTTGCACACATGGTAAAGAGCACAGTTTTGATGTTTAAGGGAAAGACAGTTGATGGGGTACCTGAAGAACTGGGTTAGGCCGATCACAGCAGACAACTTCTGCTTTTGCACATGCCTGCTCCCCCCTTTCTCCACAACAGAAACCCACCACCGTTCTGCACTCCACCAAATCAACCCCCCACAGATAAGAAGAACTGTATATCAGATCACTGACGAGATGGAATGGTACCAAATTTGAGTGCTTGAACAATTCGAGAATCTGACTTGACAATGGATAAGAAGAAGGAGAAGAAATCATACTGGAAATAGTCACAAGCTCCCCCAGATATGAAATTGTGCAGTTTTTGGACAAAAGTGCCTTGAAATATGTCCCGCTCTCCACAAAGTAACACGACTAAGAAACAAGGAAGCATGCTCAAATACAATAGTATAAGCCAGTACCCCATTTTTATTTTCTTTGCCCCTGAATCTTTGCCTCCAAGCTTGGAATTTACAGGAGATTTCAAAGCAACAATAAACAAAAACCCTAAAGCTCCACAGAAGAGGAGATGTACCCTAATTCAAATGGAGAATGATCAGTTCCCCCACCCATGAACTATTCCTGAGTGGAAAATTACTGCAAAATTTGAATCCAAAGGGGAACACTAAATTATGCAATGAGCTAAATTAGGCTTAGTAGAAGCAACAATCAATGGGGGGGGGAAAAATCCAAAAAAAACACTGGGATCTCACCTCAAACCCTGGAGCGTAAAACCCTAATTTCCAATCTTATGATTCTAAATCTGGGGAAGAGAAACTGAAAGCTTGAAACTTAACATCTCAATGCTTCTTCGGACAATATTACCAGCAGCAACATATTGAAAGCGATTGAAGAAGAAGCACAAGGGGAGAGGCAGCAAATCAAATCGACCAGGCAAATGAGAGAGGAGAAGAGCGAAGAGACAAAACCCTAATGACAATAGTCTCGGAAGCATCCAAAAACAAAAAAAAGGACCCGAAAACAAAACAAAACAAACTAACAAAAAATCAAAAGCATTAGCAAATTCTCAATAACAAAGCTTGGATCGTTCGTATTATTATTATCGAAGGGGCCAGGTTTCCATGGCCACAGACTGAAACCCTAAAAACTGGGAATTTTTGTTGCAAAACCAAAGAAACCTTCAATCAAAATATTCCCAAAATAATTGAAATTGTGGGACCAAACCAAAACTATGCTAGTGGCCAAGCTGCAACAACACCTACACTTGTACCTTCACTTTCTTGAGTGAGGCCTCTTAGGGCGACTTTAGATGAGGGTCCAAGGTCCAAGGTCCCAGGGACCAATGAATTCAAGCAATATTATTGATCGAAAGCTTTAAATTGGTCCCAAGGCCTTTAGACGAGGGTCCAAGAACCAAAACTGGCAAATTGAGGCTAAACCTACATGGCACCTGTTTTGGAGGGGAAATCAATCGGTTCAGCCCAAAAAACAGTGCTAAAAGGAGAGCTCCTGATTTGGAGAACCAAGAATAAGGCTAGGGACCAAGGTACAGTCCAACTCAAGGATTCAATTTGCTTCAAAACAGTCCAAATTGGTTCCTAGGAAATTGGACCCTGGACCCTCCTCTAAAGTGGGCCTTAGTGGCCATCTGGGTTGCTTTTACACAAAGCCTTTTTTTTCTTTTCCTTTTTAAATTTTTATTTATTTATTTATTTATTTATTTAGGTGGTTAGTGTGTGGGTCCTATGTCCCAAAGGCTAAAATGATCAATGAAAGAATGGATCATGTCCCAAAACCAATAATTTCAATTTTGAACATGTCCATGAACACAACAAGAATATGGTAGTATCTTGACAGGCTTAGCAATCTAACCATGAAATAATAATAATAATAATAATAACATAATCACACCTGGTGAAATGTGAAACATGTGAGACCAAATCAGAATCACATCATTATGTGTACTGTGTAGCATTCTTTTCTTTTCTTTTCTTTTTGGGCGAATTTTATTTTCCAAATTTACTGTGTTTTTTAGTCAACAAAATTTGGATTTTTTTTTTTAAAAATAATTAATTGCCAAATTCTATCCTAACTTCCTGGCATGTTGCCAACAATATAAAAGGATGTTAAAAAAAAATTAGCTTTCAATTTTTCTATTGTCAAATCTAGTTAAATCACCTTAAGGATGATCACCACTTGAGCAACATCACAAAATTGAGGGAAATATAACCACTTCTAGGTAGCCTCTCCATTAGTACTTACACAACAAAGCCAACAAAGAGGTGTAGGGTAAAGCCCACACCCCCCACCCCCCACCCCCCATGTTTACCAAGCATAAACACCTTCTCCAAAAAAATTCAATTATTCCCATGATACCCAGCAGCTGGGTATTACACCCCAAAAAAAGAAATAATTGAAGGGTGTTTCCATGTTTCTAACATGCATTCCATATTTTGAATTGGCTCCCAAATATTGTAGGAAAAAATAAATGGGACATTGTGATCACATATCATGGAATTAAAAGAAGAAAAAATGAGGGATGTTTCAATGTTTTTGGTGAGCATTCAATTTTTTGAAATGCCTTGCAAATAGTGTAGAAACAAATGCATTGAATAATGTGACCTCGAAGGACACTAAAAAAAAAAGAAATTTAGAATAGGCTTTTACTATAATAAATAAGCCCTTTCCACCTAAAGACCTCAAATTTGGAGAGACATTCTAATGTCACTTAAATATTTATATAAACATCTCCACCCTGGAGTGGTAAAGACTCCTTTTCCTTAAATCTTGTAGTAAGATAATCCAAATCCTATTGTTTTCTTGTAAAAATGGTGTAGAATTTTGGTGGTTATTTTAACATTTTAAAATAGATTTTCTTACTATGAATTTGGTTAGTGGCGATTATTGATCCAAATGTAAAGGTGTAAATGGCCTTTCATTTTTTGAAATGATTTTTTCTTTCAATGTTTGTGAGTGAGGACACTAAACATTAAACACCAACTTATTTTAATGGAAAGGGATAGTTTATCATTGGAAATGAAGATATTCTAAAATAATCATTAAACCTTCAAAAGCTTAAACCCAAGGGAACATCGACTAGGCCACAAAATGAATTGATAATTGCACTACTAGGGTTAAGCCTCAAAATATTGATTGGTGTTGGCAATCCTCCTTTTTTTCAATCACAATTTTATCTAGTTCTTTAAACAAAACTTCAAAGAATTGTCCTTAATGTTTTTTGAAAATTTCAAATACTTGTTAATGTTGCAACTACACAAGATGGAATGTTAGTCTCATATCAATGGTAAAAGACATACATTTATAGTGAGATTCACAACAATAATCTTGTGCATAAAAGTTAATGCATAATCCTAAGTTGCATGCAATGTTAACATTATGGTAGGCCAAAGGTAACCAAACATTAAGTCTTCCAAAACCATAGATTTAGCCAAAGAATTTTCATGTTAATTAAAAAGGAGTGCTTTAAGTCCTTGCTACATATCCTCACTTTATCTTTACATTCTTATCATTGTTCCTCCTCGTTGTTTTCCTTTCTTCCCTCCATTTTTTTTCCTACACTACTTTTTTATCTTGGAGCCTTTACTAACTATTACACATTACTAGAAACATGATTGTTGCATACAAGAACAATAAGATTGTTACAAATGGGTTTGTTGAAGGTTGTTACATATAGCTTTGTTACAAACAATTGCAAATCGAGATTTTTGGCACAACCGTTTTCAACTATGACAATAATTTTGAAAAATGTAAACAAAATCACATCACTTTTCTTACATTTAACTTTATATTAAGTTTATTCTCTCAATAAAAATGGATTTATACAATATCTAAAGGAACCCAAACTTTTCTTCAACCTTGGGTGCTTCTATTGAAGACCTTTTGGTTGATCTTCAAAATGGATGGCACCTACTTCAACAAATGTATTTAAACCCTAAATTTAAATATATAAGAAGCCTTTTTTAGTAATTTTTCAAGATATTTTGGAGGATCGAAAAAATTGGAAAGACTATAAGAAAAACATATTTATATATTTTCCCTTTGAAGAAATGTTTTTTTTTTTTTTTTTGTTTTTTGGCAATTCATGTTGTTGACCAATGTGAAACTTGATTTTTTTTATTTGAATACTTTATTTTTAAAATGGAACAAAGGTGGTTTAATTTCCAATTTTGTTGAATTTGTGAATATTTCTCACAAACAACCCAATCCCTACTTGGTATAAGAAATTTTCATTAGATAACTTCTTTGTTCAACAAAAATTGGCCCAACATGATCCTATGTTTGGCCTCCAACATAAAAAAAAGTTGTTCAAGTTTGGACAAAGATCAATTTTATGTTGGAGGCCAAACATGATAATTCATAAACAACATTTTCATGTTCTTTCATGAAGTTGTCAAAGGTTGTAGAATCAATTTCATCCTTGAATTTTGAACTCATGGATATGACACAATTTAGTGCATCACTTAACAATAATGACTTTTAGACTAGTTTAGAATACACGCAAACACAATAGGTCCAAAAGAATGAACAATAATTTGACAAATGTGTCATGTCAAAGGAGGTGATACTCTTGCATTCATTCTCACAAAATTTTGCCTTCTATAACATAGTATAATTATTTTTTTGAATTGTAAAGCTTCCAAAAAAAGGATAACTCTATTGAAAAATCTACAAAAGAAAAAGAAAATGTTAGATGCATAGAAAGAATTGAAAAAAAACTGAAAGAAATGTTAAATTATGCAAAGTAAGAATCGAGAAAAAATCTGAACACAAAAAAAGTTTAGAAAAATTAAAATTTACATTGTTTTCATTGATTTTTCCTAATATTCTATTTCTTTGGGGGAAAACCTTATTTCATGCATTCCTTCTCCCATTATTGCTTACCCTTTTCAAAAAATTTGGGCCAAATTATACATTTTTGCAAATCTCCTTGAATAGTTTTGATTGACAAATATTATAAATCTTTACTAACTTTTTTTTCTTTTGTAGCATATTGGCAAGCTTTAGAAAATGCATGACCAAAACAAATGCCCAAAAAACTTTCTTCCAAACCCAACACATCACAACTTGTAATTGATTTTAAGGTTGTAGTCATAGTGTTTAGATTAAATCCCTATCCTTGACATAAACAATAATTCTTCTCCTCAAAGCATAATTGTTCAACAATTTTGTCAAGTTTTTGGCTAAGGGTTGTCCACTAATATTTATTGGCTAAAAAAGGCCAAGGGTAATGTGTTTTGGCTACTAATCAACTCCTACAAAATTGATCATTAATGTAAAAATATCATGTCCAACTTTTGACATCCATAGATCAAAGCTTGCAATATCAAAATGACAATTTGCTAAATTTGGTAAAATATATAGTGGTTTAGTTTTCCATTGATTTGGGTAGAAATTCATAAGAAATTTATTTTATACAAAGAAAAACAATTCTTCAACATAAATGCATAAACCTTTCCAACCGACTATTTTCCACAGATTGTAAAGGAAAATGGTTTTTGACATTTCAAAAACCCAAGTCCTCAAAAATTTGCTTCTATTCCACATCATCTTTTTTGAAAGGTTTTTTTGCAACAAAAAAACTAGATATGGAGTTAGAAAAAATATTTGGTCTTTTTTTGAAAGATCGTTTTTCATCTTCCTTCAAAAGACAATTAATTTCTTCAATTTTTTTAAAAAAATTACAATGATTTGAATTGACATGTTCCTCAATGTAGTTATACCATTACTTGCGTTATATATGATTAATCAACCTTTCCTAGTTTGAATTTTTGGATTTAAATTCAATATTGGATTATTGTGACAAATAAAATAATGCATGATTTGAGGAGTTGTTAAGTCAATTTTTTTGTTATCATTAACACAATAAAATGCCCAACACAACGCATTTCTACTATTTAGTTTCCAAAATAATTTTTGTGCATGCAACTTTTTAAAGTTTTATTTCTTTTCATTTCATTTGTTTATGGATTCCTACTTCCTTATATTTGAAAACTTCCATTTTCTTCAAGTTCTAGCAAAGGTTCATCTTCCATCCTTACTTCATTCATAAATATATCACATTGTATTTTTGTTTTCAGAAAATGATTCCTTGAAATCAAAAATTATTACCCTAATGAATAACCAAAAAAATTAAATAGTTTTATGATCTCAAAAACCAAAAACTATCATTTACAAATAATTACAATATGTAATCTACCTTCTAAGCATTTACAAAAACAAGATATATATATATATTCTAATTTTATTTTTTAATCATGGGGTTTATAGAGTGGAAAAAGTATGGGGTTTATATGCAAAATTCAAAAAATCCAACAAAAATAAAGAATAAAACAAACAATAAAAAAATAACAGATTATCAAAGGAAAGAACACAAAATGAAGTGAAAAAAACTCAAAACAAGGAAAAAAAAAACCCCCCCAAAAATACCCAAAAAATGAAAAAAAATGGAAAACAAATTCACTTTTAGTTCAAAAGTTTGGTGTCAAAGCTTTGACCTACACAAGGCAATAAGGCAAAAGTTTAATGTTGAATCTCCAACTTACACAAGGCAAAAAAAGGAGGGGAAGTACCACATAAACCAAAGAAACAATAACAACACCACTATGAAAAGAACAACAACCAAAGATGGGCCAATAGGTATCTAAGGAACTATAGCACCAACCAGAGATGGATGGAATTCGAAGCTCCAACATGCATAAGGCAAGAATGGGAGGAAGTACCATAGTAACCAAGGGAACAAAAGCATCATCAACGTAAGAAGAAGAAGAACAAAAGTTGGGTCAATACGTACCCGAAGAATTGTGGCAGGATCGGTAGCACCAACATAAAAGGAACAACAACATGAAAAAGTAGTGTAGCAACATAGGAAGAGCAATGAGGGTAGTGTGAGAAGAACATCATGATAGTGCAAGAAGAGTAGCACATCAACATGAAAAGAACAACAAGGCAACACAAAAAGAAAAAATAATGCAGCAATGCGAAAAAAGTAATGTAGCAACGTGAGGAAAAGCAATGTAGCAACGCAAGAATAAAAAATAATGTAGTAGTGCAAGAAAAACAACATAACAACTATCAATGTAAGAAGAGTTAAACACGAGTATGCAAAGAACATCAACACAATGTGATGAAGAGTAACAATAGAACAATGCAAGAAGAGCAACACCAATGTGAGGATTGTAACACCAAACAATAATGCAAACAATAGCGCCAACACAAGAAAAAAAAAACAACACAAGAAGATCAACCAAGAGAATAAAACAAATCATAACCAATGAAATAATAACACATCTACAAGACAAAAAATATCATTGTGAAGAAAAATGAAACTTAGGTTTTGTTTTATACAACTTCCATTATCCTTAACATCAATAGTGCCTCCACCTCCTTAGGTGGTGGCTATTGTTTAGGAACCTTAAACTAGAAGACTAAGAACTAGATGGAGGTTTTCTTAGAGAACCTTCTTAATTCTTTTTTAAAAAATAGAACAAAATTAGAACCTATTTTCATTTTTGTGAAAACCAAAGATCGATTTTCAATCCAGTTCTCATATGTAATTATGTCAACTAATTTTCATTATGAAAATCGGGCTAAGAATTGGGTCGGAAACCAAGTGACAATTCGAAAATCGCCCAACACTGGTCATAACCTTATCCTTGGGCTTACAATCATAGTTGGGGCATGAGAAATTGGATGAACCCACAAACAAGGATGAATCGCACAAGCAACCCAAATTAGAAGACACACCATGACCTAAACTTGCAAAGAACTCACCAATGTCCTCCTTATAATGTCTTATATGACTAGTGACATGGGTTACTATTAAGGGGTGAAATTTCAGCCCTTGATGATTATCGTCTTCTAGAAGAACAAAACTAAATTACCCTCTATTAATTTACTTTATAATAACTACTCACATAATAAATGAAGAGTCATTAAAAAAAAACAAAGGAAAAAAGTAAGGGTCTACTATCCAAGAACATATTTATTGTCTTATAAGTAGGTTCATCCAAGGAGGTAGGGGAGGAAAGTAGAGAAGGGCAACATGGGGAAAGAGTAGCATCCAAGAGTGGCTACTCTTTAATGGTCTGCAAATACTTTCTATGCCTTTGGATATTGCCCTGTTGGGGCCTATAGACCCTCTACAACTATTGTCCCATCTCCACCATGCATGTAGGTCCTCTAGTGGCTTTGCCTATTGCCTCCACACTATAGTACATTATAGCACACTACATTCCCTCATAGCCAATGCTTATCGCTTATAACCATACCTTTTAGTCTTTAGGTGGCTATTTCATAGTGTTGTCCTTTTGTTCTTTACCTTTAAATATTGGCCGCTACCTTTTTGTGGTAGTTAATAATGTATTTTTCCATAGTCTACCAAATGGTATGGGCCTTGTTACATTCTATCCTCGAAGAAATGCAAAAATACCATCTCAAGGGAGCACTCCCTTTGTGCAATCTCAAACGATTATACCTTCCACACTTTTTAATAAAATAGAGATACAACAAACACATTGAGTCCTTCAATCATCTTTCCATTACAATCACACATAAAATATTACACATTACTCCATTACTCCCATATACTTTTCCATGAGTTCTCCATTGTTTCTTTCCAACTACCACATGTCTCTCCTCTCCTAGAAGGTCCCCCCCACATTTCTTTTAAGCCTCATTCTCCACAAGCCACACAAGGTCCTCATTGACCCCTAGAAAATAAGGCATTTATTTTAATCCCTTCTTAAAAATCTCCTAGATGATTGGGTGGATTACCCCCCAACCATTCACTAACATGAACTACTTAATCCCACTAACTTCATCCCTCAAGGATAAAGGACGATAAATCTACCCACTACTACAAAATTATGGTTTTTTTGCTACTAACATTGTGACTAATATGCAATCGCGATATAGGATAGAATACCAGTATGAAGTGACTAAAGGTGTCCGTTATGACTAACATTAAAAGTAACAATGTCTGTTTTGTCTACAAAAACTAGCATTACAATAAAATTGGACAACATGTTTCACATGTGGCGAAGATGGTGCCAATGCATAGTTGTCTATGTTGACCGATATGATTAACTTGCCTAAAATTAGTCATCAAACTATGATTGATGTGACTATAACGTCATTTATAATATGATGTAGCAATATTAAAATATTAAAATATTATTAAATATTATTATTATTTGTGTTAATGACATAAAAGTCTATTAACATAGTCATGTTCACATGTTTATCAATTGTAATTAATTATTTCACATGAAATAAATAATTTTAATAAGGGACAACAATTTGAAATTTTAAAAAATGAAACGGGAAAATGGAATATATAATATATTTAATCTGAATATTTGTACATACTTATATGTACTAATATTTCACAAAATATATTATAATTACTAACTATATATCTATATGTCAATTTTGAAGTATTCAAATACCATTATTTATTTTAAATTTGTAATGAATAAAGTGAACACATCATGTGTAGTTCCAAATTAAATTCATATTGAACCACACACCAATGACCATATATGTGATGATCTTTACATCACCTAACCCTAAAGGCCCATACTTTTGGATATATGGTTCAACATTATTATATAAACTTTGAACACATAATTCACATTATGGATATTTCAAATAACACAAAGAGGCCTTCAAGTCAAGTAGATTATTTACAAAATTATAGTAACACATGTATATGGTTTTGAACATTGTTTTAAAACTTCATTTCAATTTGAAACTAAAACCATTTAGTAAATGAAGGTTAGGTTAACCATCATTGTTAGAGTTGTTTGGCCCATCAAACTCATCCGCACTTTGTGGATCACTATCATGAATGTCTTGATTCATTCCAACAATAACAACATCTACCAAATCTATAGGCATGAGTGGAACTCCTCCAACAATAGTGGATGTTTGAGTTACCTCAGGAATTGAAATTGGAGTTTGTAAACCAATGTAACTATCATCATTTTCAATTATAAACATATCCAAATCAATAGGGTCAAAGTCAACACCCCTTGTTACTCATTTTCCCACGTGGATCCTTGCACCTTTTTTCCTTTGGATCAATTAAAAAAAAAATTGTTTTACAAATTGGGAAAGCAAAAGATTGATTAGAAATGGGAATTAGGGAATTGAAATTAATGAATGTGAAGCCGTAGTCATCTCTTTTGATTGTTGCACTATTCCCTATGTAATTTGTTTTCACCCAATTGCAAAAAAAACTATAATATTGAGTACCCCATAGTTGGATTCCAATATCTCTTCAATCTAACCTACATATTCCAACATTGCAAGGATAGGCCATTGATCATTTGGTCCTGAAACACATTCTTGTTCAAATGTAGTAGCATTGCCACTATCCCTTGTGGTCAAATGTTCTTCACCATTTGAAACACGTAAATGGTTTCCAAAAACATACATTACACAATATGTTGTAGCTTCCAACATTGGTGACATGGACATATGCACAACAATTTTGTCAATCATTTCACCCTCTTTGATGGTTAAGGAAATGGTAGTTTTTACCCAAATTGGAAATAGGGCAATTTTTGCAAAGTGGTATCGGAATACATGAACTTTACCCTGGGATTGACTGACAATTCATAAAAACTTTCATCTTTCTTCATTTTGTATCCCAACTTCTACATTGTGCTTCCTACCATCACAATTTTTAACCATGGGTTAATTCAAGCATAACAACCAAAATATACAAGTTATAAATGTTGTGATTTGTATCCATTGAAAAGCTTCAATTTATGTTTAGAGTTTAAAAATATTTAGTATAGAGTTTAAAGTGGCATACAAGCCCCGTGGAACCATTAACTCCACATTTTGAAAAAAATAAAAATGGGCCATGTCTCGAAGGTCGGCACTCAATTTTTGTGGGTGCCTAGTGTCTTTCAACCACCTCATCAACCATACATTGGTCTTTTTTTTCATCCCACACCCTTCACTTTGTGGTTGTAAAATCTTGCAAAAATTTTGTGCAAAATCCCAATGCTTCATTTATTACCTAGCCTTCTACCATGAATCCTTCAAGCCTTGCTTTGTTCCTCACATATCCCTTTAATGTCTTCATATAACATTCCATAAGATATAGTCAACACATAGTATTGGACCACAAATTTCCAATTCTTCAACTAAGTGGACTAGAATATGGGTCATGATGTCAAAAAAAGGAAGAAATTCCTTCTCCAATAATACAAGTGTGATTGCCACATCATTCTTGAGTTTAGCCATTGTTGTTGGGTCTACAATTTTGGCATATAGTTTTTTGCACACACGACTCAAGCATATGATGGCCATTCTACAACCTTTTGCCATTAAATGTTGCATGCATAGTGGCAAAATGTTTTGCATCATCACATGAAAGTCATGTGATTTCATTCCCCTAAAATCACCATCCTTTTGGACCTATTTCTTCAATGAAGATACATAATGAGTGGGAGTTTTCAAGTTTAGAATAATTTGCACAAGCTACCTTTTTCCCTCATTTGTCAAAACGTATGGAACTATAGGTTTAATGAACCCAACCCCATTAGCTTGTAGCCACAAATGTGGTTGGATTCCACATTGTTCCATATCTTCTTGAATTGTTATAATATCCTTGGCACCAAAAAACAAAATTATCACATTTTCACACAAGTTTTTCTTGCAATGCATGACATCCAAGGAGTTGCAGATGAACAATTCCTAGCATTAATAAATACCACATTAGTCACATTAGTCACTACTACATATATGTAATTTTTGTATGGCTCAAACCTGTAAATCAACAAGTTAACTATAATCCTTGCTAATATGTAACATAACTAGTTGAAGTTCAATGTTTTTGGCTTGCAATGCTTACCTCCCAATATGGAAGTTTGAACATGATGTTATGTTGCTTGATGTCATGTTGTATACAGGGTCATGTTCTGAGCTAGCTCTATTTCATGGACCTTGCAACCATGTTTCTTGTTCTTTGCCCCACTTTATGATATTTGATGTAGTCACTCGCACAAGAGCCACCATGTTTTCTATTTCACCATTGAAAATAGTTCGAGTTCATCGATAAGGATGGGTCTTTGTTAGATAATGTTAACTCCCACAATAAATCATTTTCTTTAATTTTTTTGAAGAACGAGCTTCTATAGGTGGGCCACAAGATGGGCATCCCACATGACCTTTGGTAACACATCTTGCAAATAGTCCATAGGCTAGAAAGTCATGTATACTTCACATACACATAGCCTTCAAGTTGAATGTTACCCCTTGTCATGAATCGTAAGCTTTAACACCATTCCTCAACGTCTGTAATTCCTCAATGAGAAGCTCCAAGTACACATCTATGTTTCCAGATGTCACAAATTCCTTGCAAGGAATTATTAAAGCCAACATCATAAAGTAATGTTTTGTTACCAACCAAGGGGGCAAATTGTAATTAAGTATAACAACTAGCCATGTAGAGTGACACGAACTCAAGTCACCAAAAAGGTTCACCCCATCTAGTGCTAACCTTAATCATATGTTTTTTTGCTTCAATTGCAAAATCTAGCCACTTTCCAATAATGTGCTTCCAACTTCGGGAATCCAACACACTCCAAATTAGGCCATATGTGCTTGCTCCATCTTTGTGCCAAATCAACAATTCTGCCAAAGTTTTGCACCTATACATCCGTAATAGTCATGGAATCAAAAGACTTTCCTTGGAACATTTTGTGAGTTCTTCACAAACCTACTAATATTACATTTTGGACACACCCTTGAATGCTTCAAGGTGCCCCTAAGAAGGACACAACCATTTGTGTAGTTATTAGTGGAATCATAATTCAAACCAAGCTCTTTAATTAACTTAAAGTTCTCATAAGTTGTGATTGGCATGGTGTTCCCTTTTGGTAACAACTTTTTCCACAACAAGGAAAATAATTCATCCATGAAAAATTGCTTAACCCATGGACTGTCTTCAAATTCAACAATAATAACATCATGGATAACATTCTAGTAGAAAACCCTTCAAACAATGAGGTTGATGGTTTAATGATCATTGAATCCATTATAGCTTGATGTCATGCTTGGTCTTTTGGGATGTGAAAGTCCGTTTGTGGATTCTCAAAGGGCTCAATGACCAATGGGTTTTGTTTTTTAGACCCTTATTGTAAATTGTCAAATCTCGCAAATGCTTCAACAACCATCTTATGAACTTGAACTTTTGGGTCAAGCCTAAAAACATTAACCATGGGTGTTGTTGGGTTCCTAGTTGGTACATCCATGTGGGAACCGTTAGTTTGTGGTGCAGGTTCATGTATTGCTTCCTATCCATGGATTAAATAATGCATTTATATGCCAAATTAGTAACATTTTTTAAACTATAATTTTTTAATCCATAATTGTTCCATACCATGTCTTATAACCCTTACACAATTAGGGCATTTAAAACTATGTGTTACTATTTAAAATTCAAAATTTCAAAATTGAATGGAATAAGTGGGGGTAGTCCATACCACCATTGGCCATTGAAAATATGGGTCCCATTTATTTTGTCTCAAATGTTTTTTAATTGTGCGACGGGTTTGTACTCTTGCACCATGGCAACATGTACAAGGCCATTCATAACTAATTAAACATTGTTGATTTGCTTCAAGGTCTTCGGAATCAAAAATTGCTTGGCTGTTAATATTCCATTGAATTTGTCCATTTGGAAATGGTGTCCCTCCTACCGTTGCACACAACAATATGTAGAAAATATGCAAAACATTGATTATAAGTTAGACCATGCCATGATACATTAATTTGGTAGCAGAAGGAATTCATTGTCCACAAGATTGTTGAATTTATAGGTGACTACACCTAACTTGGAAGAGATAACATTACATTTTTGAAACTAACCCAACTTCCAAGCAACACAATGTACACATACTTTGCAATTTGTACAATAGGTATAAAAAGATAAGCACAAATTGTGTGGACTTCAATAGCTTATTGGTTATGCTAATTTGGCAGTTGTGGCATGCCTGCAATAACAGAGTCCAAACTTAATGGAAGGGGTTTTGAAGGTGATTCAAAAATGTATGTACTATTTAAAGTAGTAATAATATAACTGAGAGCATAAACTAATATTTATTGAGCAATGTACATATTAAGAATTAAAATTGAAAACAATATGTACAAGCATTACTTATTAATATTGAGAGGGTATTTAGTGTTTTTAGGCATACAAGCATGTGATTAATTTTGTCATAGTACCCTGAAGCATATGAACATATTACTAGGGCAATGCACATTACACAATTCCATATAAGTACAACAAAAAAAACCTTTTTAACACATGGTTATTATGGAAGTTATCTTTCAAGTTTATGAAATCTCCAGTTTATGAAATGTAAGCAAATGTCAATGCACACAACTACATGTGCATTATTGGAGTAACTTTGAGGTGGGCAACAAATAAATAAGTAATGGAACTTCTAATTAAAAAGTTACAAGTGTCATTTGAGGAAGGAAATAGCAAGGAACATGGGCAAATATATTTATCAATGTATTTAGTGTAAAGGGTGTAAAATGGGAATACATGGCAAAGTCACATTTTTGTTAGAAGGGAAAATGGAGGGTGGGAGAACATTGTAATGTGGGATAAGGGTTGTTGTTTACTTTGTGCATTGCCATTTGCAATCCAAACTGATACGTAGGCAATGGAGGTCATAGGTACGTCAATTGAAGTTGTAAAAGATTACGATAAAGTTCATCTATGCATGATTGTGGAAAACGAAGCAAAGTTTGCATCAATTTTTAGAGTGAACTAAAAGTGAGCTCCTAATTCAAGCTCTTTCTTTGCAAAACATTGTAGGTTTAAAGAACTTTGGAATTTAATTTCCTATAGGACAATTTTTTTGTTGAAGTTTGTAGGGTTAGAAAATCGGGCACCATTTGTGTCTAAAGGTTTAGGTTTCTTTTTTAAACCCACTTTTCATCTCATTTTTTGATAAAGTTCAACAATCCCTACTCGTCTATTCATACATGTGTGATACTTTGAAATTTTGAATTTCACCTATGATTAATTTTTTGTTTTTTCCTTTTTTAATGCCTTCTTTTCATTTTTTTTGTTTGATCGTCTTACATTCTTCCTCATTCTCCTTTCACTACTCTTTGTTTCACATGCACTTTTAATAGTTTTGGTGTATTTTTTATAAAAAAATTCATTGTGGTTTTGAATGTTATAGGGAAAAACACATTGAAAACAATGTCATTTTGGCTATTGCTCGAATTCGATGTTTCAAAGTGAACATCGACCCAACATTCAAGCCTCAATGTAGCACATGCCTTCACAAATCTACAATGGTTGTGGTCGAGAATAGTTATGAATCAAGCAAAAGAGCTAAGCCATTAGGTTTAGAATTTGATCAAGAACAAAAGGTGGATTCCAACAAGGAGTTTGGTGAAGAAGACATGAAAGACAAAATTGCAGATACATTTGATGATAATTTAGAAGAGGAGAAAATTGGGAGACATGTTCTTCTTCCTAAAACCCTACTTCTTGTCCCAAAGTGTTTACTTTGATGACCAAATTGTTGTCAAACTTTTTTTTCCTTTTGAAGATCCTTCGTTTGTTCTAGTTTCCAAAATTATGAAATTTTGTGTTTCATTTTTGCTTTTCAATTTTTCATTCCTTGTTTTTTTTGAGTTTTTCACACATTGCTTTTTGCATATGACAACTTTAAGTTTTGCAAGTAAAAGTCCAAGTAAATCACAAATTCCAATGTTAGTGCTATTTGTAAGTTTTGTTGAATTATAGTTTTATTTTACATTGATGTGTTTTCAACTTGAGGTACTAATCATTCTCTATGTTCTGCAATGGCCCAACAAAATTTCACTAACCTTAAACCTAAGACTAACATTTGGTGTTCATGTTTTAAAAGAAGGGATAATGTGTAGACCTCCAACCAAAGCAGTGGACAATGCGAAAGCAACCAAAATCTACTTTTTTTGACAAGTTTGTGGGTCACCAAGATGTAGTAGTTCAACCCCCTACATCACAACAAGATGAGTCTAACTTCGGCATTGATGGGATTTTGAATTAACAAACAAAATAATAATAATAAATTCCTTGCCTACTAAAGTTGTTTAATTAACATTCATGAAGTTGGCACTTCTACTCAACATTTACCTCGACATGATGGAAGTTTGGATGGATTTCCCTTGAATCCAATTTTTTATTGATTTTGATTTTACTATTATTTATGTTATTGATGTTTCATTTTGTTTTTCCTTGAATAATGTAGGACCATCTTGGGATACCAAAGTGCATGTGATGGAAAATGCACAACAACTTCCACCTATTGTACCACAAGGCCCACTTGAAGTGTTGTACACAATATTGAATTTGTAACTACCTCCTAGTTGGTTCATGCCTCTTGGATGGCCCATGCCTGCTATTCCCCCCAATTCCACAACTGGGTGTTTGTAAGCTAAAGTGTCCATTTTTTGACATCACAATGTCGTTTTTTATGTACCCTTATGGATTACAATGTGTGTCATGTCAAGAAAATAATTATTTTAATAAAAAAGGTCTTAGTCATATGATTATTATATAATTTATTATGATATAAAAGTGGAATCATTTGAAACCAAAACTTTTACATCAAATGGGGGACTTTTAATTGAAAACCAGTTGCATTGCCACAGTCCTTATAGAAGTTGGAAATGGACTCACTATGATTAGGGTTTGTAATGAGATAACCTAGATGGACATTTCAAAAATTTGAACCTTGGTTTGCAATTTTTTAAACCATTTTAACACCATATGAAAATTTTGTGGACTTTTCATGATAACAAAAATTAGTGAAAAAGGCAAAGTCTTTCATATCATGATTTTGTGGAATCAAGATTTTTTTTTCCACAAACATTGTAACTTAGCCTAAAATAAATAGTCACGTGTCATTATTTTTTGGAAAAGTTGAGTATTTTTTACAAAATCACAAGTTTAAATTTTTGGCTTGTAAGAAATACATTATGAAAATTGCTTTTAGGGACTCCAAAATGTAGACAAAATCAATCCACTCTAGCTTGCAAATACCCAACTATACCAACTTTTGTTACCTATCATTCATAACCATCACCCAATCAATACCCACATGTGTCGACAACACGAAACTAGTACATTCATATGCCATTGCAGAACCTTGTGTACCCACAAATGCTTCAAGCATCTAGTCAATACCCAGAACCCTTACCAAAATCTACTCAATACACTTTAGGTGTTGCACCCTCCTTTCAATACCCCCCATCCTTTCAATACACCCCAATGTAGTAGACACCACCCATTTAGTTCCCCCCAACCCCAAATCCAAGTTCTACACCATTTAGTCAACACCCCCCAATCCCATTGGCACCTTCTAGTCAATACTTACCAATGCAACAAACCCTTTTAACATGGCTTGGAATTCTAAAACCAATGCATGTGCCATTTACAATAAATAATCCAGCAAGCCTTACATATCCTGTAAATGCACAAAAAACACTTGGAGGTCAATCTAATGTAGGTGTCAATTTTATTACATGTGCATCTGCCCAATTAGATAGCACAATGGTCTCATTTGATCTATGTTCTTGCAAGTTGAACAAAATGCTACTTAGTGTCGAACGTTGCACAAGGTAATGAAAGGCTTGGGATATAAACAATTGAACTTTGTGGTAAGGATCTAAAACCTGTTGTGCATTGTAATCTAAAGGGAAAACCCATTAGTGGTGGTAGGGTTAGTTGGTTAACTGCACTTCAAGGCTATGCCTTGAAACCCAATCCGACTATTGACAACATTTGTAAGCAACCTATTGAAAAGTTGGAGGCAATAAAAAAGGCCTTGGAGATGGGGTTTGAGTACTTGGACCATCCCCTTGCTTACAAGTATGTGAAAGATCAAGTGGTTGTTGTCTTGAAAAGTAGGCGCAAATGGTTGAAAAAATAATGGAAAAAGGCAACAGGAGACCGCGGAATTGCTTTGAATCTCACTAAGAACAATTGATTGAAGTTCTGGCATAAGAGGAGAATGTTGCAAAGGCCATATGAATGGAAAATTTTTGAACAGTTCATAAGATTCCATCTTGAGTTGGACAGGGAGGCGACATTGGGTTGGAGGAGTGGATAGTAATTTTTGTAATTCGCACCATGCTTTCAAATTTATTGTTTTTGGTTTCCTTGAAAATTTGTTAGATTTTGATTTTGCAATGGTCTATGGATTGGTTAGGGTCTATAGGAAGTAGAGCTAGGACGTAAGCCCACATCAGTGGAGTTTCAAAAGGTAAGTGAAAAAGAGAAAACCTACAAGTAGAAAAGGCCAGAGGTGGATGAGGAGGAAGTTAGAGCAAAAAGTCTATCCTGAGTCCTTAAATTTCAAATTTGGGGTAATATTTTATGAGAGATTTATATGAAGGTTAACAATTGGGTTCTTGGCTAGGTATATTATCTTCCAAGTATACAAAACTCTAAAATGGGTGATTTTTGTTGTGCCTTTTTTTTCTTTCAATTAAATTTTGTGGGTTAATTATCATAACAAGTAAGGATGTTTTGTCATTCTAGTAGGTCCATTGAATTCATTGTGAATTGAACTATGTCTCCACCTTTCAATTATAGGAAGACGTGGATTAGCCAAGCCATTCCTTAGCATTTTAGTTGGAGATGCGCTTCTTGGAGCCATGGAGAATAACCATGATGAGATTGTGAAGGCCACTAAGGAGTTGAAATCCACTTGCAATATCAACTAAAGCACTAAGAAAAGCAAATGAACACAATTATGGAAGAACTTTGTGCATTTATGAAATCATTAATCACTCATGATAGTTTTTCCAGATCAAAGGGGGGAAAATTGTTAGATGGTATTGCAAAAATTGCATCATGATGGTAACATGGGAATGGTAAGGAATATTACCTATCTAATTTGTTTGTGTTTTCTAAGTTGTGACATATCATGTGTGGTTATCCTTCTAATTTCATTTTTAAATCAAAATTTTAATTAGTCTAAAAGATGTTGTGGGTTGGGCTATGAGGGTAGTGGCCTAACTTCATCAATATTTAATGTACATTGATGAGGTTGTTGAATAGGCAAATTTGGAGTAGGTCAAAGGGGATGAATTTCCAAGTTCTACCTTGCTAATATTTTCCAAATGACTAACATTTCTTAGGAATAATATGAATTTAAAACATATTGAAAAATGGTGGGCAAAAGGTGGGCCCTATCATACAACTTTCGTTCAATTTGATTTGTTTTCTTTCAATGTTTTTCTTTAAAATCTTTGATGTAGCTGATATAGCAATCATCCATAAATTGTTAAATGAAAATGTTTGTGGATTTGTAGATTTTTCCCTACCTATAAATCCACCATCAACTTCTAACGTGCCTACCAACAAGGAACTTAATGTAGTAGTGGTGATGGTCCAAACATCTAATCATGAAGGCTTTGCATTGCCAAATCAAAATGTGACCATTTCAAATAGGTAGCTAATCCAACTATTATGGGAAAAATATGATGGAAGGTAGCAAAATAGTGTCGATGGGTGCACATGTTACCATGCACATGAAATCAAATCACCATGTGGACACAACAAAAGAGGTGAGGTTTGATTTGCTAGTAGGCACTTGCATTGTTTCATGCCATCGCATAACCCTAATAGGGAATGGCATCTCTTGGTTCTAGATGTGAATGGCTTATTATGTGAAGCCATTCATGTGAAATTTGGGAAATTATGGCATCCACTAATCCTTCCATAGAGGTGTGGAAACAAACTTGTAAGCTTGTGCCTTAATTCCCAACAATTCTTGGAGTTGTGTAATAGTAAGTTTGACATTGGCATTTGGTCATCAACCACTCTACCTAATTTGAAACCCATGGTTGATTTATTGTTAAGGGGTTTGTTAAGGCTCAAACTTGTATTTGTATGGGGTGTTGAAAAGTGTTTAGACACATGCATTCCCCATCTATTAAACAAAGACTAGTCATTAGTTCTAAAAAACATGGATAGGGTGTGGAAGGAAATCAGTCTAAGGTTTAGGCAATTGGGTCCCAATAACACGTTGTTGATTGTTCGTACAAGTGCATGGGTAATGTTATTTATTCCTATATCATGTTCCATCCATTTAATAATGAGTACAAGGATAACTATCTATTGGAGGAGTTGTGGCCTTATTTGGTTGGCTTGTACAAGGTTCCAAATATTTTGAAGTATGTTGGATTCAACCCACATGTGTAGTAATGAATTAGTAGACAAAACCTACACTGGAAAACCTTAAGAACTTTTGCATGGTTTGCTCCTACTTAGGTGATTAAAGCAACTTGCAACCTAAAACCCAATAGACTTTCATTTTCATGTTTTTCCACTTGCTTTAATTTTTGTAATTCAAATGCATGAAGCCAACTTGTTATGATTCTTATGTGGTTGTGTTTGATAAGTTGTGTGGGGAATTCTAGAGCCACATGGCAAAGGGAATTACATCATGACTTGGATAGTTTTGATGAAGAAAAAAGGCTCAATATGAGACAATGCTGGTTATAATTGAGCTACTAGGTTAGTAACATATGAGACAATTGTAAGAAACTTGGCCAAATGTAAGCCATTGATCGTTACCATGTTTGAATTGGCTACATCATTTGTAGTGTTTGTTTGCTCTTTTCCATTTATCAACACTTAATTTGCATTCCTTACATCACCTTGCTTTCTCTTCTACCTTTGTCATGTTCTTGTTGTATATGTGTAGATAGTATTTTTTGATTTTCAAAATAAATCTATATGCTTTAAATGTTTTAGATTAAAAGTGAATTAAATGGTTCCTTGTAATTAAACATTTCATTTTTGGTCCTACTAACTTCTTTTATTTGTACATTTGTTTTAAAGTATTGTAGGAATGATTATATCATCTTTAGTTCAAGTGGAGGAAAACAATGTGCACTTGGAGATTTCATCAAGTTTAGGGGTGAAGGAGTTGCACATCATAATCATTCAATACCAAAACTTTGCCTTTCTGTTGGCATTACAACTTGCTTGATAAGAGGTGCTCATTTGCCAATTCCAGATTTAGAGCATGACCATCCTCTTCGTATTGTTGAAGATGCAATGGGGTATTTTGTGCTTTGGCTTTGGAAACAAACCATTTCATTCTATAAACAATTGTGTTATATAGTGTACATTGAAACAAATAAACCTTGAATCAAATCATGTTTTGTACACTTTGAAACTTTTGCAATGTGATGAAATATTGGTTCAATGCAATTCTTGTATGTTTGTGCAACAACATACATGTGTGCAGTGTCAATGATCCATGCAATGTTTGTGTGAAATATGGGTATGTACAAGTTCAAAAAAGATAATAAGTGAATGTATTAATGTAAGCATATATTTGTAATATAGTGTAGGGTTAATTAGGTCAGAATGTAAGTTAAGTCAGAATGTTGGTATACATTTATAATTAATCAATTAAAGAATGAACAAATAGCTAAAAGACATTTGGCATGTCCTACAATATCCACATAATCAATATCAATAATAAAATTAGTCATAATAGACAACCACATGGCACATAAATATAAGTTACTTCATTATTCATCTAAGTCAAAATAAACATTTCATGTGTCAACTAGGTATAGGCACATTTGTCAGTCATCACAGTCAAAACATATGTGCCATGTGGCACCTAATTATTGGCATGTTTAGTAGTCATATCAACCAAAACATACATGCCATGTGGCTTTTAGATATTGGCACACTTCTTAGTCATCTTAGTCATAACATACACACCATGTGGCATTTAGGTATTGGCAAACTTAATAGTCATCTCAATGACAACATACATTCCATATGGCACCAAAATATAGGCCAATGTATTAATCATGTTTAGTCAGTTCAATCAAAATATACATACTAGGTGTCACCTTGGTATAGGCCGACATGTTTGTTAGGTTAGTCAAAACATAGATGCCATTTGGTAGCCAAGTTAGCTGGGTACTTAGTTAGGTCTATCAAAACAAACACTATAAATTTAGTCAAAACATACATTCAATCATAATAGATTCAGTTAGAATTCAGTTTAAAACGACTAGCTCGTTTTGACTCTTGACATTTTTGTCCATTGTATGTTATGATTGAAATTTTAGTCAAAAAATACAAAATAAAACCCCTAATTTATAATAGTGACCACTAGTGACTATTAGTTACTAAAAAGCTTATGGTACTCACTAGTTTAGAGATTTTTATTCGTTAACAATTACATCAAAGTGAAAACAAATCATGGGATTCTTTCTAAAAGTTTTGAAAATTCATTATTTTTTCCTAGTTATGAGTCTTGTAACTTTACTAGATAATAATTCTTACATAGGAGCTTTAATTGAAGAGCTCTCAAAAGAAAAGTTATAGTTTTTGATAGGAAATTTTGACATAATAATATAACAGAAAATTTCAAAAATTAAAATTTTTTTGAAAACTTTTATGAAAATATCTTTAAAAATATTCTCCCAAAAATAATCCCCTAATCAGATGAGTCTGGCTTGTGTTATCCTGTTTGCACCTGTCAAGTTTATTTTTTAACCATCACACCAAAATCAAAATATTCTAAAAGCTCACATGATATTTTGCAAAACATAGAGGTTGATAACCTTGATTACAACTTGTAATCCTTTGTTGAAAACCCAAGGTTACAATTTTGTTAATGTTAATTAATTAATGTGTAAGATAAAGCCCTAGGATAAGGGCATTTTCAAAAGAAGGGGCCTAGGACAAGGTGAGGCTGGACAATTGCCTCGTCCTAGGCTGGACATTTTGGGAATGTGCCCCACCCAAGGGATTTCCCATAAAACATGAAACAAAATTTATCATGAACCAAACCTATGTAAATCATGAGGCCTATGAAAGGGAGGGTTCTTATGGCTACTCCTCAATAGTGGAAAGGTTCTTACACTTATAAATAGGCATAATTTCTCTGAACCACCTTCAAGAAGTAGGCATAATATACCTTCCAATTGTGCCATTGACGCAAGTACATTAAACCTCTTGTAATGTCACCTTAAAAAGCCATTAAAATATTTCAAATTAAAATGTGGAGACTGTTTGCTTGAAAGAGTTCTCCATTGTACCAAAAGTCGAATGAAGGAAGAAATCTCCCGCTGGCCCCCCTTCCCCTCCCCCAACCCAAAAACTCATCAAGGACTTTCTAACAGTACCAAGAGCAAACCCCAATTTTTATAAGTTTTGATTTTATTGATTATTTTTGGAAAAAAAAGGTTCATTAATCAATAATTCTCACGTTGTTGTAAGTCTAAACATTAAAGAAAGCACCTCCTCAGTGCACCGCTCCATACGCATTGAGAATGTTTCAACAATACCATTGCGGATTGCAAACCCATTGTGGTTTGGGAGATCAATCTTAACGTAATGAACAAAACAAAACAAACAACTCATCACTTTGTGACGAACAAAACAAACACCTCATCATGCGATGACCCACTCTACCCTTAATGTAGATTCAAACTTGGAACAATAGAAACTTTCATTAGGATTTTTCATCCATCCAGATGCATCCACAAGTATGGAACATGCCTCCTATCCATTGTATGCACACGTTGTATTCCAGATGTCACTCAGACATTGGGTCAAGTTCAAGCCAAAAAATTTATGCCCAAATCTCAACAGAAAAATGGAAAAGACAAATTTCAAAAATTTCAAATCAAATTTGAAAACTGGGGTTTAAAAAAAATACAATGATAGGGAAAAAAAATAAAAATCCTTGGGGAAAAAAAGCCTTAATATTGATTGATTTTTCCCCTTAAAAAATTTTTTTTTGGGAAAAATTAAATTAAATAAAAAAAGAAAAAGAAAAGTGAAGTCAAATGCATGTTTAGGTGTTTCCTAAGTAACCCTAGGAAAACGTGCATGCGCTAACTGAAGCTTCTTCAAAGGCACTACAGTTTTAGTGATGGCGATGGAGGTGGAGAAGACGGGGCAGCCTGATGTCCTTCTCGTTGCACAAGGCCCGACTGCTGCTGCACTAGCACAAGGAGCATCAGCAGTTGCAAGAATAGGAGGAGGAGGAGGAGGAGCAGTATTCATGGAGCGTAGGCTTGTTACCTTGATTCTTATCAACTTGGCCTCCATAATGGAGCGCGCGGATGAAGCCCTGCTTCCTGCTGTCTATGACCAGGTCTGCAATTTTTGTTTTGTGCGTTCGTGTGTGTGTGTGTGTGTGTGTGTGTGTTTCTATCGTCTGCAATTCCGATGCTTTCAATTTTTTCTTTTTTGTGACCCTTCAGCGTGTCCTTAATAGCCTAGAAGTTGGAGACTTATTATTGGCAGAGGGGCTTTGCTGTGAAATTGAAACCGGCCGCTCTTTGCTCCGGCTGCTGCTGCTGCTGCTGCTGCATCATCATCATGATGCCGGTTTTTTTGTGGTCAAGACCATTGTTTGTGTTGTTTCTGGTTGCTTCTGCTGCGAAGGTGGAATTAGTTGCTGTTTGTGAATCGGGGTTTCGATGTGAATTAGTTCTGGACCCTCATTCACAAATCAAGGATCTCAGTCCTAATGGATTGATTTGACAGCATAATGTCTGCTTGTTGTTGTACTGTCCTCTTCTTGAAGTCTGTGAATTGGAGTGATTTTTGGAGGCTTCGTACTTTGCAAGATGATCAATGTCATGGTGGAATAAGATATGTGGAAAGTGTTTGAAGCTTCATTGATTGTCATCTACAATTCACCTACGTATTCTTTTCTGACCTAATTTTCCTTAGTCCTTTTTTCTAGAGGTCATTGTTTGATTGAAGGATGAACCTGCCATGGAGTCTTTTTGGAAGTCAGTCTTTATGGAGTCTATTGCTATCCCAATTGATACCAACTTGTGCTTTTCAGCTAATGTCTACCTCTTCACACGAGTTTGATTTTTTGGAATGTCTTATCAAGGCTAATTCTAGTCTAGGTTTTCTTTCTAATTTATCCTTAGCAAGAAAGTTTATACATGACCTGTTAAGTTCCTGATATCACTGATTTCTCTGATTTCATGTATCTACACAGTGACTCTTTTGGCAGTGGCATGTCTTGAATCATTTGGAGCACTTGATTGTAGTCTAATGGCAATTTCGTGGATTTGTGATACCCCAAGATTCAAAAGGCTTAAACATATTTGACAAGCATTCTCAGCCCAGAGTATGCAGGTTTTAACATGATTCTTTTCACCTTTTGGTCCACACCTTTCTGTTTTAGGGTTTGTTGAGCTAGGCAGCGTCATTGCTGAATCATCCTGTTACTGCTGGTTTTGTGACAGAAACTCAGTATGTTGGTTAATGTCCTCCACCTGGAGCTGATGAAGTCAGCAGGGGATTTTGTGGTAGCTGGTCAATACCATGCATGTTGGTGTTGAAGGTATTTGAGCATATTTGTGACTGTAACTGGTATGAAAACAATTCCTTAGTTTTTTTATTGCTATTGTTATTGATTTCTCTGTTCTTAGTCTGAAGTGGGAATCTTTTCTAAGCCCACTGGTCTTGCTTCTATGTCCTACATCTTATCTCTCCCTATTTTCTTTCCTCTTTCCTTTATTTTCTCTTTCATGTTGTGTTTCTGTTTGTTCTTGGTTGTTTCTTATCTCCTTGTTTTCTTCTGGGTTCTGCTGAGCTAGCAGACTTCATGGCTCAGTTTCTTGGTACTGCTGGTCTTGTGACAGAAAAGTCATTCCTTGCATTAACGTTGGGGACCTGATGAAGTCAGTGGGGACATTGTAGTAGGTGGTCAATAGTCAGTACCATCAACTTTGCTGTTGAAGGTCCCTGAACATGCCTACGACCATCACTGTCATTCAAACTGCTCCTTTAGTTGTGGTTTTATTTTTGTCTTGTTTCTGTTTTCTGTTTTTATTAAGGTATGTTGCTAATTGGTTGCTGTTATATTGTCAGATCTGAAACATCTGTAACCTATTATCATATCATCCCTCAATTGTGTTTGGATTGACTTCAATCATAATATTGAGAAACCCTCAGTACTTATGAAAATTTATTTGTCCTTTGTCTTCTTTAGGGTCAGCAATCCTTTTTTTCTCCTGTCTGTTAGTATTTTTGTCAAGTCTTAAATTTCTTTCACCTTGGTGTTAGGCTGTTTCTTAGTTCTGTTCTGGTCGACTTATCCATTAGTATGGAGAAGTTCTTAGTACTTACAAAGATATCATCATCTATTAACAGTTAATCTTCTACTCATGCAAGGTTTACAATTCAGCAAATTGCTGTTGTTTTTTGGTGACTTTTCTGAGGTCATGTCAGAAAATGAAAGGTTTGGGTCCATGCAGAGATGCAGCACGTGCTGCTTCAAGCTGCCTGTCATTTGAATAAAAGGAATTTGAAAATGTTGTGGTTGTTTGCATTTGCATTTTTGTTGAAATTTGCTTCATCCTCATATCTTTCTGGAACTATGGGAAAGCTGCAGGTTGGAAAAGCTTTTGGGGTGTCACCATCAGCTCTGGGAACTTTAACTTTCATCCGTGCTCTGGTCCAAGCTTTGGCATCACCATTGGCTGCATATTTGACATTGAGACACAACCGAATTATGGTGATAGCAGGCGGTGCTGTAGCTTGGGCAATTGCAACAGCTGCTGTTGGTTCCTGCACAGCATACTGGCAGGTGGTCTCTCGTCCTACCAGTCTCTATGCCAGCCCTTCTCTGATTAGGTTGGTTTCATCAAATTTGTATGCAAGATGTGTTTGTGTGCCTATATTGTGTGTTGTGGCATTTTCCCTCTTTCAACCTTGTGTGAGTTGTGAATTGCCAATCAACATTCTCTCAACTCATGCTTGACAATTGTCCTCTCTAGATCCTTATCATCTATGCACTAACGTTTTGATTCTGGATTTTCTGTTTTTGAGTCTATTGCGGGATCGATTAATCCAGTCACTTTTTTCTTTCTGTCTAGGTCCCATCCGTTTAACCCAATGAGGTTGTTGCACCTAGGTCAGAGTACTTGACTGGTTGTTTGTTGATTAGGTGTCAAAGATTTAGGGTGGGTGGTTGTCTGGTAATTGCTACTCAATGGTACTTGGAGGTAATTGATTTCCTCACCTAAACAGTCAGAGTGAAAGATCATACTTGATAGGGTGTTTTTAAGTGTCCTTATGCATGAATGCCTGAAGTCTGTTAATTTCTCGGGAAACAGGCAGCGATTGCAAAAGCTTTCAATGGAATTGGTCTGGCCATTGTGGTACCAGCAATTCAATCAATTGTAGCAGATTATCACAAGGACAGTGAGAGAGGCTTAGGGTTTGGATTCCTTCATGGAGCAGGCCAGTTTGGAACACTTATTGGGGGGATTTTCGCAACTTTAATGGCTGGCCAAGTACTTGGGAATCTGGCTGGATGGCGGTTTGCATTTTATTTTGTTGCCTTTGTGAGCCTTCTTCTTGGGGGCGCAATATACATGTTTGCCCAGGATGTCCAACCACCTACCCTCATGGTCTCAGTCAGGTCTGTGAAAAATCTCATCACTATTAAACTGGGATGGACATTTGATGTAGGCACTGAGGGTTGAAGATGATGTGTGTCCTCATTGTATACAATGCTCCAAAACTATAACACACCAATGAATATAGGGCAAGATCTATTGTTAGCAAAACAAAGAAGAATGCCTCATACTGGTTAAGAACTGAAGACTCTTAAATGGCTTCTGTTTAAGGTTTCCTAAATGTGCTATCAGAATCTTATGGCGATGATCATGGTTGGGGAACCAATTTATGGAGTTCCAAGAGGTACTTCAACAGATAGGACTATTCTTTTGTTTAAGGATGATTGGTACTAAAAGTTTTGAACTGGTGTTTAACTCACATGACTTCTGCAGTCATTGGAAAATTCTCTGTCTGATATGTTTGGTATCTACAGATATTTTGCTGATTTACTTGTCTTGTCATGCTTTTAGAACCCTCCTTTTTACAGAATCTATGGGAATACACATATGTTGTATATATGTTTGTTCATCTGTTGGAATCTGGAGATAAGGATACTGCTTGTGGGCTGTGCATTTGGTGGATGTAGTGAGGAGCCTTTGATAAATCGGGACAGAAGTTTGAAGCCAGCAAATCAACACAGACAGCTCCGGGAGCTTTGGAAAGGCACTCGTAAAGTATTGAAGGTCAGATTATATGTTAGCTTTGAAATCTATGGAGCCTTTCTTGTCATGTGTACACTATGTGGGCTTATGCATGTTTGTATGCTTCTTGTTAGTGTACATCTGTTTTACAATTATCTCAACTCTGTTTTGTCTACTCTAGTCCAGCCATTCTTGTGTGAAGGAGAAATGTTTGAATTAAAAGATTTTAGGAGAATGTCCTGCAGATGGTTGTGGTTTCTCTTTCTGTAGACATGTGAAGTGTATTTAGTTTTCATGCCACAAGGCTCTTGATGTCACTCATCCTCTCAGTTTTCTGATAGCTGCCATGGGGAAACTGTTTTCACTTGTCTTTGACTGAAATAGTGAGCAGATAATTATACACTTATCTACACCCATTGTCGTGAGCTGATGAAGTTAGTGAGGAATAATAGCAGCTGGTCAACTCCCATTTAGTGATGAAGGTCATGGTCTGATACTTTGTGAGTGACACTCACAAGGTTATGACCACATTCATTCTTTTCTTGCATGTTTTGGTTTGGCTGGGACTGGCACAATGGTTACCTTCAGAATGTTGTTGAGGATTTTTCTCTGCAATTGCTTAGGTATGTTTTTGAGTGGCTAAAGCAGATGTACTGCATAAATAATCACCAGCAGTGTGTTTAAAGGACATGTTCAGGTTGTAGGAGGTCCCAACTGCTACCCTATATGGAGGCCTCTGTATGCTGTAGGCTCAAAAACTTGTTTGTACAAGGTCAAGCTAGAATAAGATGAAGCTTGCCCTCAAACTTGTTGAAACTTTCATGAGGATACTATTGACTTTTTTGTACAACTATGCCTCTGGAATGCTAGCCAACATCATGATTGAGTCTTCTTGCAGTTGCTTCTGAAAATGTGACAGAAACTCAGGAAGCAGACTTTTGTTTCATAGTTTGTCTGAAATTTTCAGCAGATTATATACTCATTTACACCTTCCTTGGTGATGGTCTGATGCTTTGTAAGTGACACTCGCTAGGTTATGGCAGCATGCATTCTTGTTGTGTTTGTTTGGCTTGACCTGAACTGACATTGCAGATATATTATTGTGTGGATTATGTGTAGATTATTACACACAATGAAATTGCCATTTGTTATGAGGGTGATAGTCTGAAACTTTTTGAGTGACACTCACAAAGTCATGACTGCACTCATTCTTGCTTGTATTATCTCTATACACTAAAATTGACCTAGTGGATCTAAAAGCTTGTATGAGAGTTCCGATAAATAAAGTGTTTAATTGGATGCTGAAGCTTCATCCTTTTAAGTTTTTGATGGTTCAAAAAACAGCTTTGAACTTTAGGTTTTTGTGGCTGAAAAGTAAAGCAGAGATCAATCTGTTTGAAAAGCTTCATAGCTTCAAAGTTGCGGAGGCTTCAGATTTGATCTCTTGGCTGGATTTCTTATTAGACAATTTGTTTCTTTGTTTTGGTCAGGGTGTTTATAGACAATGCATTGGTATCCCCGTGGGTACAAATTGTGCAGTCTATTTGGCTAATTTCTATCTCTTCACCTTTGAGTTTGATTTCATTAAGCGTCTCTTGAAGAGTAACACATGTCCTGTTGTGCTTCATAGTTTGTCCTTGGTTTGTAGGTTTGTGGATGATCTTTTTGTTCCTGATTTTCCAGATTTTGAGAACTTCATGTACCTTAACCAAGACTCTTT